>Ga0209393_1000068_pt1 | contig 50880 bp, 61 predicted proteins | sample SSWtaG_2_FD_184117 | JGI IMG/M metagenome (GOLD analysis project Ga0209393, IMG submission 184117) | Hot spring microbial communities from Sandy's Spring West, USA to study Microbial Dark Matter (Phase II) - SSWsed_130316 (SPAdes)... | ecosystem: Environmental > Aquatic > Thermal springs > Hot...
TTGAGTACGTGGCGAAGGCGGTTAACAGGAAGGTCAACTTGACGAAGCCTGACAAGGTAGTGTGGATCGAGATGTTCCCCAGCAGAACCGGCGTGTCGGTGATACGGGAGTCCGAAAACTTCTCCCTCATGCGGGCGCGCTCGGCACATGAATGAGCAGTACATCACTGTCGCAGGCAGAAGGGTTAGGTTCGTAGCGGGCGGCTCAGGGAAGCCGCTTGTACTTCTGCACGGGTGGTCTTTCAACGCCGATACCTGGGTGGAGAGCAGCATCTTCAACGCATTAGCTAAGCACTACGCCGTATACGCCATAGACATGCCCTACGGCGTAAGGACGAAAAGCGAGAGGTTTCATGCGCCTAGGCCTGAATACGCCAAGTTCCTGCGGCAGGTACTTGACGCCTTGGGCCTCGCAGATCCGCCGCTGGTGGGGCCGAGCGCTTCTGGCGAGGTGGTGCTGTGGTACCTCGCCCAGCGGCTCCCCGCCAAGGCCGCCGTGGTTGTGGGCCCCGTGGGGCTTGTCGACGAATTGCTGAGGGCGCTTGAAGGGATGGAAACCCCCATCCTCGCGGTGTGGGGCGAGCTGGACGAGATCTCGCCGCCTTCCAACGCCCAGCTGCTACGCGGCAGAAACGTGAAGACTGCCATACTGAGGGGGGCTGGACACGCCGCGTATCTAGACAAGCCGAAGGAGTTCGTGGAGCTGGTGGTGGACTTTTTAGGCTCTGTCTACTAGCTTCAGCGCCTCGGCGAGCCTCACCGCTTGTCTCGTCTCCCGGGGGTTGTGCGTCCTCACCACGTGGGCCCCGTTAAGCACCGCGATTGCCTCCGCGGCGACAGACGCCGGCAGAACCTCCTCCGGGCTCTCCGCCCCGGCCACCCTCCTGAGGAAGGACTTGCGGGAGACGCCGATTAGTACGGGCTTTCCCAGCGTCCTCAGTCTGGGCAGGTTGGCGATTACGTGGAGATCCCATCTCCACCACGGCCAGTTCTCATCGCCGTGTCTGTATTCGCCCCTCACGACATACGGCTCGTCTCTTGGGGGCAGAAGCGGGAACCCTATGCCGGGATCCACCACTATCTTCTCGGGGTCAACGCCGCACTCTTCGAAACGCTCAACAGAACCCCTTAAGACCTTCAACACGCGGTCGATGGGTTCCAAGCCTCTCCGGGGCTCTCTTTCTCTTGCCATGAGCACGACGGAGGCCCCGTGGTCTGCCACGACGCGGCACATCTCCGGGTAAAGCCAGCCCCCCGTCACGTCGTTTATTATGGACGCCCCCTCCTTGAGCGCGTACTCGGCCACCTGCGGCCGGTAGGTGTCGACGCTTACCGGTATCTTGACGTTTTTTACAATCTCCGGGAGGACGGCCCTGAACCTCTCCAGCTCTTTCTCAGGCGGGATCCACGTCTCTAAATACGGCGCCGTGGACATGGCGCCTACGTCTAGGAAGTCTGAATGCTTCTCAAGCTCCACGGCCTTCTCCACGGCGTTTTCCACCGCCACCGAGCCCTTGAAAAAGGACTCCGGCGAGAGGTTCAGAACGGCCATTACCCTGGTGGGTTGGTCATCGCCTACTTCCACCCCGCCCAACTTCCCCCTGATTTTTTGCACGTCAACTTTTTTATTTCTGTTGTAAATAAAGTTAATGCAGAAAGTTATTCGAAGCAAGACGTACATATTTGAGGGAGAATTATCGGAGGAGATATGCGGCCTGCTGGAGAAGTGGGGGAGACTTGTGAAGAGAGGAGAGATCACGACGTATTCCATAGAGTCTGGGGAGATGCGGATGCGGAAGGTGGCGGAGGGGCCTACATACACGGTGAGGAGGATATACGTAGAGCCTGGTTGCGGCTGTCTTCTTGAGATAGACGAGGGACGCGACTTCGAGAAGAACAAAGTCTCCTACTCAATATACCGCAAAAAGCTCTGCCCCCAGCATCAAGCTTAAATCTCCGTCTCGGGCTCGTTTCTGTGGGTAGGATATATGTCGAGACGTACGGCTGCTGGCTTGCCAAGGCAGATGCGGAGGTGATTAGGCAGAGGCTCGGCTACGAGAGGGCCTCCACCGCCGATGAGGCCGACCTCGTCTTGGTCTACACCTGCGCCGTGAGGGAGGATGGGGAAGTTAGACAGCTGGCGAGAATTAGGGAGCTTGCGGCTTTGGGGAGGGACATGGTGGTGGCTGGGTGCCTCGCCAAGCTTAGGCCGTATACGATAAAGACTGTAGCGCCCCGCGCCAAGTTGCTCTACCCCGCCGAGGTGGAGGGCGGGCGGGAGAGGGAGATGAGGATTCTTCCGAGGCACGACGGCGGCCTCATCTACACAGCGCCTCTTCAGGTGGGTTGTCTGGGCAACTGCACCTTCTGCGCCACCAAATACACAAGGGGCGGGGCGGGCTACGTGAAGAGCGCGGATCCAGACGACGTGATTCGCCATGTGAAGGAGGCCGTGGCCGGGGGCGCGCGGGAGATCTACCTCACGGGGCAGGACGTCATTACCTACGGCTTCGACATGCGGTGGAGGCCGGGCTGGAGTCTCCCAGACCTCCTGGAGAGAATCCTCCGGGAGGTGGAGGGGGAGTACAGGGTGAGGATAGGCATGTCGGAGCCTTGGGTGTTTGAGAAATTCGCCGACCAGCTCCTAGATGTCGTGAAGCAGGACCACAGAGTGTACCGGTACTTCCACCTCCCCGTGCAGTCTGGCAGCGACCGCGTGTTGAAGGCAATGGGCAGGAGATACACGGCGGACGAGTACCGTGCCCTTGTGCGTAAAATCAGGCGGGAGCTGGGCGACCACGTATTCGTAGCCACAGACATCATTGTGGGGTTCCCAGGCGAGGACGAGGAGGATTTTGCCGCCAGCGTAAAGCTGGTGGAGGAGCTACAGTTCGACAAGGTCCACGTGGCGCGGTTCAGCCCAAGGCCATTTACGGAAGCCGCCGTGATGCCCCGGCAGGTGCCAGACGCCGAGAAGAAGAGGAGAAGCAAGATCCTGTCTCAAACCGCCTTGAGGGTTGCCCACCTGCGGAACGGGCTCCGCGTGGGGCAGAGAGACGTGGTGCTTGTCGACGAGGTGGACCACGGCCTGGTGATGGGGCGCGCCAGCGACTACAGACAGGTGGTGGTTAAGAGAGGCTCCGGCGACGGGCTGATGGGCAGGTTCGTCGAGGTGACGTTTGTGGCGGCCAGCCCCGTGTATCTCTACGGCGAGATTAGAGGATGACCTGCTCCCAGGGGTGCTTCTTAGCGGCTTTCTGGCTCCTCAGCTCCTCCAGCTTTTGGAGAAGCGCCTTCACCTCCGCCTCCGTTATCTTCCTGAAGAGTGGCCTCACCTCCCCCAGCGGGGCGCCGGGCTTCGGCGGCTTGTAGGCCTCCTCCCACCTGAGCTCCGCCGGCTCGCCCATCATCTTCCACAGCTGATAGGCGCTGTCTGGCACGACGGGAGCGAGACCCGCCGCCAGCATTTTTAGGGACCAGTAGGCGCGGTGGAGCACGGCGGATGCCGACTCGGCGTCGTCTTTTACCAGGTCCCAGGGGGCCCGCGCGTTTAGGTAGCGGTTGCCCTCCCTTGCGATCTCCACGACGGTGTGTAACGCGTCTTTCAGCTCGACGGCGTCGTAATGCCTCTCGGCCTTTTTGAAGAGCTCCGTCGCCTTTGCCGTGAACGCCTCATCCTCGGGGGCTGGCTTGCCCGGCGGGGGCACGACGCCGCCCATTCGGTTTTTGATAAAGGAGAGGACTCTGTTTACGTAGTTGCCGACGTCGTCGTTCAACACCTTGTTTATTATCTCGAGGGCGGTGGACCAGGTGAAGTTTGTGTCTCTGTTTTCTGGGCGGATGTACACAAGCACGAACCTCCAGTAGTCCGCGGGGAGGAGCTGAAGCGCCTCGTCTATCCATATGCCCCACCTCCTGCTCTTGGAGAACTTGTCCCCCTCATATAGCAGGTACTCGGTGGAGGCGGTGGTGGTCGGCATGGTGTAGCCGCCCCCGTTTGCCAGGAGAAGCGCGGGGAGTATAATGACGTGGAAGGGAATGTTGTCTTTGCCAACGAAGAAGATTATCCTAGTCTCAGGGTCTTTCCAGAACCGGACCCACTCATCCCCCCTCCCCAGCCTCCTGAAGTACTCAACGACGGCGGATATGTAGCCGAGGACCGCCTCGAACCAGACGTAGATGGTCTTCCCCTCGGCGCCTGGAAACGGCGCCGGGATGCCCCACTTGTTGTCTCTGGTGATGGCGCGGGGCCGCAGACCCTCCTTCAACATGCCCAGGGACATCTCCTTGGCGTTCTGAGGCAGGTGGGGATTCTCCTCCACATATTTCCTGATCCTATCCTCCAGCCTTCTGAGGTCGAGGTACCAGTGCCGCGTCACCCTCCACTCCGGCTTCGAGCCGCAGATGACGCATCTAGGCTCCACCAGCTGTCTGGGGTCCAGCAACCTGCCGCAGTTTTCGCACTGGTCACCCCTTGCTCTCTCGTAGCCACAGTGGGGACACTTGCCGATTATGAAGCGGTCTGGGAGGTAGAGCTCGTCCCTGGGGCAATACGGCACCTCCTCATCTTTTGTCAAAATGTACCCATTTTCATATATCTTCAGGAAGAATTCTTGGACAAATTTTATATGTGTATCCGAATGCGTATGGGTGTAGAGATCGAAGGAGATGTTCCACCTCTTAAATAGATCCGCCACGATCTCGTGCATCTTCATGGCATATTCAGCCGGGTCGACGCCGAGCTGTATCGCTTCAACCTCAATAGGGGTGCCGTGCATATCGCTACCGGAGATAAAAACAACCTGGTGACCCTTAAGTCTTAAATAACGCGCGTATACGTCTGCCGATAAAACCGAACCGATGAGGTTGCCTAGGTGAGGCACCGTCTGCACATAGGGCCACGCAGAACCTATGACAAACCTCGCCACGCAGAAAAAAACGGCGGAATTTATATTATTTCCCACTATGGAGATGGCTCCGCAGGCGCGCAGACATAGGCGATACAGCCTTGACGTCTGCTCCCGCCGCCTCGCTGACATGCACCACAATTGCGCCTGTTGCTCAGCCCTCTTCTAACGACGCCGGAGGCTATACAAGTTAAGACCTCAGACAAGCCCTTGGTGACGCACACCGAATTCTAACAATACAGGCGGCAACGGCCAAATCGGCGGCCTCTGAGTGAGGGGAGACGGAGCTTTGGATGTGCGCCAGATTTGAGCTAACCCGTTGAAACATGCTTTGCCGCATATATGCACAACGCACGCTGGTCTAAACCGACAGGAGACAACCCCGCCGCGTGGCCGCGGCCATGTCCCCACGGCACCGACGTGCTTGGACTTGGGGACGCATATGCTGAGTAACGTGAGGTCCACAATCGGCTAGAGCGTAGCATTAACTCCCGCGTTTGCCAGTTTGTTAACCACTGAGAATAACAGCAACCAAGTCTCACCACCTGAGGCGCCGAGGCGGACCTTAGCCTAGCGGAGGAGATGCGTTCACAGTCCAAGATATCCTCCACCACTCTCTACTCTGCCCAGGTACAAGTGTGTATCTCCTGAGTCAAGAGAAATAGAACCGACGTGTACATAGCATAATTCAACGTCATTGGTTTAACGCGGCGTAGCCAATAGCGGCATCAAGCCTGCGGATACACGGGACTGGTGAGTCGTCTGTTTGTGAATCAGTTACATGTTTGGGCTTTAAAACATCGTCGGTTAACTGGGCCATGTTTCATGGGTAAGAGCCGCGACAAAAATCGCGCCAAGCATCCTTCGTCCTTCAGCCACCTGACGACGTGGCGGCGCACGTTGTGACGTACAGACCATATATGGGAGCGGCATTTCGCATTGAGGGCTCTTCGTGCTGCTCACAGCTGCGATGAAGACACGACGAAAAAAGGCGGTCTACACACCCACTCTTTTTCACACGCTACTTATTAAGTACACAGAATAAGCCCTGGCATCTGGGCAGAACGCCAAGCCGCATCAACAGAAAACACGGCGACGTATATAGGCGCAACGCCCCTCAACCTCTGAAAACGCATATACGACTGTCGAGATAGTGGCATAAATTTTTTAATAAAATAAATTTTTTAATATATGCAGTTAGCTAGACTAGGTGTGGTGTTATTACTAGCTATCGCCTTATCGGCGGCAACCCTCCCTCTTAAGGAGGTGCGCGATTGGAACGACAGACCTCTTCTCACCGGCACCGCGGTAGTGTTAAAGCCAGGAGGAGAGGTAGTGGCTATTACATATATCACAGAGGGGAAAGTTGAGGGGGAGCTACCTTGGGAGCCGGGCTATATACTCAAAATAGCCTGGGGACATCTCACCATAGACGACATCAAACGCGGCTTAGCCACATGGATCTACGACAGTTCTAACTTATGGGACGTTGCGGGGCTCGGTAATCCGGTATTTCCCAAAATCCTCACATATGTATACCCACTCACTGTGACGGTGCAGGACCGCGACCACAGACCTCTGCCTGGTTGCCGCATACGTCTCGTCGACGCAGTCACAGGCGGCAGACTATACAGCGGAGAGGGGGAAACCGGCTCCGACGGATCTGCGATAATAGTACCGCGGCTAGGAGCCATCTCGCAGATTCCCCCTGGCCAGTTCAGCGTCGAGGTCTACTGCGGCGACATCCTCGCCGCTAAGGGATCTATTACAATTGACAGAGGCGTAGCTGTGCCGGCTTTTGGTCTCCACGTGTCTATGGTCATCGATTTCGTACGCTCTCTGCCCATCGTCGGCGGCATCTATGGGGAGGGGTACTTAATTCTACGTGGGGTTAAATTCGTGAACGGGTCTATTGGGGATGTAACTGTGCCGTTCAGAGCCGGCGATAGAGTTCTTGTCTTGGAGAGGGAGGTGCCGCTTTTGAACCAAAGCGCCGTGCTCCACCTTACGCGTCTCTCAGTTGGGGGCTTTCACCAACCTGGCCGGCAACTCTCGGGTACACTGGCTGAGTTACTTGCCTTGTTGAGCTCCTCTGAGCAGGTTTCGGTGACGGTGGTTGACCGCGGCGGCGCCGTGCGTAAGGAGTGGCACGTAGAGGTGCTACTGGGAAACAACGCGGTGGCCTACGGTCAAGGGCGCGTCGAGGTCATGTTGCCGCCTAGCGCGCTAGTTGGCGAATACAAGGCGCGTGTAATTTCGCCGAGCGGCCTCATGAAGGAAATCCCCCTGAGCACCTCCGATGGACGCGCGGAGGCTGTGGTAACGGCCGTCGTGGTGACCGTGCAGGCTGTCGACGGCTTCGGCGAGGTTAGACGCGACTGGGAGGTGGAGATAGTCGGCGTGGCTAAGGGGGCTGGCGAGATCTCTGCGGAACTCGTCGAGGGCGACGTATATGAGGCCAAAGCAAGAGCACTGGGCTTTGTTAACTCAACTAAGTTCAACGCGTCAGACGCGGTTATCCGCATAAAGATACCCACAAGCAGACTCGCGGCGCGTGTTGTAGACGGGTTCGGCGTCGTGAGGAGCGATTGGAACGTCGAGATCAGGGGCGTGGCGAGAGGCAACGGCGAGGTGGGCCCCGTGGAGGTTTTGGCTGGGCGCTACGTCGTAGCCACGTCTGTATTTGGCAGGGAGTTCTCCCAAACAGTCGATGTGCCGGTTGGCAAGGTTGTAAATGTGACTCTTGACATACCGACTGCCAGGCTTAACGTGAGCGTTGTTGACGAAAACAAAAAACCAATTGCAAACGTCACCTCTGTCGAGATATCGGGACCCGTGAACCTTCTCCTCAACGCGCCTGGCGATGTCGAGCTTCTAGCCGGCGTCTACACTGTGAGGGTCACGGCGCTTGGCAAGTCAGCCTCGGCTGAGGTATCGCTAGAGCCTGGCAAGGTTGCAAATCTCGTCATCGTAACGCCCGGAACAGCCGCACAGAGCAAAGTTGATTTATTGCTTGTTGTCGCCGTGGCGGCGGTTGGGGTTGCTGTGGCTATATACGTAGTGGCAACCCGCAAGAGGTGATCTGCAGGTCCACGGCTTGCCTAAATCCCAGCATTTTCGATCCCCGCTTGGCATTATTTAGGGTGGGGCCGGCAGTTCCCGTTCAGCGGGTCCCGCGGAGCCCTCAGTACGTGTGGCGCAGGCCGTGGCTGACGCCCGCCGGTCTACACGTAGGGCTAAATAGGCGATTTCTGCACGTAGAGAAAAACGGTTATTTCCCCACCATAGATCTGAGCATCTCCTTTAGCGCCTCGCGCGCGCCGCCGGACTCGTAGGCGGCCATCACCCTAGACCACTTGATCCGCAACACCAAAAAAGTCATGACCAGGGTAACAACGGCGAGGATTGCGGAGGAGAGCCAAGGATCCCCCACCACCTGGTCAAGCGTAGCATATGTCACGTCTGCAAATATCACAAGGACTGTGGCGAGCACCAGCTTGCCTGCCAGCAGGGCGGCGAAGAATCGCTTTATGTTGTAGCCCGTGGCGCCGAGGGGGATGTAGAGCACGTCGTCTGCGAGCGGCGACATGGCGAATATAAGCACTGCTGTGTCGATCCCCCACTTAGAGACCTTGTCGAAGAACCTCCTGGCGTAGGTCAGCTCCTTGCCCATTACCGCCTTGCCGATGCCGTAGCCGTAGAGAAACACGGCAAGCTTCCCCAGCGCCGCGCCGAGCGCCGTCGCTAAAGCCGCCAGAGCCAGGCTGATGGGGTCGTTTCTAGAGGCGACGTAGCTTATGGTGGCTAAGTAGCCGGGGAGGGGGAGGAAGGGTATTAGATGGGATATTAACACCGCGAGGAAGACAAACAGCGGGCCGAGGTCCATCAGCGGCCGAATCTGCGTTGGCGACGTGAGTACTCCTCAACGACGTATGCCAAATCCTCCTTCTCCACCTCCGGCCAGAGCTTGTCTAAAAAGATGAGCTCCGAGTAGGCGGATTGATAAAGCAGGAAGTTGCTGATTCTCTTCTCGCCGCCGGTTCTCAACACGACGTCTGGCTCAGGGTTGGGGAGGTCTCTGGTGTCTAGGCATTGGAAGAGGGAGTCCTCGGTTATCTCCGTCATCTTCACCTCGCCTGTCAGCATCCGTCTTATGCAACGGACTATCTCAGCCCTGGCGCCGTAGCCCAGGGCGAAGGTGAGGTGGTAGTTGGAGTAGTTGCTAGTCAGCGACTCCAGCTCCTCCATGTACTTCACAATTCTGTTAGGCAACAGGTTTCTGTCGCCGATGAACCTTATCCTTACCTTGTTTTCGTGTATCAGCGGGTCCTCGAGCGTACGTCTAAACTCCTCCTCGAATATTTTGAATAAGATCTCGAGCTCCAACCTGCTCCGCTGAAGGTTTTCTGTGGAGAGGGCGAAGAACGTGACGTTTTTTATCTCGCGGTACTCCAAGGCCCAGGTCAAGAAGTTGCGCACCTTCTCCACGCCTCTTCTGTAGGCGTGGTAGAAGTCTAGGCCTGCTTTCTTAGCGTATCTCCTGTTGCCGTCGGGTATTACCGCTATGTGGGTGGGTATCTTAACAGACGCGCTCCCCCACATGTTCATCCCCGCCCTTTTCTATCGTTAGGAGAACCGGCTTGTCGCAGGTGGCCAGCAACATGCCCTGGCTTTCGAGCCCCATCATCTTCTTGGGCTGGAGGTTTGTCACGACTACGACGTATTTCCCCACGAGTTCCTCGGGCTTGTAATACTCGGCGAGGCCCGCGATTATCTGCCGCTTCTCGGCGCCGAGGTCCACCACAAGCTTAATCAGCTTCTTGGAGCCCTCCACCTTTACCGCCTCTATCACCTTCGCCACCCGGAGCTCCACGCGTCTAAAGTCGTCAATGCCGATAAGAGACATCACTGCGCCGTATGCACATCTATTTAAAAGTTACAGCTTGAAATCTCGGTATGCCGCGCCTACTGTGTAGATGACGACCTCGGTGAGCTTAGGCTCCTCCCTCAGGTTGTACCTATAGAGCACGGCGACTCCTTGCGCTATGTGTACCACCGCTGACTTCTCTATGAAGCCGTCCCTTATTTCCTCCCTCGGGGGCAGTACGTTCGCGAAGTCTCCAGCCGAAGCGGCTAGGTACACGTCGATGCGCTCCGCCGAGCCGTCTCTCGCAACGCGGCTCTCCACATATATCGGGGCGTCTGAATGCACGTGGCGTAGAGGCGCCTCTATCTGCCTAAGCCGGCTTACGACGTAGTTCACCGTCTGGTATACCTGTTCTCTTGAGGCAAGCGGTACCACGATCACCGCGGGGGGCACGACGAGCATGGGGTCTAGAGAGACCTCTTTAATATCCGTTTCGCAATGTACGCAACTACGAACCCCAGAGATGCAGGTATTAGGTAGACGGCGAGGAGGAAGGTGGGGACTCCGAAGTAGCTACTCTCCACGGTAACTGTGATCACGTTGGAGCTGTTGGGGAGGAGGAAGTCGTTGCCGGGGAATTCCACATATATCTCATAGACGCCGGCGTCGCGGAATGTAAGCGTGATCTGAGCCGTTTTATTCACAGCGAGGCGCTCCACGTCGGTTCTGTTCAGGGTCTTGTTGATCTTGTACACCACCACCTCCCCCTCCTCCTGCCCCACGGGGCTTCTCAAAGTCACGACTAGGGGGAGACCGCCGTCTATTAGGGCTATCCTCCTCCACGCCGATATGGAGACCGACGCTGGGTTTTTAACCGCTGTGTAACGCTGAGACGCGCCGCATGGGTAGTAGCTGTCGTCTCCTGGAAAGTAAACCGTGATGTTGTACGCTCCCGTCTTGTTAAACACGACCACGGGGCCTCCGGGGGTGCCGTTTATGAAGATGCGTGTAGGCAGGGGGGTAAGCCGCTGGACTTCGTATCTCCTGAGCACATACACCGTGTTGTTAGACGCCAGGTCGCCTCTCAGCACGAAGCGTATGGTGCATTGTGCCCTGTCTATGTAGATATACGTCACGTTGTCCGTGCTGGCGTAGTTGGGGTCTAGGCTCTCGAACCGGGCCACCACCTGGAAAACGCCTCCGCGGGGCGGCGACCACCAGCCGTTGTAGCTGGAGGAATTCCCCACGTAGACCGCGGTTCCGTTGATGATTAAGTGGAGTCTGCCCGGCACGCCCTCTGGTTTCGCCGTAATCCTCACGGGCAACAACTCGCCGTACACCCCCCTAGTCGGCAGGTCGAGAACAACCTTCACAATGGCGCTACTGACGAAGACGTTGAAGACGACCTTGGCGCCCAGCAGACTTGGGGCCTCCGCTATGGAGACCGTGCCAAGGTATGTGCCAGCCGGAAGGCCCTTCGTCCTCAGGATGCCTGCTCCGTTCCGTACCGGGACCGTGTAGTTGAAGAGATACGTCCGCCCGGCTAGCTCCACAACTGCAGTGGCATTTATGGGCCTGCCGTAGAGGCTCACGCGGATCGGCACCACGAGCTCCTCCCCATAGACGATGGAAAAAGTCTTGTTAACCTCCACTGCCGGCGTAGACGGCGTGACGTAAACCACCGTGGAGGCCCTTGCGGGGAGGAAGTTCCTATTCACCGGAGTAAACACCACCGTGAGGTTATGGGGGCCCGCGCCAATCCTCAAGGTGTCAATGAGGAATGTGGCTGGTCTGCCGTCTAGGTACGTCTTCACCTCTCCCTGAGGCTTGATGGTAGAGGAGACGTCTACGGAGAGCGACAAAACCTTGCCGTACTCCACGACGTAGGGGTTTGAGAATGTGCCGTTTATCTTCACGTCTAGTTGCACAAACGCCGGAAACACGCGGAAGACGCTGACGCTGGTTGCAGAGGTCACGTTTCTATCCCCTAAAACCCTCGCCGTAATTTGATAAGTCCCCACGTCGAGCATGGGCAAGACCAGGGGGGACGGCGCTCTTACCACCGCGGGATACGTCTGGTTTACAGATATCTGTACAGTTGCGCGGTAGTCCCGCCGCCCCACGAGGACCCTCACGGAGGCGTTTATCCCCTCGCCGTAGATGTACTCGGCCTTGTGAAGCACTACAAGCGTTGGTGTTGCCCGCGCAATAGACACAAGATACTGCACCACGACGTTATCCATGAGGAGACGTAGGGTGTAGTTGCCGGCGCCCACGGCCCAGGTATCCACCTCTATCACCCCCTCCCTTAGGGGCACTGCAAAGGGGCCGAGGCTCGCCGAGGCTCGCCTGGGGGGCGGCGTGAGGAGTATTCGCATGACATCCCCGTAGACGTTGCCAGACACGGTGATGTTGGGAACCACAACCACGCGCGTCTTTTCGTAAAACACGCCGCTGGTGGCCAGCACCTGGTATACGCCGGAGTATTGAGGCACATAGGACGCGCGGAGGCCGGACATCTGAGTCCCGTTGATGTAGAGCCTCACGTCTCCGCAACCCTGCTGAGTCACGTTTAGGCTAATCCTAGAGGTCATGTTGGCCGCCTCTATCTCAATACGGCAGACTTTGGCTATTCCAAGCGAAATAGTCTGGTTGTCAACTCTCAACGACACAGTGCCCTCCCGCCGCAACGGCTTCAAGCCGAGGTATATAATGTTGCCCCGTGTTATGTTGAAGTCGACAACTGCGCCCTCTACCGCCTGCACCTTCGTCGCGCCTGTTATGGTGAGGTTGGTGTACGTAAAGGCGTTCACGAAGTCGGGCTCCACAGAGACGGCGTAGATGCTTTTATAGGCGAGGATTATCAATGCCGTGAGTAGCAAGATGATAACATTTGACGTGTGGGGCACGCTTATACCGATTGAGCCAGCTATAAAAACAGTTGTTGACGCGATCCACAAAGCCCTCGGCGGCAGGTTGCCTCACCAGACGGTCCAGGCGCTTGTCAACGAAGAGCGGCGGAAGATGAAGCTCGCGCGTAGAGAGAAGCACGAAGTGGTGCCTCCCATATACACGCTCCTCGACATGTATAAACAGCTACGCGACAGGGGGATAAGCGTGTTTTTCGAAGTCCACCAGGTGCAAGACGCCGTGGACGACGCCATTTCCCGCCTCGAGATGTCGCCGTTTGAAGACGCCGTTGAAGCCATAAAGCTGGCGAAGGCCGAGGGCTACAAGGTCGGCATAATCTCCAACGTCTTGTTCTGGCGGTCCCGCGCCACCAGGAAGCTACTGGAGAACCTCGGTATATCGCAACTCGTGGACCTGCAGTTATACGCCGACGACATAGGCTACGTTAAGCCCTCTGTGCAGGTTTTCGAAGCCGCCAAGATGCTTCTGCTGGGAGACGTGGAGCCCGACGTCTACCTCCACGTGGGGGACGACTTCTATGAGGACTTTCTAGGCGCCTTGATGGCGAGCTACGGCGCCATCCTTGTCGACAGGAGGGGTCAGTACACGAAAAAGGAGGTGACCGAATCTGTGCCCTGCAGAGCCTACATAGCGAGAAGCCTCAAGGCCTTGTCGCTGGTTCTTCACGAGGTGGAGCGGTGCGTCGCCGCTAGCCAAGCGTAGCGGAGAGATAGCGGGCGTACTCCACAATAGCCCTCACGCCGGGGGACTCCCCAGGCCTCAGCTTTAACACCTCTATCTCCAGTGCCTGCCTCGCCGCCTGCAGAAGCTTGTCGAAAGGTATTACCTGGGGCCGCTCCCCCAGGGTCTTCTCTATCACGAGGTCCCAAGGCATACCATGTACCGGACTAATGAAGTACTCAGGTATGTACATATTGAGAATCGGCCTAAGCCTCTTGCCGCCGATCGTCTCCACGTAGTTTTTCGTGGTGTCAAGCGCCGAGACGTCGGGCGTAACCACAGGCACAACATAGTCCACAAGCCCCGCCACGGGGCTCCCCGCCGAGAGAGGGGGCGCGTCGATGAGGAGTATTTTAGGCCTGAGACGAGACTCCACCGTCTGCATCACGTATTCCAGCTGTCTCTTCGTCAGCGGGACATCTTGAGCCATATATGTAAAGAGTAGCTGGAAGGCGCCTTTATCGGTGTTCCACCTCTTTATGTAGAAGGTTCTCAGGGGATCTGCGACCCTCCCCGCCACGAAGTCCGACAGAGAGGGTCTGCCCCACGTTGCGAGGGGATCCCCGAGGAGTATGAGAGCCGCCGTCCCTATGTTTGGCGTTAGGTCTATAAAGGCCACGGGGTAGTGGGCCCTGTCCCTCCAGAGATACGCCAGCAACACGGCGGAGTTCAAGGCGAGAGTGGTCTTGCCTGTGCCTCCCTTAGTCCCCGAGAGGAAGATTATCTTCTTCATATCTCCGGCGCCGAGACGGGTCTCCTCTTGATCTCGTCGGGTGTGGGCTCCCGCCTAGTCTCAACCCGCTTCTCCTCCCCCCTCTTCTCTTTCCTGCTCAGCCTTTCGATAAAAATGAGCGCCAAGCTGGCCAGATATATAGGCATGGCTACCAGCGTCTGTCCTAACACACATAGCGTAAACGCGGCGGCGTTTAGCAGAACTCCCACGATAAACCACACGCAGATCTCCCCGCTCGTTTATTTATCTGTTTCAGTCAGAATGTCTTAGTCGGCGCTTTGCCTACTTAACCACCTTGGTGTAGTTAAACAACGCGCTTTCGATTATGTCGCAGAGCCCCTCTATATCGCCAGCGTGGGCCTTTACCCACAGCGGCGTGTCTCTCCGCAGTATATACTTCTTGCCTATCTTCTCCAGGTAGCCAGCAACTAGCAGGGCCTCCGCCATGTTGGCCACCTTAAACACAACGGATCTGCTTGGCCTCATCTTAGCCTCGGCCCACCGCGCCACGTCGCCTACTACGAAGCTCACTATGTTGCCCCGTGCCCCGGCAACTATCTCTACGAAATACTTAGCCAGTATTTCACACATCTTCACAGTTATAGGTCGCGTATCGTATATATATACATTTTACCGCCTACCTGTGCGCGTGATAGTCATCGGAACCACCGGCGTCAACATGAGGGCCCTCGCGGCATCTCTGCATAGTTTTCACCAGGTGCAGGGCCGTGAAAAGCTAGGGCTCTACTTCGTAGAAGATGAACTGAAGAAAGAGGTGGACTGGGTTAATTTTCTCGATAGCGACGACTACTTCTGGCAGGAGCGCGTCTGGCGGGAAGCCGTGGCCAGCGTTGTCGGCAGGGCGGAGGAAGAGGCGGCGGAGCACGCCCTTCTCTTCATGAACCTCCCCTACTTCCGGAAAAGCCGCTTCTTCCCCGCCGTCGACATCGCCGTCCTCCGGGCGTTTAAGCCGGACATGTTGCTGACGTTGATAGAGGAGGCGCATGTAATTTGGCGGAGGATACAGATACGGGAGGAGCGGGAGAAGACAGGCGCTAGGCTCAGGCTGAAAGACGTCTTTGCCTGGCGTACAGCCTCTATCCTCATAGGCGATACAGTTGCGAGGGCTCTCGGCGTCCCCAACGTGGTAGTCGCCGTGAAGCACCCGGTGAGGACCATCTACGGAATCGCTCTGCAGGGGGCCAGGCCCAGGTTCTACCTTTCCTTCCCTATCACCTTTGTGAGGGACGATCCTGAGGCTCGTCGTGAGATAGACAAGTTCCGCGCCGCCATGCACGAGAGGTTCTACGCCTTTGATCCCCTCACTATGGACGAAAGAGTGTTGAGAACTGCGAGGAGACATGGAGACGCGAGAGTTGTGGAGGCTGGGGACAGATGGCTTCTGCCAGATGGCGTGAGGCCGGCTGTGGAGGACGAGCCCGAGCTCTACCCCATTGAGATCCCGGCGGATCAGGTGGAGGAAGTCTTAGCAGATATAGACAACTTGATTAAGTTCAAGGACTTCCGCTACATACTCCAGTCAAACGCCGTCGCGGTGTACCGCCCCTTCATGAGGAGGCTCTTCCACCGGGGGGTCTTCAGTGAAATTATGTATGCTACAAACACGGCGCATAAAAGGCTTTTCATTTACTGGCCACCCGAAGATAAAGTGCCCGGCATGAACTCGCCCTTTGATCCCGGTGTGGGCACCGTGGAGGAGGACTTGAGCAACTTCTTCCAACAGCTTGAGAAATTTACGTCCCGTTTCTCAGCCTTGCGATGAATTCGGTAATCCTGTCGCGGCCTCTGATCTCCATAAACCCTCTTTTCTCGTCGAAGATGTACAACACGTCTTCGTCTGCAAATGGGATGTAGAGCACCTTCACATCCTCGGGCCATCTAGAGGGCTCCCTAGTCACTAGGTAGGCTTTCACGTCTTTCTCAACGCAGGCAACTATAAGCCCTTTAGTTAAAATCAAAGCCGGCCGGATTATTCGAAGTTTCAGTGTCGTCTAGCCTCTTCACCGATCAAGCCGACCGAGCCTCAACATTTAATTACCTTATTGAGCAAGTGCCATGGATTATAAATTTGTGGTAGGTCTCCTCATCGGGATAGCTGTCGGCGCCTTGTTACTTCTTCTTTTAGCGCCCCAGCAACCGGCCGCCGTGCAACAACAGCAAACCACCACTACACAACAGCAGACTTGCCCCACCTCCGTAAACGCCATTAAGAAGAGGGGCAAGCTGGTGGTGGGGACGTCGGCTGATTGGCCTCCCTATGAATATGTGGATAACGGGAAGATAGTAGGCATAGATATTGATATTGCAAGGAAGATCGCCGAGAAGCTGGGCGTAGACCTTGAGGTGCGCGATATGAAGTTTTCGGCCCTTATAGAGGCCGTGAAGAGAGGCGACATAGACATTGTGATCGCCGACATGTCCATAACGCCCGAAAGAGAAAAACAGGTGCTCTTCTCCATACCCTACCAGGCGGACTCCTCCGTGGTTATCGCCAAGAGAGGCTCACAGATCAAGAGCGTGGAGGACCTCAAGGGCAGGGCCATAGGCGTACAGGTGGGCACAGTGCAGGAGGACTGGGCTGTAAAAACTCTGGGCAACTACTCTAAGATCGTGAGATACGACAAGGTATATCCCTACCAGGTGGAGGCTCTGCGTAAAGGCGACCTAGACGCCATTGTGGTGGGCGGCGTGGTGGGGAAGGCGATAATCAGTAGATTTCCCGAGTTTGAGCCTGTATACAGCCTCGGCGTCCGCTACAGCGCAGTCGCCATGCCGCTGTGTGCCCACGACCTGAAAATGGAGATCGACGCAGTTATATACGACATGTTGCAGACTGGTGAGATGGAGCGGCTGATAAGTAGCTGGATCGAGAGATGGCTCTACAGTTGATACTGCCCCCTCTCCTCCTGTTAATATCCCCTTTTTCCTCCGTCGTCGCGGCCTCTCTAGACGGCGCAACTTACTCGGTGTATGTGGCAGACAACGGGGTCAAGTGGACGTTGGGCTACATGAACGTGTCGTCATACGACCCTAGGGGATTCGGCTCGGTCGGCATGATATTTCTCTTCCCTAGAAACGGGACGTATTGCTTCTGGATGAAAAACACGGGGCTCCCTCTGACTATTGTGTGGATAAGCGGTGAGGCTGTGACGGGGTGGGCCCAGGGACGGCCGCTGGATGAAAAGCCTGTGTGCGGCTACGGCGACAAGGTGCTGGAGCTCCGGCCAGACGTCGCCGTGACGAGGAGGGTGAGGATACTCGGCGAGCAACGACCTCGTCACTAGTCGGTGGGGTTCATCTTCGTCACTCTTATATAGTGGAGGCCGCGTTAATAAGCATGACTCCGTACATATATACTGCGTTGATTCTCTACGTAGCCTCTCTTGGGCTTGGAATCGTCGGGCAGGCCGCCGCCTCTGCGGCGACCGGCATAGCCTCCATAGCGCTGATCGGCGTTGTGCTTACACGGGCATACCGGGAGTTGGAGGGTCTGAAAAACGCCTATTGGGACAAGCTCGCCGGCGTCTGGCTCGGCGCGGAGTACACAGTTGCCATCTGGCTCTTCGTGCTGGCAGGCGTGGGCTCGGAGCTACTCTCGGCGTTTCTCTGGCAACAACTCGCGTCTCTTGTTCCCGCGGTGACGCCGGGGGAGGCACAGATTACAAGCCCTGAGGAGGTTAGGAAGTTCTTGGGCATTGGGGCTTTGGCTCTAGGGGCGTTTGCGCTGGCGCTGGTTTGGTTCGTGGCGTGGATATATCTCATAGATGTGTTTACACGCGACCTGTATCTCGTGAGAATCGCTATCGGGGCGGGCGGTTTTAGGCCTTTCAGCGCTACGTTTTACGTAATTATAAGTCTGGTTACTGTAGGATTTTTATACTTCTACTGGCTCTACTCTGTATGGAGGTGGATTTCTCAGCTGAAGACCTCGACGAGGTCGCCTCCCTCATCGCAAGGTCCAGTTGTACAGTAGCCCTCACGGGGGCGGGGGTTTCCACGGCAAGCGGAATCCCCGACTTCAGAGGCCCCCAGGGCATTTGGAGAGTTGTCGACCCCGAGAAGTTCGACATAGAGTACTTCTACAAGAACCCAGACGAGGTTTGGGACCTCTTCGTGCAGTATCTATTGCCGGCTTTTGACGTGAAGCCGAACCCCGCCCACTACGCCCTTGCCGAGCTTGAAAGGCTCGGCAAGCTCTGCGCCGTAATTACGCAAAACATAGATATGTTGCACCAGGCGGCTGGTAGTAAAAACGTGATTGAGCTACACGGCGCGCTGAGAGACGTCGTGTGTATTAAATGCAGCGCGAGGTACCCCCTGGCCGAGGCGTTGAAGCGACGCGGGGCCGGAGCGCCTAAGTGCCCCAAGTGCGGCGGCATCTTGAAGCCCGACGTGGTCTTCTTCGGAGAGCCTCTCCCACGGCAGGCGCTGAAGGAGGCTTTCATGCTCGCCGAGATGGCCGAGGTTTTCCTCGCGGCGGGAACCTCCCTGGCTGTGTATCCCGCCAACCAGTTGCCGATCACCGCCAAGAAGCGTGGGGCAAAGCTTGTGATTATAAACACCGATGAGACTTTTTACGACTTCTTTGCGGACTACATATTTAGGGGGAAGGTGGAGGAGGTGTTGCCCGCGCTGGTGGCTAAGGTTAAGGACATTCTATTTTGAAGGGCTTCTTCTCCAGGAGAACTCTCTCCGCCCTCTCCAGAAGTCGTCCCATTTTTATACACCCCACGTCTTCTTTCAACAGATAGAGAGCCTCCTTCAGCATTCTCTCAAACTTATCCGGTTGACCCTCCTGTAGTTTTACAAACGCAGCGGCCAACATTATGAGGCCTTGCAACGTGGTGTTTCTCGTCTGCCTCCAAAGGCCCTCCAAGGCGTTGTGAGCCTCCCAGAACCTCTCTCTATTAAACAGGTCCACATACCTCTCCACCCCGCCTCCTACGTCTTCAAAGGTTATGTCCACAACCTCTAGGACTTTTCCTATGGACCTCTCCACCTCAGCCACGGCCTTTTTCAAGTCGTCGGTTTTGACGTCCACCTCCACGTGGTCTGCGGCTATCCTCACAGTGATTACCGGTAACACCGACCTTAGCCTGCGTAGGAGGTCTTCTCGGTGAGAGACGGAAAAACCTGGGTTTTCCGCTATGAGGAGGTATCTCATTTGGTAAGGGATAGCAATACGGCGGCGAAGTCCATTAGGTCTCTGAAAGAGACCATGCCGACTAACTTCCCTGAGGCATCTACCACGGGCAGATGTCTTATGTTTTGTTCGCGCATCTTCTCCATGGCCTCTGTAACCAGTGCGTTTTCGTCTATCACGATGGGGTTCTCTGTCATTACCATCCACACGGGAGTGTCGGGGGTAAGCGCCCTGGCCACCACGTAGACCATGTCTCTTTCGGTGACTATCCCTATGGGTTTTCCCTCGTCGTCTATGACCACCACACTGCCGATCCTCTTCTCATACATACGTATCGCTATATCTCTGATCTTGTCGTTTTCCTTGGCGGTCACCACCTCCTTAACCATTATGTCGGTAACTCTCAGCGGGAGCTCTCTACGTTTCACCAAAGGCATACAATTAAACTTCCTCAGCTATTTAAATTTATATCTTTAAAACTGTTTTTCTTATGGATAGATCTAGGTCCACGATGACTTTGACGTCTCCATAGGTCTCTTTTAGCTTCTTCACGGTAGCGATCATCCGGTCAAGCTTTTTCAGGAAGTCTATGTTGTCCTGCAACGGACCGCCGGCGTAAAATTCAACGCCTTCAGCTGGCTTCAGCTCTATGCCAAAGGCGAAGGCGAGCTCTTGGAATTTATGCCACCTCTCCTCCAGGGCCTCCAGTGCCGGCCTGCTTGTTCTGTACTTCTCGGCGTAATCCCTAAGCGTTGTCAGAAACGACTCAAGCTCCGAAAGAGAGAGGAGTATCATCGTGACAGGTAGTAGGCGATTTCTACGTTGTCGATACAGAACTTAACCATGCCGCGGGTCAAGGTGGGGCATCCGAACGTGTTAAGTTCGATGGACTCCCCAGGGTGTGGCGGCACCTCTTTTGGAGGCGGCAGGGGCGGTATCACCTCCGGCAGAGGAGTCGTGGTTATGTAGCTTTCCTCCGGCCCTATCACCACTGTGTAGTCCTTGAGTCTGAGGTCGTTCGCCATCTTGCCCGCCTCGACCAGCGTCTCAAGCGCCGAGGACAAAGCCGTGTAGAGATACCCCAACGTGCCCAGGCCTATGATGTAGTTGCCTACCTGCCGGCGGGCCAAAGTCATCGGCGTGGACTCCAGTTGCGGCAATAGAGATCTCACGTGCCAGATGACTTTCTCCATGCTGGTAGATCTCACCACGAGCATAACCTACAAGATCACCCTGATCCTCTCACCCACAACCTCCACATATACCTCCTCGTTGGGGCCCAGCACCTTGATCAACACGTCTTTTATCTGCTCGCTGATTGGGAGCTCCGCCACCCTTTTCTTCTGGAGAGCCCTCACGGCACAACTATCAAGGTATTTTTTCCTCTAAACACCACGTACATATCCGGCGGGAAGTACTTCAACAGGTTTATTGGGACGCCGGTGGGTTGTGGGGGCCAGTAGAAGTTTAGCCTTGCACCCTTCACGGCAACTGGCTTCACCTTGTACTTTTCCAGCATGGACTCGACGTCTTCTACTAGGTGTATCTGTGACGTATGTATAATCATGGCCTCCTCATATATGCTGTTTATATATTTTGTTTTAAGGATCAAAGTATTTATAACGCGGCTTCCGTCACGGTTGATGCAGGCGGTGGTTTTGGCTGGTGGGTTTGGTAAGCGGTTGGCGCCTTTGACTTCTGAGGTTCCTAAGCCGTTGCTTCCGGTGGGGGGCAGGCCGATTTTGGTGCGGCAGATTGAGTGGTTGAGGAGGTTCGGCGTTATTGACGTGGTGCTTGCGGTGGGTTATCTGCGGCAGAAGATCTTCGAGACGCTTGGCGACGGGAGGAGGCTTGGGGTTAGGGTTTTCTACAGCGTGGAGGAGGAGCCTCTGGGCACCGGCGGCGCCGTCAAAAACGCCGAGCTCTTCATCACAGACGACGTCTTCATCGTCCTCAACGGCGACGTCTTGACGAACCTAGATCTAAACAAGCTGGTGGAGGCGCTTGGCGACGCAGACGGCGCCATAGCGCTGGTCCCCCTCAGAAGCCCCTACGGCATAGTGGAGTTCGACGGCGAGGGACACATCACGCAGTTTAAAGAAAAACCCATACTAGAAGGCTTCTACATAAACGCAGGGGTGTACGCCCTCAGAAGAAAGGTGCTGTCGGAACTGCCGGACCGCGGCAACCTCGAGGAAACCCTCTTCCCCCGACTCGCGCAACAACGCCGCCTCAAGGCCGTGGTGTATAGAGACGTGTTTTGGAGATCCGTAGACAGCTTGAAAGACCTGGAGGAGGTTGATCGGTTTTTCGGGGCGAACAATGAACATTGAAGAGGTCGTATTGAAGTACGCACTGGCTAATGCCATTAAATACGGCGGCAAAGCCGACGTGAAGGCCGTCATGGCTAAGTTGATGGCTGAGGCGCCTGAGCTGAGGCAACGCGCCAGGGAGGTGAAGCAGGTGGTGGAGAATGTGGTGGCGCAAGTCAACGCCATGTCCCAGGAGGAGCAGAAGCGGATTCTTAGAGAGAGATGGCCCGAGATGTTGGAGGAGAAGAGAGTTGAGCAGAAGCGCCCCGGTATAGAGGGCCTTCCGGAGTTGCCAAACGTGAAGTGGGGCGTCGTTGTGCGGTTTGCGCCAAATCCAGACTTCGTGCTTCACCTAGGTAGCGCCAGGCCGGCTATTTTAAACTACGCCTACAAGCTGAAATACGGGGGCAGGTTCATCTTGAGGTTTGAGGACACAGATCCGCGGACCAAGCGGCCGTTGGTCACGGAGGAGGCGAACGCCTACGAGGCGATACGCGAGGATCTGCGGTGGCTTGGGGTGTCGTGGGACGAGGAGTACATCCAGTCGCTTAGAATGGAGATATACTACGACCACGTCAAAAGGCTGTTGGAGATGGGCGCTGCGTATGTCGACTTGTGTAGGCCCGAGGAGTGGAGGAAACTGAGAAACGAGGGAAGGGCGTGTCCCCACAGAGACCAGAGCCCTGAGGAAAACCTGGAGCTTTGGGAGAGGATGCTTAGGGGGGACTTCCGCGAGGGGGAGGCCGTGGTGCGGATCAAGACGGACCTCAGCCACCCGGACCCCAGCGTGAGGGACTGGGTTGCCTTTAGGATTATCGACACCGAAAAAACACCGCATCCCATCGTTGGGAGCAAATACGTTGTATGGCCCACCTACAACTTCGCGGTGTCTATCGACGATCACCTCATGGGCGTGACCCACGTGATGAGGGCGCAGGAACACAGCGTAAACACCGTGAAGCAGTCGTACATATTCAAGCACTTCGGCTGGGAACAGCCGGTTACGATTCATTTCGGGAGGTTGCGAATCGAGGGCGCAACCTTGAGCAAGTCTAAGCTCAAGGCACTTAAAGTGAGATATGACGACATGACGCTCCCCACTCTTGCGGGGCTTAGGAACCGGGGTATCCTGCCGGAGGCCATCTGGGAGCTCATCCTCACAGTGGGCATAAAGCCGTCTGACTCTACAGTTGCGCTTTCTAACCTGTTTGCCTTCAACAGGAAGCGGATAGAGCCCATCGCAAACCGATACATGTATGTGCCGGACCCCGTGAAACTCGTCTTTCAAACCGAGAAGGAGCTTGTGGCTAAGATACCTCTGCACCCAAGCTTCAGAGAGAGGGGGGAGAGGGTGTATAGGGTGGAGCCGGGTCGTGTGGAGGTTTACGTGCCGCGTCGTGATATCGAGCCTGGGGCCGTGGTGAGGCTTATGGAGCTTGTAAACATTGAGGTGACTTCGTTTGTGGGAGGGGTGGCGTATGGACGCATCCACAGCCTCGGCGTTGAGGAGGCGAGGAAAGTCGGTGCGCCCATTATTCAGTGGGTGGTGGACCCCCTCGAGGTACATGTGGTCAAGCCCGTGGCGGTGGGCAAGAGGGAGGAGGAGGTGGGCCTTGGGGAGAGACCCCTCGAGAAGGTTGAGGTGGGGGCCTACGTCCAGTTTATGCGATACGGCTTTTTGAAAAAGGTGGGGCCCTCCACCTTTGTATACATACATGACTAGGTTTCTTTTCGACGCGCTTACGCCGAAGCAGGCCAGAATCGCCGCCATACTTTTCCAGGAGGGCGGAAAGCGCGGCGTTGAGGTAGTCATCACGTGTCGCGACTACATGCACCTGGCCGACATGTTGCGTATATACGGCGTCCCGCATAACTGCTTCGGGAAATACGGCGTGACGCCTTATGAGAAGTTGGCGTTTGGGATAGAGAGGCAGAGACAACTCGCCGAGGTGGCCAAGGAGGTTGACGGCATGTTGAGCTTTCCGTCGCCCGACGCGGCACGCGTGATGTTCGGCCTGGGGAAACCTGTCGTGATTCTTAACGATACGCCGCATGCCACGCACGTGAATAGGCTGACGTTGCCTCTGTCGAAAGCGCTTGTTGCGCCTTCCGCCATACCTCAGGAGGCGTGGGCGGCGTACTGCCCGAAACGTGTGATACAGTTCGACGGCGTGTTTGAATACATGTGGATCTCCAGGTTTCTCCCGGACGAAGATGTGATAAGGCGGCTTGGGCTACGGAGGGGAGGGTACGTGGTGTTTAGGCCGGAGGAGGCACACGCCTCTTATTACAGGTGGGACTTCGCTAGGTTGAGGCTGAGGCTTGTGGAGGAGTTTCGGAGGAGAGGCTACGTGGTGGTCAACTTGCCCCGCTACCCCGACCAAGTTATCGAGGGCGTTGTTAATCTTACTGAGGCTGTTGATCATCTACAACTTGCCTACTTCTCCGCAGGCGTCGTCACAGGTGGCGCCACGATGGCCACCGAGGCGGCTCTCCTCGGCGTGCCGGCCCTCTCCTACTTTCCCGGCGATTACTACATAGACGCGTATCTCCAGAAGATGGGCGCTCCGCTTTTCAGGTGCAGAGATCTCGACAGCTGCTTAGTAGCAGTCGGAGAGATGCTTAAGACGGGGCGGAGAGATGCCCCCAGGTTGGAGGACCCAACCATCTTGATACTGGAAACAGCAATGGATGTGCTTACGGGATAAGATTTTAAACCTCCAGACAGTAGTGTGAACATGAGAGCTGTGGCTCTTCTGAGGGCCGGTCGCGACTACGGCGTGGCTTTTCTAGACCTCAGAATCGCCGGCCTCAGAGAGATGGGGACAAAGCCTGTGAAATACGCAGAGAAGCTGGAGGCGATCCAGAAGGACCTCCTCGCCGTCATGCCGAAGCTGAAAGACATGTACGTGCTAGACACGGTGTTGGAAGACACTGCGGGTCGGCGCTACATCGCGAGGCTGTATACCTCCGGCGGCGTGGTGTATTACATGATTTTGGCGTCGCCTAAAAACACCCTCAGGGGGGTGCTTAAGAGACTTACGCAACAAGGGTGGAGACTTCTAATCCACGTAGAGAAGAAGACCGTCAAGAGGAGCACCACTAGCGAGACAGACGCTCGATAAAACCTAGAAAACCTGTCTCCTCCGCGTAGCTCAGCCACTCCACCTCGTCGCTTCTACATCTCCTCTCCCCGACGCAGAGCTTCAAAACTTCGAAGGTCTCCTCAGACGTTCTCCGGGTCACATCTATCTGAACCACTTCCCCCCACCTCTTCACCGCTTTTACATAAACAACATCCAGAATCTCAGCCCACACGTTGTCTAGTATTTTCTTCACCGGCCACCCCCTCTCGGCGAGCTCTCTATATAAAACGTCAGGCGCCTTGCGTAGCACAACCACCACCTCCGGATCCGGCGAAAGCTCAACCACATGCGTATCCACCACGTCGCCCGGCGCCACGGCCATATACACCAAGATCCGCGAAGTCTCGAGATCCACCACCTCGTAGGTGTCCAGCTCCGGTATGTATCTCACATACGGCGTTTCAGCCAAGATATCCCCCACGGCGATGCAACGGGTAGAGAGCCACTGCGCGAGTTTTCTACACTGCGTCGTTTTGCCCACGCCGGGCGTCCCCGTGATAAGGGCTTTAGGGCCGCGTCCGCCTGACGTCACGTGGAAACGGCACGACGTCTCTTATGTGGTCCGCGCCCGTGATCCACATGGTGAGGCGGTCCATGCCGAGGCCGAAGCCCGAGTGCGGCACGGAGCCGTATCTTCTGAGGTCGATGTACCACTGGTAGTCCTCCGGGTTTAACCCGAAGCGTATGATCTTGTCCACCAGCTCCTTGGCGTCGTAGATCCTCTCGCCGCCGCCTATGACCTCGCCGTAGCCCTCGGGGAGGAGGACGTCGAAGCTCAGCGTGACCTCCGGCCTCCTGGGGTTGTTCCTGTGGTAGAAGGCCTTGAGCCTCTCGGGGAAGCCGTAAAGCACTATCGGCTTGTCGAACTCCAGCGTTAACGCCCTCTCCTCGTCTGCGCCTATGTCGTCGCCCCAGCTGATCTTTACGCGCTTCTTCTGAAGAATCTCTATCGCCTCGTCGTAGCTCACCCGGTAAAACGGCGGCTTAACCCTCTCAAGCAACTCGGTTCTGCGGCCCAGAAGTTTAAGCTCCTCCTGCCTCTCCTGCAACACCTTCTCCACCACGTAGCTTATCACCTCCTCCCCAACCCGCGCCGCGTCTTCCATATCTGCCCAAGCAATCTCCATCTCCGCGTGCCAAAACTCCGTCAAGTGCCTCCTGGTCCTTGAGGGCTCCGCCCTGAAGCTAGGCGCCACCACGTAGACCTTCTCGAGACTGTAGATCAGGGCCTCGAGGTAGAACTGGGAGCTCTGCGTTAGGTAAACCGGCTGGCCGAAGTAGTCCACCTTGAAAAGCGTGGCGCCGCCCTCCACCGCCGCGGTTATAAACATCGGCGTCTGCACCTCGTAGAAGCCGTTTTTCCTGAAGTACTCGTGTAGAGCGTTAAAGATCGTGTGCCTTATTTTTAGGACAGCTTGCATCTTCCTGCTTCGAAGCCATAGGTGCCTCACGTCGAGCAGATACTCGCTGTCGGCAACGACGGCGTCTTCGTTGATGGGATACGGCTCGCCGATGTAGAGCCAATCTATGCTCTCTACGTGGAGCTCAACTCCCCCCGGCGCCCGCGGCTCCTTTACCAAGATGCCTGTGGCTACTAGGGAGGACTCCAGGTTGAGCTCCTCGGCAGTTTTGAACTTGTCTCTCGGCAAGACGAGTTGAAGTATGCCGGTTGAGTCTCTCAGCACGAGGAAGATCTTCTCCTTCAGCACCCTCTTACGGTAGACCCAGCCCCTAACTGCGACGCGGCCCTCGCCCCGTCTGACGGCCTCTGATATGGGAACAGCCTTTTTGAAAACCTCCATCGCCTACTGTTGCTGAACTTCTTTATAAATCCCGGCGATGACGCCTCCAGCGCATTCCTCCGTCTGCTTCCCCACATAGTCTCCGTCTTGGTACTTCCTCCTTCTCTCCGCTCCGTCGCCGCATTTAATCACCGTATATACCTCGGCCGGCCTCTCCCGTCCTCTCGTCAGCGACTCCCTCCAGAACATATACATGAAGAAAACCAACATTATTAACGACACCGCGAGAAGTAAGGCGTACTCCCACGTCGTCATTTCTTCCCACCTAACACGCCTGCCTTCACGTAGTCCTCATCTCCATATCCCATCGCTGTTAATAACTCATATAGAGCCTTGACGCCGCTTATTGCCACGTTGCCCGCCTCAGCCTCGCCCGCCGCCAGCGACGCGTAGCGCATATCCTTGGCGGCGTTTCTGATGGTGAAGGTAGGCGTGCCGCCGCCTAGTATTCTGTCTATATACCGCGTTGCAAAATCTTTAAACACGGTATGCGACAGCAATTCTCTAAACACGTCGGGCTTAACTCCGTATTTGGCCGCGAGGGAGAGGGACTCGCCCAGCACAGCCACCGTAGATATGAGGAGCGAGTTGTAGGCTAGCTTCAGCGCCGCGGCCTTTACGCTGTCTCCCACGTGGAAAAGTACGCCGAATTTCTCAAGCGTAGGTCTCAGCTTAGTGTACACATCATCCGGGGCTCCCACGATATATATCGCGTCGCCAGCCTCCACGTTGCGGGGACTACCCACCACAGGCATAGCGAAGCCCCTCCTCCCCCGCGCCGCCAGCATCTCAACAGCCCTCCTCACGCCGTCTACCGAGTAGGTGCCTGAAAGAGCCACATAGTCGCCGCCCATCTCCGGCAACACGTCGAAGAGGGCTTTGTCGTCAGCGACGAACACCACCACAAGGCCTTTGGCGTCGGTCAGCTTAGAGATGGGGGTGCCTGGGGCATCTTTCACCCTCTCCCTCGTGCGGTTCCACCAAAGCACGTTGAAGCCCTGCAAGGCGGCGCGTTTCGCAAAGGCTCTCCCCATGTTGCCCATGCCCACCACGGTGATGTGCTCCATGGGTTTGGAACAGGGCAAGGTTTATAATATTATTCCCGCTGATTCTCGTGCTGTTGCTACGCACAGACCCCCTGGCCCCGGCCAAGGAAGTTATCTACGTGGCTGTTGAGACGTTGAGGCGGGGCGGCGTAGTGGCCGCGCCCACCGAAACCGTCTATGGCTTGTTTACCGATGCCCAAAACGATGAGGGATGTGCCAAGGTGTTTAAGGCTAAGGGGAGGCCGCCTGATAACCCGCTGATAGTTCACGTGGATTCCGTGGAGATGGCCGAAGCCGTGGGCCACATACCAGGCGAGCTGGCCGACGTTTTGCGACAGGTGTGGCCGGGGCCCATCACGGTGGTGGTGAGGTCCCGCGGCGTTGTGTCCCGTTGCGTAACAGCAGGCCTAGACACCGTGGCTGTGAGAGCCCCTGCACACCCAATACCGCTGGCAATCATAAAGGAGCTGGGAACCCCCATCGCCGGGCCCAGCGCAAATAAGGCAGGCCGCCCCAGCCCCACCACGGCGGCCCATGTGGTAGAGGACTTAGACGGGGAGGTGGACGTCATAATCGACGGCGGCCCCACCTTCTTCGGCGTCGAGTCCACGATAATAGATGTGACAAAGAAGCCGCCGGTTCTGTTGCGGCCGGGCCCCTTCACTGTCGAGGAGCTTGAGAAATACTTCGGCCGTATAGAGGTGCCGCCGGCGGCCCGGGGCTTGGCCGAGGCCGACGTCGCTCTAGCGCCGGGCATGAAGTATAGACACTACGCGCCGAGCACCCCGCTGATTATAATACACTTCGACCTGAGAGAAGCCGCGGGGGCCCTGAGGAGACGCGGCGTGAGGGTGGCCGTGCTGTGCGCAGTGGGGCGGTGCACAGATGCCGACGCCGTGATACAGATGGGGGCCGACCTGTACGAAGTCGCGAAAAACCTCTACAAGTCTCTTAGAGACCTCGACAGGCTAAGAGTAGATGTGGGGCTTGTGCCGGCGATTGAGGAGGTGGGGTTGGGGCTTGCCGTTATGAACAGGTTGAGGAAAGCCGCGGGACATAGAGAAGCTTATAATATAGGGGATCTCCTCAGATACCTGTGAGTTGGATAGAGGAGTTCTTCGACGATATTTACCTCGATTTTATGACGCATTACAGAGGGGAGGAGGTCTCAAGGGCCGAGGCCTTGTTTATACAGAAAGCGCTTAGGGTGGAGCCCGGCGTGCGGGTGCTTGACGTCGCGTGCGGCCACGGCAGACATATGGCCCACCTCCCGCGGGACAGCGCGGTGGGGGTTGACATAAATATAAAGTATCTGAAGGCGGCGAGGAGGTTCGGCGACGTTATACAAGCCGACGTGCGGAATTTGCCTTTCCGCCGCGGCGCCTTCCACGGCGCCTATATCATGCACTCCACCTTTGGCATGTTTGGGGAGGAGGTGGAGATGGAGATCTTGACGTGGCTCTCCGGCATTATTAAGCCAGGGGGGCGGCTCCTAATCGACGTGGCGAATAAGGAGAAGATAGAGGACATATATGCCTCCCTCGGCGAGGTGTGGAACTTCTGGATCTCCGCCGGCCCCTATAGGGTGTTAAGCACCGCATGTTACAACCCGATGACCTCTCGGATAAGAGAGACCAGACATATATACAGGGCTGGACAGTATCTCGGAGAGCGGGCCCTGGAGCTGACTCTTTACAGCCTCGGCGAGTTGCGGATCATGCTATCCAGCGTGGGGTTCGTCATTGAGGAGGTATACGGGGATTTCAACGGCGAGGGATACAGGAGGCAGTCGGACAGAATTATAGTAGTTGCGGTGAAGACAGGCGGCGTGTCGAGGACTTTGAAACATGCCGTGGAGTGGGCCGCCGGGAATAGACAGATTTAAACCGGTACGTTACACAGCCCATGGACGTGTTGGTTTTTCAAAACGCCTTTGACCTAGCCGCGGACTTGGAGGGCGTAGGGGCCGTAAAGCAGGTGGAGGAGAGGGCCTTTCCCGACGGTGAGGTTTTGATCCGCCTTCCGCAAGATGTGGGGCTTGAGGTGGCTGTGTTGATCCGCCTCTATCCAAATGTAAACGATAACTTGGTCAAGCTTGTGTTGACCCTTGACGCGCTGAGCGACTTGGGCGTGCGGAGAGTAGTTCTTCTCATACCGTATCTTCCATATGCGCGGCAAGACAGGAGGTTTAGGCCCGGCGAACCCATAAGCTCCAAGGCCGTCTTGAGGATTTTGGCGGGCTACCCGGTGTCTGCCTTGGTGGCGCTCGATGTACATAAGCCGTATATCGCGGAATACGTCCCACGTGTCTCCCTGCTGAACGTATACCCAGCCTCAGAATTCGCCGGGAGGCTTTCTGGGGTTGACGTGGTCTTAAGCCCTGACTTCGGCTCTATCCACAGAGCTGAAGCGGTGGCTAAGGCGCTTGGAGTTCCCCACACCTATTTTGAAAAGTACCGAGATAGAGACACCGGGGCTATTACCCTCCTTCCGCGGCACGACGTGGACGTGAGGGGCAGAAGGGTGGCCATAGTGGACGACATCTTATCGACGGGGGGCACCTTGGTGGACGCCTGCAGAGCCGCCAAGACCTTGGGCGCCTCCGAGGTCTACGCCGCGGTGACCCACTGCCAACTGCTGAGAGACGCCAGGGAGAGGGTGAGGAATTGCATCGACAGGCTGATATGTACCGACACAATCCTCAACGAGTTTGCAGAGGTGAGGGCGGGACCTATTCTGCGGAGGGAGCTGGGAAGGTTATTATAGGCGCCAGTGTCTGCCGACGTGCGTCTTGACCTCTTTCATTACTTCGTCGAATTTCCTCCTGGCGTGGGGATCTGTCTCGGTCTGGGACTCCCCCGGCGCGAACTCGTCGTGTTTCATCAAGCGCACCAAGGCGTAGGTCCCCCTTCTAATTACGTCGTGGTTGTAGCCCCCCTCTAGGAGGAACACGACGGGGGTCTGTAGCTTGAGCACGGCGTCGAAGACGTAGAGGTAGCTCTTAAGCGTTAAGCTCATGTCGGCGAGCGGGTCGTCTCTGTGGGCGTCCCACCCAAGCGAGATGATGACAACGCGGGGGCCGTATTGCCTCAAGACGGGGATTATAACCTCGTCCACAACCCGCATGTAGAGGTCGTCGCCCGTCCGCGGCGGTAGCGGTATATTGACGTTATAGCCCTCGCCCCTGCCGGCGCCCACCTCCTCGGGGAACCCAGTGCCCGGGTAGAGGGTGTAGGGGTGTTGATGCGTGGAGATGTATAAGAGATCTCTGTCGTAGAGTATTTCCTGTGTCCCGTTGCCGTGGTGGACGTCCACGTCTAAAACGGCGACGCCGTCACCGACATAAAGCGCGCCTATAGCTGCTGTATTGAAGATACAAAAGCCTTGAGTCGGCGCAGTGAGAGCTCTGCCGGCGAAACCAGCGTGATGACCAGGCGGTCTTGCGGCAATAAGCGCAGTCTCCCTCCTCTCTAAGACGTCAGCCATAGTGGAAACTGCAAGCGCCGCCGCATCGCAGGTCCCCCGCGAGACGTAGGTATCGCCGTCGATGGAGGCGTGGTCCCTCTGGCACAGCCTCTTGACGAGCTCTATGTAGCTCTTCTCGTGTGCAAGCTCTATAAGCCGCCAGACGTCCTCTCTCAGCCTCGGCTCTTTTATTGCTACGCCGGCCTCCTGCGCGCCTTGCAACAGGTGATCCAGCCGGTCCGGAGCCTCGGGGTGGCTGTATGGCGGCGCATGGCTTTTGAAGACGGGGGAGTAGTAAACCGACATGGAGACTTCTCCGAGGTGAAATATATGCCTTTAGTTGCTTTTATGACCGCGTATTATTACGTGTCGATCTTGAAGAAGAAACTCCAAAAGAAAGAGGAGGACGAGCTGGAGAAGATCCTTTCCCAGCTCAAGGAGGAGGAAAGCGGCGAGACCGCAAACGGGGCTGCTGTTGTGACAATACAAATAGCGGGCCTAAAGGAGCTCGTGGAAGCCGTTAAAAGGCTCGCCGAGGCGCTGAAGAGATGTGAGCAGTGAGAGCTAGGAACTCCTCGACTTTTTTCATGATTTTTTCAAGAGCTTTGTCTAGAATTGCCCTCCCCCTCTCCGGCGACACCTCGCTTGGTTTTAAACAGCCGACGATGCCTGTGGAGGAGAAGGCGTGGACGGGCATCTTGCCGAATAGGGAGACGTCGCCTTCACATACCTCAGGCATTTCGCCGATTAGCCTGCCGCCCGCCGCCAGGTATATGCTCGTCTCATCCGTGCCGGCGTGGTCGCGCGGCGCCGCGTAGGCCCATATGTTGACCGCAAGCGCCACGGGGCCCATCGCGTAGTTTATCTGCTGTGTCACCATATTAACGGCTTCCCACACCCCGCCGTGGCCCACCACCACGATGACCACGCCGCACTTCTCCGCGGCTGAACGCACCACGTCTTCCAGGTATGGGATGAAGTGGCGGCAGGATACCGATATTGTCTGGGGGAAGCCCTTATGTTCGTCGCTACAGGTGTAAAACAGCGGGGGGAGAACCACTGCGCCTATCCTCTCCCCCAAAGCGTTTGCGACGTGTTGCGCTATTTCGGCGTCTACAGTAGGCGGAAGATGAGGGCCGTGTTGCTCAAAGGAGCCCACAGGCAGTATACAGACCATGGAGTCTCCGCGGAGCTCTTTAATTACGTTACGGTAAACTCTTGTTGACAGACCCCAAATTTTTAAAAACACGGCAGTTGACAGCGCGGTGCATAAAATAACCGTGATCACCCTCAAAGGGTACCGGGAGTGGACAGAGTCGCTTGGGCCCCGCCGGGAACACCTCATTCAGAAGACGCAGGCGCGTCTTCAAGCAACTTTGTGGCAGACGTTCACAGCGGTGGGGGCTTTGCCGCATCACTTCCGGCACGATTTTTTCATAGCGTTGACGACCAACGTAGACGGCGGCTTGGTGGCGCGCGCCGTGGGTGAAGTGGCGAAGAAATCCCCTGTGCCCGTGGAGCACTGCTCGGGGACCGGGGAGACCCCCCACGCCGCGTATCTAAACTGCGGAAAAACTGCGGATCAAGAGGGCGGCCTAGCCGCCGTGGCCCATATAGACATCGTAAACAGCACCGGCATCACGACGAGTAACGGTCCGCTGGAGGTCTACGTGGAGATCCTCGGCTTGTTGGACCACCTAGCGAAGAGGTGTAAAGAGGTGGAGTGTCTCGCGTTTTATTTGGGAGGGGATAACGTGGCTATTTTCCTCCCCAGCGCCGAATCTATCCACGAGGTGGTGGAGGGACTACCCGTAAGAGTGAGGGCAGGAGTCGGGGTGGCTAAGAAGCCGTACAATGCATTTGTTAAAGCCACGGGGGCCCTCGACTATTTAAGATCGGTAAATAAGGTCGGTATTAAAATCGCGCGATGAGGCCGTACGTCTACCTAGTTGCTGCGGCGACTATCGACGGGAAAATCGCCAGCGCGACCGGCTTTTCACGTCTCTCCTGCCCCCACGATTTGAAAAGACTCCACGCCTTGAGGGCGTCTGTAGACGCCGTAGTAGTAGGGGCAAACACGGCCATTGTGGATAACCCCAGACTCACAGTGAGATACGTAGAGGGCAGAAACCCCGTACGTGTGTTGATCGACGGCGCCCTCCGAGCCCCTCCGAATCTGCGCATATTCGACTCGTCGGCCCCAACCCTGGTATTCACCACTAGGCGGGCTCCTCCGGAGAAGATAGAGGAGCTGAGGAACAAGGGCGTGGAGGTCCACGTGGTGGATGGCGAATCTGTAGACCCGGCACATGTGCTCCAGACTCTTTATAAACGCGGCGTTAGGAAGGCATTGCTAGAAGGCGGGGGGAGGACCAACTGGGAGTTTCTCAAGAGATGTCTAGTGGATGAAATAACCTTGACCATTACGCCGTATGTCTTTGGAAATGGCGTCTCGTTTATACACGGCGAAGGCTACTCCACCACAGAGGAGGCCCCCTTCTCCCTTAGACTAGTCTCTATAAAACTCTGCGAATGCGGCGAGGAGGTCGTCCTTACCTATAAGATCAACTGTAAACATTAGTTAACAAAAAATATAATATCCTACAACACGTGTTGACTGTGAACGCTCTTGAAGCCGCCCTCCAAGTCCTCAAAAGAGGCGGTCTCGTCATGCTCTACGACGGAGACGACAGAGAGGCGGAGATAGACTTCATAGTCCGCGCAGACGCCGTCACTCCCCACCTGGTGAGGTGGCTCCGGAAAAACGCAGGCGGTCTCCTCTGTTTCGCCACAACTAAAGAAGTCGGTGAAACACTTGGACTCGCGTTTCTAAGCGATGTCTACAGAAGGCTGGGCTTCTCGACAAAGGCTCCCTACGGGGATGAACCGGCCTTCATGGGCTACGTCAACCACGTGAAGACTAAGACGGGGGTTAGAGACGTCGACAAAGCGCTGACTATTAGAGAGCTTGCGCGAGTTGTGGAGCTGGCACTGAGAAGCCCCGAAGCGGCCTACGACGAATTCAAGAGAAGCTTCTACCTGCCGGGTCACGTGCCTGTGTTGGGTGCGCGCGTAGGCACGCGGTGGGGACACACCGAGCTCTCCATCCTACTGGCCCAAGCTGCGGGCATAGCCCCTGCTGTGGTTATAATTGAGGCGTTAGGCGACCACCTAGAGGCCGTGCCGTTTGAGGAGGCCGAGAAACTCGCGGCGTCTCTAGGAGTGCCTATTGTAACCTCTAAAGATGTCAAGACCTTAGCCTAATCTTTATCTTCGTCAACTTCACATCCTCTAGAAACCGGGAGATGTAGGGACCTAAGCGTTCGATCTCGCTCCGCGGCACGGTGTCCCACGTTGGGCAGGTCCTGTCTACTGTGACGGATCGGCCGTCGTAGACTAAGGGGTACATGCGGCAACCCACAGGCCTTATGTGGTAGATCTTACATTTCCTAGTCTGCGGATCGTAGAAGACGCAGTGGCCGTCCACGTTCTTCAGGCGGTAGATACCGTCTTTCTCTACGACAAAATCCTCCATTTTGTGCCCCCGCGCAGTGATCCTCCTTATATCCTCTGCCAACAACTCCATCTCTGTGCCTATGCAACAGATGCCGCAGACTATGCACTTGAACTTTACCTCGAACCACTCAGGCCGCTCCCACACCAGAGCCGTCCCGCGTCTCAGTAAAATATTTTACCGCCACGCGAAAAACGCCGGTATGTACGACTTAGTTATCGTAGGCGCGGGGCCCGCCGGTTCCGCCGCGGCTCTGGTCGCCAATAGACTCGGGCTCAAGGTCTTGGTCATTGACAGGCTTCAGCCCCCGCGGGAGAAGCCCTGCGGCGGGGGCCTAACCCCCCGTACTTGGAAGCTGCTGGAGCGCTTGGGAGTTGAGTATCCCGTCTACGGCGTTTGTACGACCATAGAAACCCGCGCTGCGGGCTATAGATACGTCCTGCAGAAGGAGCCCATTTTGGTCACGAGAAGACCAGATTTCGACTATGCACTGCTGAAACAAAGCGGGACAGATTTCGTAAAAGACCAGGTGGTCTCTGTAAACGGCAACACGGTGCTTGGTAAATCCGGGGACTACCAAGGCAGGGTCATCATAGGGGCTGACGGCGCCACAAGCACGGTGGCCAGATCCATCGGCGTTACGAACTATAGAGGACATAAAACCCACGCAATTGCGTACATGACAATAGCAAAGGGGCCCCCCTCCGACACCTGCGTCATAGATTTCAACGCGGTTGTCAACACCACGAAGAGAGTGGGGTACGCCTGGATCTTCCCACTCGGCGAGGGAGCTAACATAGGTGCAGGCGTGGGCTGGGGCCCCTGGATCGACATGAGGGAGCTGGTGGTCGAGTACGCCGAAAAAGCCGGATACAAGCCGGGAAACGTGCTAGGCCACCCGCTCTCTCTCGGCTACGTCGCTGGCGCGGGCAGTCGGAACGTGCTTCTCGCAGGTGAGGCCGCCGGTCTCGTAGATGCCACCACTGGCGAAGGGATCTACTACGCCATCTCCACCGGCGCCGCAGCGGCCGTCGCCGCATACATAGCGTTGAGAATTTACGGAAACGAGAAACACGCGTTTGAAGTATATCGAGAAATGATCCGCCCCTATGTGGAGGAGGTTAAAAAAACCAGGTGGCTGTCACGGATGGCTAAAACCCTGGGTACTAAAAAGTGGGCTGTCAAGCTCCTTGGGAGACGTTTGCTGAATCTATACATCAAGGTCTACACAGGCGAAGCTACCTACAGCCTCCTTCTAAAGCCGGTGGAGAAGCTATAGCTCAAACTCCTTCAGTTGTCTCAGCACGTATTCCCTAATTTCTCTCTCGTGGGGTAACATCCTCACAACCTCGCCGTTTTCCACCCACTTGACTAAAAGCGGCTCGCCGCAGGGCGCGGGCTCGTCCCATCTTGTAATTACATGGCTTGTTCCACATTTATACACTTGCTTGAAACCTGGTAACTTCCCCCTCTTGGTGATGGGGACCCATTTCCCATCTACCTCAACCTCTACTATGTCCATGGCGAGGTCTATGGAGGGGGGGAAGGCAATGGAGGTCCCCACGCCGAAGCCATCCGCCAGGTCTCTCAACGCAGTGATCTGGGGCTCGTCCAGCCCGCCGCTGACAAAAATCTTCACGTGGTTATAACCGTGGAGATCCAGTGTCCACCTCACCTCCTCCACGATTCTCCTCATGTTGCCACGTCTGCTACCAGGGGTGTCTAGCCTAACGCCGTAGAGCCTTTCGCCGAGGAGCTTAGCGGCGAGCATAGCCTCTTCTCTCTCGTCGAAAAAGGTGTCCACCAAGACTATGCGGGGCACATCCGCCGGGATGGTCTTGTCAAACCAGACCCACGCCAGGGTGTGGTCGCCCGTAAGTGCCCTGAAGATTATCATGAGGGCGTGGGGCATGGTGCCCGAGGGCCTTATCCCTATCATCTCCGCGCCGAGCACCGTGGCGACTCCGTCGCACCCGCCTATATATGCCGCCCGGTCGGCCATGGGTTGAACCGCCGGGTGGAGGGCGCGGGCGCCGAAGAAAAGGCAGGTCTTATCGCCGAGGAGCTTCTTGACGCGCGCGGCCTTTGTAGATATGCTTGAGTAGTGGCGCAAAATGCCGAGAATCGCGGTCTCTAACACTGCGAACTCCAGATAGGGACCCTCTATCACCAGCACTGGGTCGTTTTCGTAAAACACAGTGCCCTCAGGCAACGCGTAGAGGGTGACCCGCCTACTCTTCAAAATCTCCACCACCTCCTTCAGCCCGGTGAGGACAGCCCATTTATAGTCCTTGGGAAGAGAGGAAACATGGAACTCCGCCCTGACCTTCACGTCTGTCAGCCCCGCGTTTTTTAGAACCTCCACCGTCCTTGTGAAATAGACGTCCGTAGATCTGCCGGATACTATGTCATGGGGCGTGGCGACGTGGAACATTAAAGAGGAATATATATGTGCTATATAAGTTGTGGAACTCTTCCCCTATAGCGACTTTCGGCCCTTTCAGAAGGAGGTACACGACACAGTGTACCGCGGGCTTCTGGAGGAGAGACCAGTGTTAATCAACGCCCCGACAGGTCTCGGCAAGACCGCGGCTGTGTTGACAGCCGCCGTACGCTACCTGCTAGACACAGAAACGCCTGTGCACTACGTGGTGAGGACGAGGGCTGAGCTGGAGCCCCCCGTAAGGGAGCTGTCCAAGATCTTGAACCGCGGCATTGATCTGGACTACGTCGTTATTAAAAGCCGACAGGACATGTGTTGCTACTCCTCATTAAAGAAACTCGACTACCTGGAGTTTCTCGCTGAGTGCAACCTCCTAAAGAGGATGGGGAGATGCGCCTACTACCCGCCGAGAGAAGTCCAGGCGCCGCTTAAGTCCGTGTCTGCATACGTCAAATTTCTCTGCGCCTCACAGAGCTGTCCCTACGAGTATGCCAAGCAGAAAATGGATGACGCCAAGCTCGTCATCTCCACGTATTACTACGTCTTTGGGAGAGAACGCACAGATCTTAAAGGCCGTGTGGTTATAATCGACGAGGCCCATTCGTTGTTTGATGCCGTCATCCAGCTCCACAGCATTGCCCTGTTTGAAGGCGATTTGCGAACTGCATATAAAGAGGCGAAGAAGTACGGCTTCTTGGATGAGGCCGCCAAAATATACCGGCTATTGACATTTATAAAGAGAGGCGCCGGCGCCGTAGACGTCAGAGACGTCTTAGGGCTTGTGGCGGATCTAGACCTCGACTACGCCATATGGGAAATCACGAAAAGAAAAGCCGAGGAGAGAGTGAACCCCTACACCCCCCTACTCCTGGTCAAAGAGCTACGGGATGCCCTCAGAGGCAGACTGAGATACTACGCAGAGGTAAGAGGCGAGAACTCAGCGAAGACGCTTACGCTCTACCCACTGGACCCCACAGCGCTTATTAAGGAGTCGCTGAGAGGGGTCAGAAACACGGTGTACATCAGCGGCACCTTGCCCATATCTCTATTTGCAGAGAGCCTTGCCCTCTCCGAATACGTGAAGCTAGACGTGTCCTTCTCAGATTTCATCCCCCGGCAGAACTACCTCTCCATAATCGACGTGGGAGTCACCACCAAGTTCGAGGAGAGGGGCGAGGAGATGTACCTGCGGATAGCCGAGCGTCTTGCAACCGCGATTAATCTATCGCCAGGCGGCGTGTTGGCCGTGTTCCCCTCCTACGAAGTCATGAGGGGGATCCGGAAGTACCTCAAGATATCTATACCGCACTGGTACGAGGGTTCCCAGGAGGTGGATTGGGAAAGCCTAACAGACAAGTTCTTCATAGGCGCCGTGGCGAGGGGCAGATACGTCGAAGGCGTGGAGTATGTAAAAGACGAGAAAAACCTCCTAACCACCGTCGTAGTCGTGGGGGTCCCCTACCCCGAGCCGTCTCCGTACCTCGACAGGAGGGTGGAGATGCTAAAACCCAGGCTGAGGGAGAAGGCGTGGAGCGCGGTGTATCTCTACCACGCCGTTGTGAGCATAAGGCAAGCAGTGGGCAGGCTGTTCAGAAGCCCCCAAGACAGAGGCGTATTGGCGTTTCTCGACAGACGCTACGCGGAGCCAGAGCTCTGGAACGGACTAAAAGACGTGTTAACTGGATCGCTGATTGTTAACCACATAAACGAGGCCGGTGAGAAGATCACCGAGTTTTTCACCTCCGCGTCAACAACCTCCAGATAGCCATCGCCACGACGATAAGCGCCGCGTTTGTGCCAGCAATAGCCACAGCAAGCAAGGGGATGCTCAGCGCTTCGTTAAACATGGACAGAACCGCAGTGATTATGCCCATCAAAGCCGCCATCAAAGCCACTACCATTCCAACAAGAGGCAATGGTTGAGTCTTCTCCGCGCTGGTCTGCTTCAGAGGCTTCTTAACCGGGGGGGCCTCTTGTTGAGGTTGCGGCACAAGAGGCGGAGGAGGCATCGGTTGCTGATACTGAGGCGGCAACATGGTCCGCTGAGTCCTAACAGTGGCAGGCGGCATTGGATACGGCGCAGGCGGAGGAGGTGGAAGAGGCATCGGTTGCTGATACTGAGGCGGAGGAGGCGGCGGCGCCGGTTGCGGCAGAGGCTGTGGAGGCGGCTGTCGCGGAGGCGGAGGCCTCTTGAGAGGCTTTTCCTGCTCCTTATCATCCACGGCCATATGCCACCCCACGCTTAGCTATAAAAACGTTTCGAAACCGTTTAATTCAACATTGAGGAGGCTGAGACGTCATTATGTCTAAGGTAGTGAGACTTGACGGCGTCAAACCGAGATTTCAGAGGTGGGGAATATGGTGAAAAGACGGCATGGGCTTATGCCTTGGAGCTTGACGCTGGGCGGGAATTCTTCAGGCCAAAGATCGAGGCCGTGGAAAGCCGTACAAATATTGAGGAAGCGCTATGTTAGGATACCTCTACCGTATATGTCGGGCTTGCTAGCGATCGACGTATGAATACGTACAGACAAAACAGGGACCACACAAAACAGCTAGCTATGACGTCTTCCCGCTTGTGGCAAGTTACTGAGACTGCGGTGTTGTTTGGCTAGTCTAATGCCGTGCCTTTTAAGCCTAGTTTAACTATCGAGGGCCCCGAAGTTAAGCTTTTACGCCTACACCACTATTAAACGACTTGACGAGACTATCAGGAAAAACGCCGAAGATTGTTGGCTTAAGAAGTTCGGCATAGAGGCAAGGAACTGGGAAGAACTGAAAGCACCGGGTCGGAGAGAACTGGGAGGTAGTTGTAGACGCTGTAAAGAGACAGCCAGGCTACATGGATGGAAAACAGCTGGAGACTCTTCTCGCACAGAAGAGGAGGAACAAGTTGTTGAGAATGGGCAACATCGAAGTCAGAGCAGCTTCGACTTGGCTAAGGCGTTGATGGAACTGAAGAATAAGCTGGAGGACGACAAGGCGGCAAGGGAGATTATCACGCCTACCCCTACTTTACAAGCAGAGCGGCTTGGCATCAACAAAATGACGCCTAAGTACTTCGGCATGGTGCTCTTCGGGGCGATAGGTGGAGACGGCTCAGTGTCTGTGGCCATAGAGGCGCTTGTTGGCAGATTTTAAATAACTTGACACCTCTCAAAACGTGATCCTTATAGTGGCTGAGAAGCGCTCAGTGGCGCAGGCAATAGCCAAATACCTAGGAGACAACTACAGACTACAGAAGACCTACGGGGTAGCCACATACTACTTCAAATACAACGGCAGAGAAGCCGCCGCGCTGGGCCTCAGCGGACATCTGATGGACTTCGACTTCGCGGCGAGGCAGAACATATGGACATGGCTCCCCCCGGAGGAGCTTTTCCAGACATCCCCCCTGTTTGTGGCTAGGGGCGAGGCGCTTCCATACCTCAAGGCGCTTAGGTCGCTGGCGTATAAAGCTGAGGAGGTTTATCTGGCGCTAGACGCCGACGTCGAGGGGGAGGCCATCGCGTATGAGGCGGCGCTTGCCGTGAGGCTGGTCAACAGACGCGCGAAAATGTACCGGGTCCGCTTCAACGCGGTCACATATAAAGACATAAGAGCGGCGTTTCAGAAACCCACGAGACTCGACCTTAAACAGGCGGAAAAGGTCTTCACAAGGATGCAGATAGACCTGACCCTCGGCGCGGTGTTTACACGCTTTCTCACCCTCGCTGTGAAAAACTCGCTAGACAGAGGCCAGTTCCTGAGCTACGGGCCTTGCCAGACCCCAGTCCTCGGGATGGTGGTCGCCAGGGAGCTAGAGCGAAGAAGCTTCAAACCGGAGAAATACTACGTAATCAAGGCGCTGGTGGAAATAGACGGCAACAAAATCGAGATGTCGGCCGACGTGAGGTTCAAGACGCAGAAAGAGGCCGAGGCAACCGCCGCGGTCATCAGACAGGGGGTGGTCAAAGCGGCTGTCTACAGGCTACACCACGTCCAGCCGCCGGACCCCCTGGAGACCGTGGAGCTGGAGCGGAGGGCCAGCAGGTGGCTCGGCATAAACTCCAAGAAAACGCTGGACGTAGCCGAGGAGCTCTACCGCGCCGGCTACATATCGTACCCGAGGACGGAGACCACCATATACCCGTTGACACTCAACCTCCGCGAGGTTCTGCAGGAGCTCGCCGCTGGGGAACACGGAGACTACGCAGAGGAGCTACTTAGGCGCGGGTTCAGGCCCACTAGGGGGGGCTCAGACGACGGGGCCCATCCGCCCATCTACCCCACAAAAGCCGCGACAAAAGGCGATATCTACAAGGTCTTCGGCAAGGCGGGCTACTACGCGTGGGCTATCTACGACTTCGTGGTGCGCCACTTCTTAGCCACTCTCAGCCCGCCCGCGCTGGTGGAGAGGCAGAAAATCGTGGCCGACTTCGGGAAGATACAGCTGGAGGCCGAGGGCCAGAAAACGCTGGACGAGGGATACTGGCGGATCTACCCCTGGGAGCGCCAGTCGGAGAAGCCCCTCCCGCGGGTCGACGTGGGCGACGCCGCACGTGCCGTCAAGGTCGAAGTCGTGGAGAGAGAAACCGAGCCGCCTCCTCAGATGACCGAATCCGAGCTGCTGGCACTTATGAGGAAATACGGCATAGGCACAGACGCCACCATGCAGGACCACATCTATACCAACGTCAAGAGGGGCTATATGAAGATGCAGAGGGGGAAGTGTATACCAACCGACCTGGGGATCGCGCTGGCCACCGCGCTGTTTAAATACGCCCCCGAGCTCATAGAGCCCACCGTACGCGCGAGGATAGAAAAAGCTCTCCAGAGCATAGTCAAAGACGGCGTCTCTCCCAAGAACCTCATACCCGAGATCAAGGCAGAGTTCGAAAAATACTACCAAGCCCTCAAGGAACACAGAGAGGATCTGAAGAAGACGCTGGAAGCGGTTTTAAATAGCAAACAGGAAAAACGCCGTGGACACAGTTGAGATCCACCCCCTCGCCTGGCAAGCCGGCCCAGACACCCTAATAGAGGCGCCGCCAGGATTCAAATGGCTAGCGATAGAAATAGCCAGCAAAACCGGAGCCGCCGTATCCGGGCGACCTGTCTGGGGGTCCTGCGACGTGAGGCTGGACCCGGCCTACCGACGCATTTTTCATCTCGGCCACGGAGTGCCCCCCAACATAGCACACCTCCTCCAACGAAACCTAGGAGCCGCCGTCGAGAGGCTGGACCTAGACCTCTATAGGCTGAAGACAGACGCCGCCGAGGTGTACTTCATACCCGTCTACTACAAGCCCCCGCCGCAGTTGCCTAAGCCCACAGAGGAGGGAAAGATATACTTCCCGGTGCCGTACCGAAGAATCGCGGAGAAGCTCCACGCCGAGACTGGGCTCCCCCTCGCAAAGGAGCCTATAACTGGCTGTTGGGTCGGCGAGCCGCCGGGCCCCGTGGCATACGTCGTGGCCGCAGGCCTATTCTACCCCCTCACGATAAAGTTCTTCTACCCGGAGACTAGGGTGTACCAGATAGACCCCTTCCGTAACGAGGTGAGAGATGTAGAGCCCAACTTCGCAAGGGCGATGAAGCTGAAGGCCCGGGCGCACCTCGCCACGCCGCGCCGCGTCGCCGTGTTGCTCACCACAAAGCCAGGTCAGAGACAAGACGAAAAGGCGAAGGAGCTGGCGGCCAGGGGCGTGGCCGTCGTGGTCCTAGACGAGGCGTCCCCTGACTACATCGACGACATGCAGTTCGACCTAGTCATAAACACGGCGTGTCCCCGGATAGGGATAGACGACCTAGACAGAGTGAAAACCCCCATCCTCAACTACCACGAGTACAAGGAGGGGCGGCTGGACCCCAGACTCGCCATAAGACTACTTTAAAACCCATCAGGTTAACTACGTGGCCAAGTTCAGATGCCCGATCTGCGGCAAGGAGCTCGACGTCCAGCTGAAGACGGAAAAGGAGCCCATCGGCGGCCTCCACGAGGCCGTGGTACAACATGAAGACCACCTCGTAAAGATATACATCGACGCAGACGGCTTTGTCAGAAGGGCGTTCCCGGTGGAACACTTCATAAGGGTGGATCCGCCTCTCTACACTATATACATATATGAAGACAGAGCCGAGATAATAGACAGAAACGGTCACACCTACATAACGGATCCCGCCCTCCTAATCGACGCCGTAAAGAAAATTACGTCCTAACGCGCCTTGGGCTTAAATTACGCCACACATATAGACAGGTGGAGCGGATTGGCGTAGTCATCAAGGCGCCTTCTATATACCACTACATATTCAAGCCCTTCCGAAACGCTGAGCTCGACGTGGGCTCCTTCGTGGCTACCGAGATAGACGGAGCGCGGGTGATCTCCCGGGTTGTGGCCCTCAGATACCGAAACGCCGCCACGGACCCCCGCCTCATCGCACAGTTCGACGAAGAAGAAACCGTAAGGGAGATCAAGGAAACCCTCGGCATAGAGGAGGCCCTCTACTACACAGAGGCAAAGGCCGTGGTGCTGGGCGCCAGAAAGGGTCGGAAGATCTACAGACCCCAGAAGCCAGTAAAGCCACTGACATACGTCTACAAAACCACTGAGCGGGAACTCGAGGAGTTCTTCTCGCCGCCGGAGGAAGGCACCTACATCACCATAGGCAAGATAAGAGGCACGGAGATACCGGCCAAGATAGACGCCGAGAAGCTCGTCACTCATCACTGCGCCATACTCGCCAGCACAGGCGCGGGCAAAAGCTGGCTGGCTGGCGTCATAATAGAGAGACTCAGCCTCCTAAACATACCCATACTAGTCATAGACCCACACGGCGAATACTCAGCCATGTCGATCCCCCTCAGAGAGGAGGGCGCCACCGTCGGCGAAAAAACCAGGATCTACGTCGTGGGGAAGGTAGATGTAGGACCCGTAGACGACGCCTTCAGACGCAGATACGGCAGACCCCGTACATACACCAGAGTAGGCATAAACCCCAGAAGCCTCCCCCTACGGACCCTAGAAAAAATGCTAGACACGCTCTACGGACTGACCGACGCCCAGCGGAGGATCCTCGAGGAGGGGTGGCAAGCCGCCACGAGCTACGGCGAGAGACAACCCCTCACCACGGTGGAAGAGCTTATTAGAGAGGTCATAGAAGGCGGCAGACACGCCGCGCCCCCCGGCTACGCTGGCGAAATGGCCCTGCGCGGGCTGGAGGGCAGGTTGAGGTCTCTTTTTTACACAAGCCCCGTGTTCCTCACCAGATACGGAGACACATACCAAGGCGAACCCTTGAAGCTGATAGACCCGCAAACCTACACCACGACGCCTGCCATCTACGTCTTCGACGTGTCGGGACTAGACAGCCTTGACCAGCAGATCTTCCTAACAGTCCTCCTGGACCAGCTCTACCGAGTCGCCACCCAGAGGAAAAACCTCACCACGTTTATAGTAATAGAGGAGGCTCACAACTTCGCCCCAGCCGCAACACCTGCAGTCAGCAGAAGCTACGTGGCGAAGATCGCCAGAGAAGGCAGAAAATTCGGACTTGGCCTCTGCCTCATCACCCAGCGGCCGGCCAAGCTGGACCAAGACGTCGCCTCTCAAGCCATGACCCAGATCTTCAAGAGGATGATAAATCCCAACGACCTGAAATACGTCGCCGCTGTCGCGGAGCACCTAGACGACCCGAAACCCCTCAAAACCCTCGACGAGACAGAAGCCTTGGTAACTGGCATGGCTGTCCTGGCGCCACTCCTAATAACAGTAGACCAGAGGTGGACTCACCACGGCGGAGTAACTCCCAAACTGATAAAAGAGGACAGAAGAGATTAACAGCAAAAAGCCGTTACTTTATCTGCACTTGGGCAGATCTTACCTCGATTATTTGGCCAGCGGCGATTGTGCGGCCCATGTCGCGGAGCGCGAAGCGGCCAAGCGCCGGGAAGTCGCTGAACTTCTCGGCAACCACAGGCTTCAAGGGCTTTATCTTCACAAGCGCGACATCACCCTGCTTGATGAACTGCGGCTTCTGCTCCACCGCCTGGCCGGTGCGCGGATCCAGCTTGCTGATCAGTTCAGTAATCTGGACAGGCACGGTGGCTGTGTGTATGTGCATGACAGGCGCATAGCCAGGTCCGATGGCGGTCGGGTGCCACAGCACCACTACGCGTGCCACGATCTCTTCAGCCACCGTGGGTATGTTGTCAGTCTTGCCTAATACGTCGCCACGCTTCACATCCTCCTTGCCGATGCCCCTCACGTTTACACCCACGTTGTCGCCTGGCTGGGCCTGCTCAAGCTTCATGTGATGAGTCTCTATTGACCTAACGTCGCCGACCTTCGCCGGAGGTACCACAACGACTTTGTCGCCCACTTTCAACACACCAGTTTCGACGCGGCCGACGACTACAGTGCCTGCGCCGGTTATTGAGAAGACGTCTTGTATCGGCATCCTAAGCGGCTTGTCGGTCGGCCTTGGAGGCGGCTGGAAGGTGTCGAGGACTTCAAGCAGGGTGGGCCCGTTGTACCACGGCGTGTTGGAGGACTTTACCCTGACGTTGTCACCCTTTGCGGCGCTCACCGGTATGAAGTGAACTTTGCTTGGGTCGTAACCAAGCAACTTCATCAACTTCGACACCTCGGCCTTAACCTGCTCATACCTCTTCTGGTCATAATTCACCACATCCATCTTGTTTATAGCAACCACAATCTGTTGGATGCCGAGCGTCCTAACCAGGAAGAGGTGCTCTCTGCCCTGTCCCTGAGGCCCTATACCTGCCTCGAACTCGCCGGGACGCGCCGATATGACGAAGAGGGCGGCGTCTGCTTGGCTTGCGCCAACGATCATGTTCTTGACGAAGTCGCGGTGGCCCGGCAGATCGATGATTGTAATAAACAGCTTGTTAGTCTCAAAGCCTACATGCGTGGCCTCGATGGTGACGCCGCGTTCGCGCTCCTCTTTAAATCTATCGAGGATCCACGCAAAGGCGAAGTCCTCTTTACCCATCTTTTTGGCCATCTCCTCGATTTCTTTGAAGCCCTTCTCGTCGACGTAGCCTGTTTCGTACAATAGTCGCCCTACTAATGTTGATTTTCCATGATCCACGTGGCCGACTACTGCTAGATTCAGATGCGGCTTTTGTAGTGCTGTGGGTTTTGGTGGCAGTACTATCGATGGCATAGGCGTCGTTATCTATAGTCTTATAAATTTTTCGAATGTCCAAAGGCTTAAAAACCGATCCGTTCGATCTGCCATGCCTCGCCCGGCACAGCGTTCTCGAACGCTTAGAAGAGTGAGGGTAAAGACGCCAGGCGGGAGAACGGCAACGCGGTATGAGAAGAGAGCTAAAGGGGCACCGCGGTGTCCGGTCACCGGGTTACTGCTTGGCGGCATGAACGCGAAGGTGTATAGATTCGGCGTGTCTATAAGAGCCCCCCGGAGGCCGTATGGTGGGGTTTATTCACATAAAGTGGTGGCGCGTGGGCTTAGGCTCGCGGTGAGGAGGTAAAAATAATGGTGGTCGTCGCGGTTTCGGGGCAACCCGGCAGTGGGAAGACCACCATCGCGCGGGAGCTGGCGCGGGTTTTAAAAGTGCCTTTTGTTTCTTCCGGTTCTCTTTTTAGGGAGTTGGCAACTAAGATGGGCATGGACTTCGTGGAGTTTCATAAATATGCAGAGGCAAACCCAGAGATCGATAGGAAGATCGACGCCATGGCTGTGGAGCTTGCGAAGAACGGCGACGTGGTGCTTGAGGGGCATCTGGCGGCGTGGGTTGTGAGGCCCTACGCGGATCTCTGCATCTACCTAAAGGCGTCTAGGGAGATGCGGGCTAGGCGCGTGGCAGTTCGAGACGGGAAAAGCTTCGAGGAAGCCTTACGCGAGGTAACCGACAGGGAGGAGCTCAACCGGAGGAGGTACCTGTCTATTTACGGCATAGATATCAGGGACCTCTCCATTTTCGACCTCGTGTTGGATACGACTTATCTCTCCGTAAATGACGCGGTTAGGATAAGCTTGGATTTTGTCTGTACCTCCCTGGGAGCTAGGTTTTCGAAAAAAGTTTGTTGAAATTCGACAAGTGCAGTAGTTTTACATTAAAAACAGCCGTTTTGAAGATGCCATGAGGTTCCTGCTTAGGTGTAGGCCCAACACGAAAAAACCACATACCGGCAAGAAGGTGGCTATCGTAGGCGCTGGGCCTGCGGGGCTCGGCGCGGCGGGTATACTGTTGTGTAACGGCCACGAGATACATATATACGACGCGTTGCCCGAGCCCGGGGGGTTGCTGATATTTGGCATACCGCCTTTTAGAATCCCCAGAGAAGGAGTGAGAGAAGGGGTTAAGGAGCTGGAGGAGGCTGGGGCTAAGTTCTACACATCTACCTTTGTCTACTGCGGCGAGAGGCCTCATGAACACGAGGCGCTGTTGCTGGTCAAGAACTTCGTGGATCTGAGGGACCTCGTGGAGAGGTACGATGCCGTTGTGATAACCACAGGAACGTGGAGGAGCAGATCGCTTAACGTGCCGGGGGAGGATCTGCCGGGCGTGCACAAGGCCCTTGACTACCTCTTTAGGATCTACGCCCACCAGCTGGGGTATCTGCCGAAGGATAAGGTGTACCCGACGGGGAGGAAGGTGCTCGTGGTCGGCGGCGGCCTGACGGCCGTAGACGCAGCCCTTGAGGCCAAGCTACAGGGCGCCGAGAAGGTCGTGGTGGCTTATAGACGCACCATCAACGAGGCGCCGGCGGGCAAGAAGACCATAGAGACGGAGCTGATAGCTAAGGGCGTAGAGTTTAGGGAGCTTCTGAACCCCGTTGCGTTTCTCGGCAGGGACAGGCTAGAGAGGGTTAGGTTCGTGAAGATGAAGCTGGGCGCGCCGGATAAGTCAGGCAGGCCTAGGCCTGAGCCTATACCCGGTAGCGAGTTTGAAGAGGAGTTCGACACGGTGTTGGTGGCCGCGGGCGAGGAGCCCACGCCGCCGGGGAGTTGCCTCGGGATAGAGTTTAATCCGGACGGTACGGTAAAGGTGGACGAGAAGATGCAGACGACGCGCCGGGGTGTCTTCGCCGCTGGCGACGTGGTTACGGGACCCTCGCTTATAGGCAAGGCCCTCGCCTCGGGGATGAGGGCAGCCCAGTTTGTGGATGAGTATCTGAGGAGTATCTAGGACTTCTTTTTCGCTACAACCATCGCGTGGGCTGTGTCGTAGGGCTCCAGGTGGATGACTTCCAGTATATCAAACCCTCTCTCCTTCAACGTGTTTATCTCCTGTTTAAACGTCTCTGTGGCTGGGGCGGTTACGTCTATGCTCATGGCCTTGATCACCAGCATTACGTGTCCTCCGGGTTTTAGGAAATAGTCTGCATTGTCGGCGAGTATCTTGGCTTGTGCCGGCTGAGCCACGTCGATGTACGCCACGTCTACGCCTTTTACGTAGTGGGCGTATTGATATGGGAATCTGGCGTCGCCGAGTATGGGAACCACGTTTCTTCTACCCTGGTCTACGAGCTTCTCCATGAATTCTCTGAAGACGCGGGGGGAGAACTCGACTGAGTATATCAACCCCCTTTCGCCAACGATATCGCTTACGTGGCTTGGGGTGGTGCCTGAGGCGGCTCCCAGGTAAAGCATATGCGTGCCTTCTTGTATCGGAACAAACTTGAGACCGTTGGCTATCGCGGCGGCGAGCTTCGAACGGTACGGGTTCCACTCCCTGTACTCTACGCCGCCCCATTTGACCAGCCTCTCGCCGTATACCCTCTTGCCCGGCGTCAAGTTCCTTGTGGCGAGTCTCTCCGACCCATCTTCGAATTTAATGATGTATACGCCGTAGTGGCGCTCGTGAGGTCTGACGTCTATCACTTCAATAGACATGGTGGAGCCCCATCTCGCAGTTTATAAATTTAATGTGAAAAAGCCCTCGATTCAGCGGCGACCGCCTCTCTCCCTTCTGGGGGGCGGCCTTCTCCCGCCCTCCCCCCTCCTAGGCGGTGAGGGAGGCGGCGCTTTGGCGGAGGGCTGCAGTTGCGGCGCTTTGGGGGGCGGCTTCGCATAAAGCGTCTTGATCTCCTGGATCCTCTTCATCAGCTCCTCTTTGAGTCTCGGCGCGATGAAATTGCCTGTGAACGCATCCGCCTTGGCAGCGATTGCCAGCTTCGCGGCCAGCGCCCTGGCTATCTTGCCTCTCTGCCACCGCGGCGCCCTGAAGATCTCTGGGTACTGGAATATGACGCCGTGTTTAGGCGGCTTCCCGCCAGTGCGGAGCGCCCTAAACAGCGCCTTCTCGGCGCCTAGAACCTGTATGGTCGAGGCGGGGAGGAAGGCCATTCTGGTGAGGCCTCCAGCCAGCTTTATCAGCCTGGCGCCGAGCAACGGCCCGACGAGCTCTCTTATGTTGGGCGCCACCTCCTTCATGGCCTCGTCGATGTATGTGGCTAGGCTCTCTCTGTATGCGTCTAGCTTGAGGAAGGTGTCTGCGTATCTCCTGAGCTGGTCGAGGTCCCACTCAGACATCTCCGCGCCTATGCTCTTCTTCGCCGCCTCCGCTATCCTCTTTACCCTATCCTCGGGGAGGTCCGGCAAGATCTTCTTGAGGCTGTCTTCGCCTACTTCCGACCTGTGGCCGAGGTGGTAGACGATCTTGACGTATTCCTTGTTGTCCCGCACAAGCTCCTCCAGCTCTGGGAAGTGCAGACCGTACCACTCCCTGATTCTTGATGCCACCAGGTTCAGTATCTTGTCGACGTCGTCTAGCGTGCTTATGGCCTGCCCGATGAACAAGTCCCTCTTCTCGACGGCTTGCCTCAGCTTAAGCCTAGTAATTAAGTCGCTGACCTCAAACAAGAAGCTTCCATACTCCTCCCGACTCAAGCCGATTGAGGGGAGATACTTGGGGAAGTTCTGTCTAAACGCCGCCAGAACCGGGGAGGGGCTCTCCGCCACTATCTCAACTCCCTTTACCGCCGCGACGAGTTTGCGGGCGAGCTCCGGGTCCTCCACGACGATTTTCTCGGCCTTCCCCCTCAGCCTCTCCACCAACCTGAGTAGCTCCTGGACTGGGTTCGACTTCTCCAGCTCAAGAAGCCTAGCCGCCACGAGCTCCGGCTTCCTCTCGTAAAGCTCTTTATCCACGAGATTCCCCGCCTCGTCTACTGCGAAGAAGCCCAGCACGTCCGTCGCGATGTATACTTTCGCCATCGGAACCCTTAAAAGAGATACTTAAAAAGATAACTGAGACAACGCGCGTTTGACGTCCCCCACGTCGACCGATCACCATCGGTCCCTCTGCAGGCGCATGAACGTCAACGCAAAGCCGAAGGAGCGCGTTGCCGTCTCGACAGCAGATCCCCCAAGACGCCGAGAAGCACCAGGAGCCCCCGAGCCCCCCGGGAGACTCCTGAGCCGAAAGGAGTACGCACTCCACCTCGTGACCCCATCCCTTGCCTGGGGCGAGACTAACCCGGCGGTGGAGGCGGCGGCGCCTGAGGCGTGTGAAATTGCGTTAAAAATAAGGTAACCGAGGGAACCAGCGTCACCAATATCCACGTAGCCAACAACGGTATAAGCATTGCAAGGCTGTGCACCTTGTTGGACTTATAGAGGGCGGCCGCGGCGCCCATTAAGCCAAGTAGCAGGCCCAGTGCCGCGTTGTGGAAGTATATAACATAGGCGACCACAGCGCCCGCGAACAGGTACTCCTCAGCAATCTTGAATGCGTTGTACACAAGATAGGGGGAGAGGCCTGCTAAAAACGGGGCCTTGACGTCCGCCTTTTTCTTGCCGTAGGCGATGACTATAAGCGGCAAGCTTGTAAAGAGAATAACCACATATATAAACGCCA
>Ga0209393_1000069_pt1 | contig 50558 bp, 55 predicted proteins | sample SSWtaG_2_FD_184117 | JGI IMG/M metagenome (GOLD analysis project Ga0209393, IMG submission 184117) | Hot spring microbial communities from Sandy's Spring West, USA to study Microbial Dark Matter (Phase II) - SSWsed_130316 (SPAdes)... | ecosystem: Environmental > Aquatic > Thermal springs > Hot...
TAGAAATGTTTATCTTAAAGGATTGAATATTTTTGCCAAGGTTTCCAGTATGGATCTTGCAAGTATTATTAAGGGTAGAAGATCTATAAGGAGTTTTCAAGATAAAGAAATACCGGAAGAGCATCTCCTAGCTATTTTGGAAGCTGGGATATGGGCGCCTTCTGGAAGTAATATTCAGCCTTGGGAGTTTATACTTATCAATGATCCCACATTAATCAAGAAGATTAAGCTTTTATCCCCAGGATTGTACGGCATGCCGAAGATATTGATAATCCTATGCATGAACAAAAAGAGGTCAAAGATAGCTGGAAGGCAGGGGCCAAGCCTAGCAATCATGGACATCTCGATGGCTGCTCAAAACATGATGTTGATGGCCTACTCACTAGGGATAGGGTCCTGTCCAATAGCATCCTTCAATAAATCAGGCTTAAAAGAATTACTTGATATATCTGAAGAAGTCGAACCAGTATTGATGATTAGTCTGGGCTATCCTACCGAGTGGCCCCATCCACCTGAGAGAAGACCATTAGAAGAGGTGGTGCATGTAAATGTCTACGGAAAACATCTTAGAAGATGAACATTTCCAGCTACTAGCTTTCCTACTAACATCTGCCAGAGGATGCATCGATGAGCCTCCAATCTATGGTCCCCTAAGATTGATTGATGCAGCTGACAAACTCATAAGCATAATAGTGAAAAAATACAGCAGAGAATTAATAGAACTCCAAGAAATAAGAAAGAAAATAGAGAAAGCTAGAAACCTAGTCTTAACAAACGAAGAAGAATTCACCAAGACTTTAGATGAGCTTGTAAGAAGCCTTTCAAAAATAATTAAGAAAGCATAATAGAATATGTTGAGCAAATAAGTAAGATTGGCACATATATTTAACAATTCTCTAGCCACCTGAATACTAGTAACCTAGCTTTCTTTATCACATACGTAAATCATTGAACGATGAGGAAAAATATGTTATTCATGGCTTATTGGGAATTGAACCCTCAAAAAGACATTAGAGAAGTGGGGAAAGTAGCAGTTGAATTAAGAAAGTCTGGAAAATGGCCTGTTGACGGAGTGAAGATTGTATCATGGTATATGACGCCGAGTACTCCCTTCTGGGGTACTATAGTCTATGAAGCTGAAAATGAAGAATCAGTATTTAAGAATCTACTAGCTTGGCTAAATGCTATGCCAGGCATATTCACTACCTATAAAATCGCCCCCGTTCTACCAGTAGAGAAAGCAATGCCTCTAGCACTCTTGTAACCGAAGAGTGCAACCACCTTTTTTACTAAGAGAATGTACAACTTATTTTTAGAGTTAAGAAAGAAGGCTTAAGCCTACCATATGCTGGTCGTCCAAGCCTAAATATGCGGAAGGTCTCAAATAAAGCGAAAAAGGAAGCTATAGCAAACATAAGCAGAAGCTTTACTGATTTAGATACTTCATATTAAGCCGTTGAATTAACAATCTAAAAGACCTCAATGGAGAATCTTGAAAGTCCATAGTTGGCATGCTTATGAAGATTCAAGAACCTCAATATACTAAAACATTTAAATTTGTCATTCTATAACTTTTGGAGAAATATTATTAAAATAGTAGATAAAGAAAGTAGAAAACAGAGCACCGTGGATGGGCCCGTAGCTCAGCCAGGATAGAGCACCGGAAGAAGCTTTTTAGCTTCTGGTGAAGCTTTTAACCCGGGGGTCGCGGGTTCAAAGCCCGCCGGGCCCGTATACTAATTAACATATTTTGCTGCAGCAAAGAATAGTTGAGTAGAACCTTATCTAAAGCGTACGTATTTTTCTTGATATGATATCAGTAAGCTTGATAAATTCTTGCTTAGGGCTGCTTTGAACATATAGATTATAAGGGCGCTATCTTTCTAAGTATTTCTGACCTCAGTCAAGCTAACATGAAGAATGAGGTCTATGTTCATCTAGCCGATTACAGGAGATCTCTATAAACCGTAAACCAGCCGCTAAGCATAAAATATTGTCTTATGTAACTATTCATGAGATGACTTAATTATTGCATATATAGAAAACTTCCATTATGTAGCTCTATTAGAAAAGTAAGTCTTAAACGCCCTGGCCGGGATTTGAACCCGGGTCTGCGGCTCGACAGGCCGCCATACTAACCGGACTATACTACCAGGGCTCACTTATTTGTTATTAGAGGGTATTTATCAACCTTATGTGGGTTGTGTTACAACCCATGCTATACGAAGCTATGTTATCATAAATGTTTTGAGAGTGCATACGCTTACATTGATTACCATCTTAAGACCAAGCTTGAGCATATAACAGGATTAACATATTATTTTCATCAAATATGTTTTTGGTGAATGTTTGATGAATTGTTGCTGCATCTTTATTGATTTTAGTTGAACGTTTTTTATGAGGAATACTATGATTTTATGGTATGCGGGAGTATGTTTTAGGTGATGCATCTCTCCTTGGATTAATAGTTGGATTATTCTTAATCTATAATGGTAGATTAACCCAGAAAGTACTAGTAGAAGAAGAGAGGCTGCTAGAGAAATGATAGAAAAACTAATGAGTAGGATTGATGAAGGGTCCAGGAAAAATGGATGAGAGGTTCGTTAAGATGGGCGGAAGGTTTATCGAGGTATTAAAGGAGATAAGACAGTTAAGGAGTAGTCAATAAGATAGTAGGATGTAGCAGCTCAGTTTATAGGTTAGTTTATAGGACGAATTCTTAGTCTATCATGGTTAAGGTCTCTTTTATGAATGTATGAAACAATAGTGTTGTACCAATGTATTTCAGTGTAGCCTCCCTTATCTAACAACTTATTTAATCCACCCTAGGGATATGGATACCATGATATACCTTTCAGTTAAGATAGTAAATCATCATTTGAAGCTCTCTTGAACCTGTCAATCTAAGCTTACTAAGACTCTCGTAATACTCTCTTATATAATCCAGCGTCCTGTATTACAGAGTATCTCAAAATAAGATGACTAGCTAATTAATATTTCTAGAACTAAAAACGTCGATACCAGCAGCTAGACCTATCTTAACATAGATAATGGTTTAAACATTTTAACGATGTCAACGAAGAATCCATAATAGTGTTCCTATCTCCTCAGAAACATATATTAGTTTCTCAAGTTTTATTAATACCGTCGGGGGGTCTCATATAACTAGGGTTGGACGTATAAGAGGTATTAAGAATAAGGTTGGGCTGATAAGAGGTTTCGTTTATGGCGGTAAGAGTAAGGTTAAGGATGTCGAGAGGAGAGAGGGTTCTTGACGTTGTCGCTCTCATCAATAGTGGTTATGAAGCTGACTCACCACAGCTTATGATCCCACTGCATACTGCTAAAGAGCTTGGGTTGTGGCCGCCACCTCTAGAATCTAGAGAAGAAGTATTCGAGACAGCAGGTGGCCCCATAAGAGTCTGGGTCGTCAGGCAAGCTGGCACCGTCAAGGTATTAGGTGATGATGAAGAGTCTAGGGAGGTCCAGCTCGACATAGTTATCTCTCCTTCAGTTGATGAACCTCTTATCAGCGACGTGCTAGCTGGTGCACTTGAGATAGCTGTAGAAGACTTCGCTGAAGGATTATGGAGATTTAGGTGGGAGCCAAAAGAGAAGCTGAGGAAGAGCTTGAAAAGAAGATAACTCACGACCTAAAAATCGCAGATAATTGTGGTCTGATGACTTCATCCTAACCTCTTAAAGGATTCATGCTATCGGATAAGTTTTTCTCAAAAATTCTCCGAAGGGTAGAATAAATATTTTCACTAGAACTTTATGGGAAATTCATTAGTTAAGCTCTAGACTCCATCTCATACTAATAGTAAAGCTTTCTCCTCTCCACAAGCTTAGGGCATCAATGAACTTAAGACCGAAAGGATTGCGAGGACCCTGCTGAAGACAATCTGTCCAACGCCTGCCACACCTAATACGAAGATCACAGTTCTCGACTTCATTAACAGAACAATACACATACACTGTGGCTAAATCTGCGAAGATCTCAGATATTTTTCTTCGACATATTTAATGCCTAATTGTGTTAATTTAACATCATCCTTTGACCTATGAATTAATTTTTCCTCTTCAAGCTGAAGAAGATACGCGTATACATTAACTAACTTCATGCTATTTACTAATTTTTGCTCATAAGTCTTTTAGGATATTTATTATAAGGAAGTAAAAGAAATTGTTCTCCTATCGGAAGTTTTCTTAAGACAGTCGCAGTACCGTTTTCAATTTTCCACTATTGGTACTTTCTTCTCGAGGATTAATTTTAGTATATTATGAATTTCTTTCTCGTTAATTTCTAGAAGCAGAAGAGCTATTTCTAAAAACATCCAATTACAAGCGGCAACACAATAACATGCATTGATGGAATCGGGATTTACAGTTTTAACATGAACTATGTCCTTCTTCCTACGTAAAGTGTAGACTAATCTTGCGACTCTAGGTATCGCTAAAGTCAATGTCTCCTCTCTACAGATGTTTTTGAATAACTTTCTATCTGCCTGAATGATTCATTAAATTTAATCTTATCTAGATTAACAACTTTTCCTGAAAACTTATTTTCAATTAATGCTAAAATGGGTTCAGAAAATTTTCCTTCATGTTTGATGACTTCCTCATATTTTCCGAGGAGATATGATCTCTTAATCTTTATGTATTTTTTAATCAAGCGTTCTTAAATTTTTCTATTAATTACTGACGCAATCAGCTTCTCAATAAACTCGTTAATTGTTAGTTTTATATCGGGTCTTGGATATCAATAACAGTATACGATTATATCCTGTCATAGTTTAAATGAATCCCTTATAAGCTGACGTATATGTTGAAATGCTTCAGTCAATTTAGAGTGATTTAACTTACGTACTCCAGCTTCTCTTTGAATAATCCATCCCTCATCACGTAAATCATTCGATTCCCTTCTTTTCTTCCAATAGTCTTATGTATTACTTAGTATCTTCTTTGACTTCAGATAATGCTTGTGTTATTTCATCCTTCTCACTTGAAAGTATCAATTCTTTCTCTATCCATTTCTTTAAACTTTCCTCATTATTCATAATTATCTACTCTGACAAAATCGATTTCTCTTAGAGATAATTAAATTTTCCCTCAAAAGACTAGATAGTGTCCGGATAAGCATTTTATCCACTTTCCATCTTGATTGTTTGATAGTATATTGTGTATAGGTTTAGGTTCTTTATACCCTGTATATTGTTTCTTGCGCTAAGCTTATGATAGAATACCATTGCCCTCTCCTTAAGATATCTAAAGAACCTCTCAACCCTACTCTTCATACTGAATCTTTGATATTCATACTCTAATCCAAGCCTATCTAGAGCCCACCTATACCATGGACCCCTATCAATTATAACCATAGGCTTGTTACTGCATAGTTTTAGAGCTACAGCAGACCATACATATACTCTAAGACCATGAAGCTTAACCACAGTCTCATCCAAGGCTACAGCCCTCCTAAACCTCTTCTCTACAGAGAATATCCTGACTTAGAAGCTACCATAATCCTTGAGGAGACGATCCTAGCTAGATAATATACATATGACTTGCTTATAGGCTCTAATACTAAGCTTAGAATCTTAGAAACCCTCCTACAAATACCATGAAACGTATATCTAAGACAGCTAAAACCTCAACCTCCCTACTTTTGTATTACGTTTAAAACAACTAGAGATAACGACCACAAAATCCATATAATCAATACATGCCTCCCAGCCTTTAAATACATGCCTTATTTGGACACTATCAAAGACTATCTGCATATGACGGGATAACTTCCTATCATGTTTATTGGTTGGTCATTAGCTTTAGTTTAGCTATAATTGACAGATCGATCTTTCTTCTATTCTTGAAAATAACATATTTTTCGTTAGCAATTTTCTTAGCTGCTTCATAGATGAATTGCTCTATTCCTATCTCATCATAGAGGATCCTGCATCCAGCTACCAATCCCGAAGCTAGGCCTCCAGGCTCTAGATTCTCTTTAAAAGATTCTTCATCTAAGACTATTATGTCGAGCGGGGTCTCAGCTTGAAGATTTTTAAGGTTTTTGAGAATCTTGATTTCTAAATCAGTTTTCTCTTTTATGCCTAAAAGTTTATCGATGATAACAAGTAAGTCTAAGTCTCTTGCTTTCAAAGGGTTATACACGCTACTTCCAAATACCGCTATTGCTCTAAGCTTCTTTGAATGAGCTTCCACGGCATTCTTAATCTTAGATAATGTTTCTTCTTCTAAGATAGTTTCCCACCACCTCTACTGTTTTCTCTGCTAAGCTTAAACCCTTTTCTGCAATTTCTTTTGTTACAATGTCTTCAGGTCCTATAACTTCTCCCCTTAATAGGAAGGGGTATCTAGATCTTGTGTAATATTCAGTCAAATATTCTAAGGCTCCTAAAATGTTTTCAAATTCATTCTCCCACTCATTCTCAAACACGTCAACGAATATACTTATAAGCTCGGGACCATGATTGTAAATGACACGTCTCTTTGCTTCTAACATGGCCTTAACACTTTTCTCAACACTTTGCTGTGCGTAGAAGACGGCTTGAGGATAATCCTCATATCTTAAAGCTTTCCTTGCTCTCTCAAGATCTTTTAGAGACTCTCTATAGTATTTTTCAGCAAATTTATCAAAGATGGACATAATCCTTGATTTTTCATGTATCATGATAGTTAAAAGGGTTACCTTCTCGTGAAGTTCGCTGGACATCCTAATTTTTAATGATGTATTATTAAGGATTATTAAGGCAATTTTAGAGTAGATGGTTTGAGAACGTGCAGAGAGTTAATTAAAGAGATTCTGGAGATAGGTTGGTGAGAATGGAGTATTTTGTCGGTACATCGGGATGGGTTTACTCATGGAACCCTGATGGAAGTCTTGATTGGTTTGTTAGGTATTCTGGTCTGAATGCTGTTGAGTTAAATATGAGCTTCTACCGTTACCCATATCCAAGTATGGTGCGTTCATGGGCTTTAAAGGGTAAAACTCTTAAATGGGCTATCAAGGTTAATAGACTTATAACCCATGTATTCAAATTTAATGAGAAAGCTTACCAGCTATGGAAGAAATTCTATTCTCTGTTTTCACCACTTGACACCTGCATAGACTTCTACTTATTTCAGCTTCCACCATCTATGACACCTAGATCAATACAGACTATAGAAGACTTTGTAAAAAGAACGGGTCTCAGCAAGAGATTTGCTCTTGAAGTTAGAAACATGAAATGGTTTAACGAAACCTATGTTGAATGGGCTTCAAAGCTTAACATAACCTGGGTAAGCATTGACTCTCCAGATTTTCCTACCGACATATTCAATACAAACGGTATAGTCTATCAAAGAATGCATGGTAGAACAGCATGGTACTCACATTATTATACAGTCCAGGAACTGAAAGATTTAGCAGAGAGAATTAAAGAGATGAACCCAGAGAAAGTTTACATATTCTTCAACAATAATCATGCTATGCTGGAAAATGCGAGAAGAATGCTACAGATACTTTCAGTCTGAAACCAACTGTTTCTCGATATAATCTTAAACGATGTAAAAGTTTTCTCAAAATATGGGTCACAATGTTACTTAGTTAGTTAGGATGAGAGGGGCTGAAGCAGCCATTATTAGAGACGTATCTAGCTAATGAGGGTTCTGGATTTTTGAACCCATATTATAGTGTTCATCAGGGGTCTAATCTTAGAGCATAACTGGCTTTATTTGACTTAGAATATTCCTGCTTTACACAATGATAAACTTAATTAAACATTAGAAGTCTTCAATAGTAAGGTGTCTGCTTGTAATGGAGGGATCTATATGGATTTCGAACTAACTGAAGAGCAGAAAGCAATCGCTGAATCAGCAAGAGAGATAGCACGTGATTTCCCACCACAATATTGGAGGGAGAAAGAAGAAAAAGAAGAATTTGCGGAAGAATTCTTTAAAGCAATCTCAGAAGCAGGATTTTTTGGAATAGTTATCCCGGAAGAATATGGTGGATCAGGCTATGGGTTAACAGAGCTTCTAATAGCTATAGAAGAGCTTTCAGCAAATGGTTGTGGAATGGGTGGAGCATGGTATCTTATCTTGACAGAAGTACTTGGCGCATTAACAATAGTTAGACATGGGACTAGGGAACAGAAGGAAAAATACTTACCGAAGATCGCGAAGGGCCAGATTGAATTTTGTATGGCTTTAACAGAACCGGATGCTGGAACAAATACTCTTGCAATAAAAACGTTTGCTAGAAGAGAAGGTGATGAATGGATAATAAATGGAAATAAGATATTCATAAGCGGTATCGATAGAGCAAGAGGGATGCTACTCATTGCAAGAACTACTCCACTTGAAAAAGCACCTAAGAAGACCTTTGGGTTAAGTCTATTCCTCGTAGACCTCCCAAATGAATCTATTAAGGCTAGCCCTATCCCAAAACATGGGATAAATTATTCCAAGAGTTGCGAAGTAAGTATAAGCGAACTGCGAGTGCCGTCGGATTCACTGATCCCTCCAGTAGATGAAGGATGGTATATACTATTAGATACCCTCAATCCGGAGAGAATGAGCTTTACATCCGCAGCTATAGGAATTTCAAAACTAGCTATAAAGAAGGCAGTAGAATACTCGAAACATAGGAGGGTTTTCGCAGACCCGATTGGAAGCTATCAAGGACTACAATTTCCATTAGCAGAAGCTTATTCAATGCTAGAATGTGCCAGATTGATGAATTTTAAAGCAGCTTGGCTTTTCGATCATAAAGCAGATTATAAATCTGTGGGTGAAGCAGCAAATATGGCTAAGACTGTCGCTGTAGAAGCTGGGATAAAAGCAGTCTACTGGGCTATGCAGACCTTTGGTGGATATGGATATGCTAAAGAATACGATGTTGAAAGATGGTGGAGAGAGATAAACTTGATTAGACTAGCTCCTGTAACTCAGCAAATGGCTTTAAATTATATAGCTGAGCATGTTCTCGGAATGCCCAAGAGTTATAGATAAGGACTCCACCAGTTAAAGTAGAAGTTAATATCGTTAAATGTCTATGAACTGGAAAAATTAATTAAAGAAAGACAAGTAGATATGGTTGTGGTGTGGTTGTCAGGTAGAGTTGCTGTTGTTGATGTGGCACAGACTAAACATGGTGCACCCTATATGAAAAATCTGACCGTCTCCGACCTTGTCTATATGGTTGTTAAAGAATTATTGGAGAAGACAGGAATATCTACTGAAGACCTAGAAACAATAATTACTTCTTCATCCGATTACTGGCAGGGTTCGGGATGTTCTAATGTATTCTATTTTGATGCTGCTGGAGCATATTTAAAGGATTCACCTAAGATTGAAGAAGATTCTGCATTAAGCTTCATATACGCATTTATGAGAATACTTTCAGGTCATTTTGATAAAGCTCTTATTGTTGCTGTAACAAAGTGTTCAGAAGCACCTAGTATAAGCGACATAACTAGTCTAAACTCAGACCCGTTCTACCAGAGACCCGTTGGTATCGAAGAAGTTACGGCCGCAGGTCTTCAAGCCCAACAATATACATCTAGATACAAGTTAGCAGATGAGATAAGAGCTGAGGTTGCCGTCAAGAATTACAGAAATGCTATCAACAACTCTTATGCACATAGGAGAATGAATTTAACAATAGATGAAGTACTTGAATCAGGGATTCTAGCGTATCCTCTTAGGAGACTTGAAGTAGCTGATGGATCTGATGGCGCTGTAGCCGTTCTTATCGCATCTGAAGAAGCTGCAAGAAAACTTACAGATACACCAATATGGATTAGAGGGGTAGGATGGAGTGTAGACCATTACTTCCTCGGGGATAGAGACTTACTAGAGGTTGTTTCATTAAGAGAAGCATCTGAGAGGGCCTACAAGATGAGCGGCATAAGATATCCTAGGAAGCAGGTAGATTTAGCAGAGATATGTGAAACCTCAACCGTTCAAGAATTATTATGGTATGAAGGTTTAGGCTTCTGTAATAGGGGGGAAGGTGGGAGGCTAATAGCTGATGGAGTTACAGAGATGTATGGAGAGTTGCCAGTAAACCCTTCAGGTGGAGTATTAGCAACGAATCCATATGTTGCTAGAGGCTTGATAAGAGTAGCTGAAGCCACTCTCCAATTGAAAGGAGAAGCTGGTAGAAGACAGGTGCCAGATGCTGAAACCGCTATTGCACATAGTACTCATGGGGCTGCAGGTAGTCATCATACTGTCATCGTATTGGGTAGGTGAAAAAATGAGGAGAGTAGCGATTGTAGGTGTGGGTCAAACAAGATGTGGTAGGAGAGATGATGTAAGCTTCCCTGAATTAGTACATGAAGCTGTAAGAGAAGCTATAGACGATGCAAGGTTAGATATAAAAGATATAGAAGCATTCGTAACTGGATCTATGCCTGCACCTATGTCAGGTGTAAATGCTCCTCACCTATACTGGGCTGACGCTGCCGGTGCGTATCGAAAGCCTATCATAAGAGTGGCGACATGTGGAACTACAGGAGGATCTATAGCTCACACTGGATACTATCATGTAGCGTCAGGGTTATTTGATGTAGTCATGGTTGTAGGAGCAGAGAAGATGTACGAGGGAGACCCGCAGGGGGTCATGACCACGATATGGGATTATAGATATGAAAGACCATTCCTAGCTGGTGCTCCCGGAGTATTTGCAATGCAGGCAATGGAGTATATTCATCGATACAATTTCAGTCTTGAGGAAGTTGCAGAAGCTGCTGCATTCCTATCCGTTAAACATCACTTAGCTGCATTGGACAACCCCTATGCACATATTAAACAAGAAATAACAGTAGAAGATGTACTAAGATCACGTATAGTCGCGTATCCTATAAGACTGCTAGATATATGTCCTGTATCAGATGGTGCTTGTGCAGTCATCCTGGCTTCTGAAGATAAAGCAAGAAAGATTACAGATACGCCTGTATGGATTAAGGGTCTAGGTTACTGTGGTGATGAACAATTATTAGCAGATAAAGACTTAGTTTGGTGGCTTTCAGCAGTTAAGGCAGCTCAGAAAGCTTACAAGATGGCTGGTATAGAGAATCCTGTTAAACAGATAGATGTAGCTGAAGTATACAATCCGTTCACATACCAGGAACTAACATTCTATGAATGCTTCGGCTTCTGCGGTAAAGGGGAAGCGGTAAAACTGGTAAAAGAAGGCTTCTTCAACAAGGATGGACAGCTACCAACTGACCCCTCCGGGGGCGTTTTATGTACCAACCCCATAGGTGCTACAGGGCTACAGCGTATTGCAGAGGCAGCTCTTCAAGTAATGGGGAGAGCAGGCAAGAGGCAGATACCTGCTGTTGAGACCGCATTTGCACATGCAATGGGCGGGTCATATTCCTTAAATAGCGTATTTATACTTAGTCGGAGCAAGTAGGGAGGGTCGTTTAGTTGGGTGAGGAAGTAGGTTCTAGGATAATTGAAGGTGTGTTAAGTTTACCCTATAGATGGGCTACTGGACCGGTTGGAGCAAAATTCCTTGAAGGATTAAAGAATAAGAAAATATTAGGTACCCGCTGCCCAAAATGTAGAAGAGTACTTGTACCAGCTAGAAAGTTCTGTCCACGGTGCTTCGTAGATACTGATGAATGGGTTGAGGTTGGAGATAAGGGGATTCTAAGAACATTCACTATAATAAACTTCAGCTTCGTAGGCCAGGTTAGAAAGCCACCATACATAGTAGGGATAATAGAGTTAGATGGAGCAGATGTAGGATTTACACATTTTGTAGGAGGCGTTGACCTTACTGATATTGAGAAAGCAGCTAGAGAACTGAGACCTGGTATGAGGGTTCAAGCAGTATGGCGTGATGAGAGGAAGGGAGATATTCTAGATATTGAGTATTTCAAACCAGTAAAAGAATGAGGAAGATTAAGAATAACTCTTAATACCACCTTGAGAAACCCTAGCGCTAATCATATGGGTTTTTGCTAGGTTAACTCAAAGGCTCACGATTAAGCTTGCTTAATGTGATAAATGTTTATCAACGTTTATCCTATTGGGTTGATTAACAATGGCGGATTGGTGAACGTAGATAGGGTATACCTAGACCTATATAGGATTGAAACACTTCTATCCGGGAACCCCTCAAATATGTTAATGCATATGTAATAAAGGGCTCTGAACCCTGATAATAGATACTAGCTTTAATCTAGAATAATGTTACTGGGAATTCACGAGAGCTTTAAGAGAGATTGAGGTCGATTTTGGAAGAGCGGATTATTTTATTACCCATCTTCACACGGACCATTCTTGGACTCGCAGGTAGGTTGGCAAGAGAAGTCTCTATAGGTAGTATAGGTTCTGAGATCGCATCAAAGATAATTGATGATAACTAGTATATGGAAAAGGTTTTAGAATACTTTATTATGAATGGTTTACTGCGAGAAGATGTAGAGAAGATCATAAGTCTTCACTCAGCCATAAGATAACTAAGTAAAGTTAATTTCTGTAAAGTAGACGATAAGGGAATCTTAGAATAGGGAGATTACCCTCTCCAGGTCATCTTAACGCCTGGACATATGTGTTTATATGATGAAGATAAAAAGATACTTTTCTCAAGAGACCACATACCATTTGATATAACACCTAATATCTCATACTGGGAGGGGCACGAGGCTCTTGAAGAATATCTCAAAAGCTTAGACAAAATCTATGAACTTGATATGGAGATTACCTTACCGGGCATAGAAGCTTTAAGGGAGATATCAGAAGAAGGATTCTTGAAATTAGAGAACATCATATGAAGAGGCTTGGAGAGGTAATTAATTCTCTAAAGAATGGAACGAAGACAGCTTGGCAGATAGCGCCTTCTATAACGTCGGAATTGAAGTATAATAAGTAGGATGACATACCAGTTGCTCAGAAATGGTTTATTATTGGTGAGACTATAGCCCACCTCCAATACCTAGAAAAGGAGAAAATTGTAACTAGTGAAATTATGGAATGGTCTTGTTTACTATAGGTTAACCTAGACTCTCTACATACATCTTATTCTCTCTCCATGAAACTACTACCACCTTCTTTATCTCCTTGGAATAATTATCCCAGCTCGATCGATTTCTCTCATAACTTTCAATTCTTCTATCGTAGGTGGCTCCAGAACTTCAACCTTCTCGGGAATGATTATTTTGAAGGAAGAATTCTCTTCGACATCTCTTAGAGTTGTATTAGGATATAATGCTAGCAGCATCATCTCTTTCGTCCGAGGGTGGAATCCATAAACTCCTATCTGAGTAACTACCCTATATGGCCCCGTATTTATTGGGAGACCAGAGCTTTCTCTACTACCTGGTCCATTTAGGTATCCAGGAGTGGTTACATAGTCTACTCTATCTACGAATCTTAGCTTATCTTGCCTCATTATCGTAATAATTTTCCATGATAATGAACCTACATCATTTGCCCCTCCACTCCCAGGCAATCTAACCCTGGGTCTCCTCCAATCACCTATCACAGTTGTGTTTATGTTCCCATATTTATCTATCTGTGCTGCTCCCAGAAATCCATAGTCTACGTATCCTCGTTGCGCAAGAGACATTATATAATCCATGCTAGTAGCCATGATTGCTCTATCTATCGTGCATGAACTTCCTACGGATATAGTTAATCTGTCTAGTAGTGGGTCTATACCTCCTGCTTCAAAAATTATGAGGAGGTTTGGGCAGTATAATCTTTTGGCTACTATTGAAGCAATTATAGGCATGCCTGTTCCTACGAATACTATCTTCTTATCTTCTAGTATTCTTGCAGCAGCAGCAACCATCATCTCCACTGGGCTATATATAGTAGGCATACTCTCACTCCACCCATGGATAGATAGGCTCAGCCCTCTTCTTCTCCAGATCCATCAAGTATTTTAATTTCCTATACCCGCCTATCCTTTCTAAATACTCCCAGAAGTCTTCTACTCCATAGATGTATTTCTGTAGATACTGGAGGGCGCCTTCCTTCGTCATCGTTAGTGATAAGTACTCAGCAAAATGTTCTTCATCAAAAGCATAGATGTATGGCATGTTTCCAGGATGCGACCCGAAGGGTTGTTCTACGACTGCATCTACAAGGAAGAACGGTATAGTTGTTTGATATGGTTGTCTCCTAAGTTCTTCTGTATGAACTATTTCCTCAGTAGTTATTATTAGTCTCTTAGCGGCTCTTGCCAACTCAAAATCCATAATCGTATGACCTAGTATCTGCGCATTTCCATATATGTCTGCTTTATGGACATGGATTACGGCTACATCTGGATAGCATGCTGGAATAAGTACGATAGGTTTATTACTGAAGGGATCCCTGATAATCTTACTGCTACTCTTCTTAAACGTATCTGTTCCAGCAATTACTCTAGCCGGTATGAATGGTAAACCCATAGCTGCTGCTTTAAATCTCCATTCGAAAGCAGCGTTACTCCACTCAGAAACAACCTCAACCTCTCCTTTTTCAACAGCCCTCCTACCTGCAGGTGATAATCCTCTCAATTCGTGTCCAAATGCATATGCTACTTCAACTCTACTAACACACCCAGCTGCGATAAGAACGTCAATATCGTGAACCGCTGTCTTGGCTGCGTAGATTAAGTTTTTGATATTCTGTCTTACAATCTCATGTACTATAACCATAGAAACTCTGACGTGACCGAAACCTCCAAAAGCTACGTAAGAACCATCCTTGATGAATTTCCGCACAGCCTCACTTGGAGACATCAATTTACTAGTATACTCTCTTTGCTTGTTTTTCCTTACCCATTCTCTTGCTTCATCAGGGTCCATCCAGCCTAGTAAAGGTGCTTCACCCTCACTAAGAATATAGGGATTACTACTCAGGAAGGTCACCAGTTAATTGCTTTACAGATGATATTTCAAGCTTACGTCTTCACAATACTTAAGTCTCTAAACAACTATGGGAAAAGGATTATAGTCCCAAGTCGTAGACCCCGCATCTTAGAGTCTTCCTAAGCGTCGACTTATCGTTAATCAGCTTTCTCAATCATTATAGAGGTTGCACCACCCGTGCCGTGGCAAAGAGCTGCTACACCCCTGAAGCAATTATAGTGCTCCATTGCATTGATTAATGTAGTTATTATTCTTGCTCCACTTGCACCTAACGGGTGCCCCAAAGCGATTGCCCCTCCGAAAACATTCAACTTGCTCCCACTGACTCCCAACAAATCTTCAAACAGTGCTGTCGACACCGCAAAAGCTTCATTATTTTCAAATAAATCTATATCATCAAGTGTTAACCCTGATTTAGTTAACAGCTTTCTCACAGCATGAATTGGCGCTTCTGGGAAACGCCAAGAATCTGCTGCTGCCCAACTATATCCAACTATCCTAGCTCTAACCTTTAAGTTATATTTTCCGATGGCTTCTTCACTTGCTAGTAATATTGCAGATGCGCCATCACTAATCTGGCTTGAAGTAGCTGCAGTATGTATCCCACCCTGAAAGACTGGAGGCAGCTTGGACATCTTCTCTAGAGAAGTATCTGGTCTAATTCCTTCATCAATCTCCAAGATTATTTTATCATCTAATATTATGGGGGTGATTTCTCTCTTAAAACACCCAGACTTAGTTGCATTATACGCTCTCATATGACTCTCATAAGCTATCTCTTCCAGTCTCTCACGATTATACCCTCTCTCAGCAGCAACTATATCTGCTTCTTGTAACATAACCATACCATTGAAAGGGTCTCTAAGACCTTCATAGACTAGCGAATCTAATATTGTTAAGCCTCCAGTATAATCGATTTTGACACCCCATCTATACTGGTGCGGTATTATAAATGGAGACCTACTCATACTCTCCATTCCACCCGCAATTATTAGATCGGCATCTCCAGATTTGATGAGCGACGCTCCATTGATAACCGCCATCATCCCTGAAGCGCAGACCATGTCTACGTTAAACGCATCTACGTTATTCGGGACTCCAGCCATAATGCTTGCTTGACGTGCAGTATTCTGACCAGTTCCATCACGGATAACCTGACCCATTATAACTATGTCTAAAATACTTGGATCGAGATTATTCCTCTCGAGTATTTTCCTAATTACAAGAGCTCCTAATTCAACAGCTGAAAACCTTATTAATGATCCCCCAAATTTTCCTATTGGAGTCCTAATAGCATCAACAATATAGACCTCTCTCATGAAGAAATCCCCTAAAATACGTATAACCTTGAATCTTTTAATGAACATTACTGAAAACTACGTACTATGTTATCTATTAAGCCACGTGGGCATTTTTAATCTAGTTAAAATCTACTACTATGGTCTTCACCACTCCCCCTCTTAACGACGTCAATGAATTGAGTTGATAATCCTTAAGTCTAAGTAGATCGACTATTTCACGAAGCATGCGTGCCAAACGGTATTTAAATATCCTTGAATATGTATGCAAGCCTGGAGATGGATAGGCTGGAAACTGCTAAGATTCTTGTCGATGAGATTATGACTAGGAGTTTGATTACTGTTACTGTGGGGAGCAGTGTTAAAGAAGCTGTCTAGAAGATGATTGAATACGATGTTGAATGTCTTCCAGTAATTGATTTAGGGGGTGTTCTGCATGGTTTAATTACCTTTAGAGATATTGTTACGAAGGCTATATTGAGTCAAGTGAACATACAGCAACTTAAAGTTGAAGATATAATGACTAGGAGCCCTATAACGTGTAGTCCAACATCAACAATCTTAGAAGTTGCAAAAATTATGAAGAATAAACATCTTAGAAGAGTCCCAGTAGTAGACTCCACTAATAGATTACTAGGACTGATTACAGGCTTTGATTTAGCATTATTAGGCTGGGAAGTAAAATAAACTATTAATTGTGTGTGGTGTATGGTCTCGATAAGTCGCCTAGCAGCTAATTCTCGTGAAGAAAGGCGTCTATTGATGAAGCCTTAGAAACTGTTTAGTGATGCCCTAGAAGTCAAAGCGGGAACTGCCTGGGGCTCTTATGGAAAGGTTAAAATTAACTAGATAAGATGCATCTTCATTGGTTGTAGTGTGCGTTTAAATGGATTGAAGACTAGGCCTAAAATCTCTAATGTGACAACTCCTAGAATAGGGTGGTCATCTTTTTCACCTAGCACAACAGGCGTATGGGCTTCTCCCTGCGGTAGGATTATATAGCATTCTGAAACTTTCCTCTTTATTACAGTTCCATCAGCTAGTATGAATTCATGTTCCCTGATCGGGTTCAATCCTATTTTTCTCCAGACGTCCTCGGGGAGAACAGTATATGTGGCCCCACTATCCACTAAGAGTCGAACTTCTTCTTCACCTAGCGGACCTCTGACTTTTCCATCAATATAGGTTATCCCCATGACGTGCACCAACTAGATGCTATCTACACCTGATATACTATCAACCAAGTTTAATAAACATTTATCTCATCAACATTACTATTCTTAAGAACATTAGGATATATCATGAAGACGTCAACATAATTATAACAGAACCATTGAGCTGAGTATTTGTTTACCCTATGTATTGATGAGTTTAAGTATATGAGTGTGGTCTTGGTTTAGAGGGCATCTTAAGTTTAAGTCTGGGAGGGCATGCTTCTATCTTCAGTATTCGTCTCACAATAAGTCTTGATCTTCTCTACAATCTCCCTCGGTAGAGGGACAGCTTGACCCTCCCTAATATTTGCTGAAACTATTACAACATGTCCTTCTGCAGCCTTCTTACCACTTGTTAGATTATTGACAACAAAGTGGTATCGTATTGATTTTTCTCTGATTTCATCTATCCATAGTGTTACTTCTATTAAATCATTAAATTTGCATGGTGATAGATACCTACAGTATGCCTCAATTCTTGGAAACCATATATCATAATTAGAAAATGATTGGAAATCCATGCCGAGGGAATTGTAGAATTCTTCTTCGGCCTTCTCAAAATATCTAAAATAATTTGAGAAATGTACCACTTTAGCAGCGTCTGTCTCAACCCATGAAACTCTAAACCGAACGCTGAAAGATTTCATAAAGATCAAACTATACTCCTACAAAGTCATTATAAGCCTTTATTTATCTTGAAAAGGGAATAGATATAAGACCTTAGCAGGCATTCATATTCCACCTATACTTATTTAATCGAAAGACATTGCAGAAAGGCTTATAAAGTCGGGTCTCTCAAGGAAATCTCTAAGTAAGACTTTTAAGGAGTAAATATTACATGTCTTTCTCCAAGTATTGTGGAGAGGATGTAGAGAATCATTGATTGATTCAATATGGGTAGAATAACTACGGTAGGGAGGGGGTTGTTTATTGAATTGTGCTTCTAATACTTTCAACATGTTTAAGGTTTATGAAGTATCGTTCTCTCATGTTCTCAATAATTATTACGGGAGGGTCAGAGTCTAAGCTATAGCCAACTAATTTTCCATATACCGGCTCACCTCTAGCTGTAATCACCTCCACTTCTTTATCTAGAGATTGATGTAAATACGCTCTAAACATCGTAATCTTCTTAGTAGGCAGTTCACTCATCTCCACACGTCACCTTCTTATTTAATCAAGAATATAATGACGTTTGTATTTAATAGAGGTTTCCCCCATGTTTATTAGAGAATCATAAGTGTACGGTAGGAAATCAGTATTATTAACTACTACCTGTAAGCTTATCTATCTCATTCTCGTTAATAAATTGTAGATGAAGGTCCTTGTCTTAGGAGGAGCTGGAGATATCGGTTCAGCGATTGCAGAAATACTCTGCTCACTTAATGTTGATGAAGTAATCCTCGGCGACGTATATCAAGCCAAAGCTGAAGAAATATCTAAAACTCTTAGATCCAAGGGATATGAGGTATACGTATCTAAAGCTGATGCTCTAAAAGTTGACTCATTAAGAGAAGCCTCGAAGGGGATTGACGTAGCTGTTAATGCTATCGGCCCATTCTATAAGTATGGATTTAATATTACAAAGAATTTAATCGATGCTGACATAAACTTAGTTGATGTATGCGATGATTATGATGCAGCTGGGAAGATTTTAAGTCTTAATGAATTAGCAGCCTGGAAATAAGTATCCGGAGTCACAGGTCTTGGATGGACACCAGGTTTATCGAATATCTTCGCTTTAGAAGCTTCAAATAGAATAGGGGAACTAGACTATGTCCATATTTATTGGGTTGGCTCTGCAACTGATTCAAGAGGGTTAGCTGTAGTAATGCATCTATTCCATGCACTCATAGGTAAGGTTCCCATGTATCTGGGCGGAAGGCGGTGGAGTAAATGTAGAGTTTCCAAAACCCATCGGAGCCATTAAACCAGAACATATTACGATACCTAGGTTTATCAAAGTGAAAAATGATGTAACTGTGCACGGTGGGCTTCTACCCTCATGGCAGAATGGCTTCGCTAAGTTCTTACTAAAAATCCTAAAGATAGATTCAGGTCCTAAGGTTGAGAATTTATCAAGACGGATTCATTGAATTGAAGATATCTTCAGAGCTGGAGGTTTATAGCTTAGTGCTATAAAGGTTGATGCATAGGGAAAAAATAGAAGGGTATCGTTTATATCCATTGATAAAATGAAAAAGTTGACAGGGTTACCGGCAGCCTTAGGAGCAGTAAACTCATTAGTGGAGAATTGGATTTTATTGGGGTTAAACCCCCAGAAGCAGTAATCAGAGACTCTAAGCTCTTTCTAGATGAACTCTCTAAACATCGTATAGATATTAGTTGTTCAGAGTTTAGTCCTTCATAATCCATAAACGTTTTCTCCTAGTAAATCTTTTTCTTGCATATTCAATGAGACCCCTTATTCTCTCACTTGATCTAATAATTATCCCTTCTGTAAGTGCGGAGAGAATTAGAGGATTCATCCTATTTAACATTGATTCAATTTCTTCATAGGTGTAAATGAATACATCTGTCCTTGGAATTCTTAACTCAAACGTGATCTTGAATCTATCAAATATATTTATGTTCTTGACCTGATCGCTCACTATCAATAGGTCTAGGTCGCTCCACTCCCCTCCCCCTCTTCTGCTCCATGACCCAAAAACTATTACTCCTTCTATCTCAAACACTCTGCTTATCTTATCAACTAGTTCTTCTATATTTCTAGTCCAGTTTTCTCTAAGCATCCTCTCACCCAATTGATTATTCTCCTAGCAGATTCCAATGCTTTCATAGCTGTTGCCTCATCATAGTACATGCCGGGATATCCAGACTCGAAAGCATTAGGGTATCTCGATGGGATGTAATGCCTGTCTAGCTCACGTCCCGCGATATATAGCTCCTCATCCACTCTTTCAAGATCTCTTACATAGTCTAGTAATTCAGTTATGCTATGGCCCCAACTACTCCTACCATAAACATATAGGAGAGCTTTAACAGCTTTCTCAGCAGCTTGCTGAGACTGGAAACAACTCCATTCATAATTCTTAAACCTAAAGCTATCTTCAGCTGCTTTTAAATCTCTTAGAGACTGTGCAGCCCACCTCTTCGCTTCTTCAAAACGTTCCAAGACCTACCATCTATCCTTAGCTAAAGCTTATTTAAGCCTTTAATTTTTTAAGAGATGGAAGATAGATAGACATCTTCAGATTCTGTTTGAATGGTCATAAAATTTGTATTTGTCTAATGGAATACTTACTTGATAGATAGGCGGTTATCTCTTTAAACTATTTGATATTTTTAATTCTAAGTTAATTTGAAGGTTTTTCTAGTTATATTGTCTTTTTTATAAGTGGCTCATATAGCAGTTTATATCAATTGTTTATTCATTAAATGAATGAAGTGGTGTTAGTATGAAGCTGTCGAATATTGGTAAAATTAGATAAGATAAGAAGATTTTTGATGAAGTAATCTTACCAAAGCTTAGAAAGAGAGATAAAAAGGTACTAATACTGCCTATGCATAGCGTTGATGCTGCTATGAGTATATCCAGAGACGTTGTTAGGGTAGTTGCTAAAGACCTACTTTTGATATGCCTGTGTTGATGCCTTTCTTCGGTTGGGCCATACTTCATATATGTGCAAGTGATGTAGCATACTTGGAGCTAAGCCTAGATACATGCTTATATCGCTTCTCTTACCACCTAACACTCGGACAGAAACATTCGAGATGGTTTGGAATCAGATAAACGGTGAATGCAAAAAGTTAGAGATTTCTATAATTGGAGGACATACGGGAGTCTACCCTGGAATTGGTTATCCCTTAAATGGTGGATGCGTAATGATCGGTTTCTGTAAGAAGAGAAACCTTAGACCTGCATCAAACGCTAAGGCTGGCGGTGTCTTACTCATTACTAAAGGCGCGGCAATTGAAGCTGCTGGAATCCTAGCCTATCAAGCAGAAGGATCAAAGAAAATATGTGGCTCCAAATTTGTTGAAGATGCAAAGAAGCTCTTCTTTAAGATGAGGGTTGTAGAAGATGTTTTAACCTCTGCTAGATACCGTCATACAATGCATGATACCACAGAAGGCGGATTTATCAACGCTATATATGAGGTAGCTGAAGACTCGGATTTTAGGAGTGATAGTTTATGAAAAAGATATAATAATACCAGAACCAGCCGAAAAAATATGAGCTTATTTCGGGATAACCCTACTCATCATACCGAACTTCTAATACCTGTACTCTAGTCCAAGCCTATCTAGAGCCCACCTATACCTTGGCTTAGAAGCTAAGACAACCTTAGATGAGATAATCCTGGCTAGGTAATGTGTACTTGACTTGCTTATAGGCTCCAAGGCTGGGCTGATGACATTAAGAAACCTTCCCACAGCTACCATGAAACATACACTCTAAGATAGCTAAAACCTAACTGTCCATACAAACAAGACGTACAGTTGGCCTTTAAACATAACCCTTATTTGAACACTATCTTTTTAATCTCCTATAGTTTAAATTTTAATGTTATTTAATATTTTCTAGCTTTGAAGATTGCTGTCATAGGTGTTGGTATAGCCGGTTCATATCTTCTATCAAGACTTAGAGATAAACATGCGGTTGAAGGATTTGAGATGCTTGACCGTTCTAGATATTTTCCTATATGTGCTTGGGGTACTTCTAGAAATGTAATGAAGGATTTCGCGAAGAAGGTCGGGTTGAATTTTGAAGAATATTTATTATACACTGGTAGGGAGATGATAGTAGACCTTGGTAGAGAGCTTCATTACATAAGATTGAAGGGACTTTGCACTTTTGATAGGAAAAAGTTTGAAGAAGACTTGATAAAAGATTGTAAGATAAGATTCGGTGTAAGAGTATCGTCGGCACCTAATGGATATGACTTAATCATTGATTCAACTGGATTTAATAGATCTCTTCTAGGGAGGATCAAGAATGATTATTTTATCCCAAGTTTAGAATATCGTGTAAAGTTTAGTAACCCTCCTTTTGATGATTTCTATATTAAGCCATTTAAAGAGCTTTCTGGATATTTATGGTATTTCCCTCTTGGTGGAAATCTATACCATGTTGGTGCAGGTGACTACTTTAAGAGACATTGTAGAATTGTTGATGAATTCGTTAAGAGACACAGGGGTGAAGTGTTGATGAAGATCGGTAGACCCGTTAGGATTATTCCTCCACTTTATTGTCAACCATTCTATGTCGGGAACATTGTAGGAGTAGGTGAATCTATTGGAACGGTTTATCCAATGCTAGGTGAAGGAATAATTCCAAGCTTATACTCTGCAGAAGCACTTGTTGAGAATCTAGATAATTTTGAAAGATATAGGAAAACTATTCTAAAGATGTTTGAACCATACGTTACTGTTTTTGAATTTATTCGGAGAAGATTAACTAGTGGGCTAAATCATAATAGAGACTGGATACTCAGAGACTGGATACTTCTTCTTAAGATATATCTACATATGAGATTTAAGGAGGACAGATACGGTATTCAAGCAAGAATACGTGACTTCTTTAAAGTTGTTGATGTCGCAAGGCATAGAATATAGACTCCCATAGATGATTAAGCATCAACTAGTACTAACAATAAATTAGTTACGAAAGAATCTTTTCCAATATCTTTAGGTATATCTGTGATGCTTTAACTAGCTCACTTACACTTATAGATTCATCTACTACGTGTGAATCTTCTATTCTCCCTGGACCTAGAATAATAGTAGGTATCCTTGCTTGATTAACTAGGAAGCTCATATCACAAGTAGCTGTGAAACCTCTAACCTCCGTCTTCTTACCTGTTACTTTAGTTACTGTATTTAAAGCCGCTCTCACTAAGGCATTGCTACGAGATGTTTCTGCTGGTGGGATATAGTTTACTATCCTTATGTGATAATCTTTTTTAGATGTGTTCTTTTCTATGAGGTTTTTAAGTTTCTTTAGTGTCTGGTTAAGCTTCATCGAGGGTAGTATTCTTAGGTCTAGGGTTACTGCACATATATCTGGAATGATGTTATCTTTAACTCCACCTCTAATTAATGTAACAGTACACGTTGGATGCCCTAGAAGGTTATGCTTTTCTGTAAATTTTATTTTCTGGATTTTTTCTATAAATTTAGATGCATAGTATATTGCATTCCTACCTCTGGATGGTGTACTTGCATGTGCTGGCCGCCCATGGAAATCTACTTGAATTACTGCTCTTCCTTTATGAGCTATACATACATTGAGCGATGTAGGTTCTCCAACTATTGCATAATCTGTTCTTAAACTACTTGAAACTAGCTTCTTAGTACCCTTACCTTCTACTTCTTCGTCTGCTACAGCAGCTAAAACTACTCTTCCTTTTATAGGCCAACCTTTATCAGCTAGTTCTTTTAATGCTCCAAGAAAGGAAGCTAGGATTCCTTTAGCATCTACTGCCCCTCTACCATATATTCTGCTCTCTCTTACTTCACCGCTAAAGGGTGGGAAACTCCATTTTTCCCTATCTCCTGCTGGGACTGTGTCTAGATGGGTGTTCAACATTATTGAAGGATGCTGGTTTTCTTCTCCATACACTCCGACTACGTTAGCTCTTGAATCTTCAAATCTGTCTATCACCGTCTTCATACCTATTTTCGCTAGTTCATCTGCCACAAAACTTGCAGCATCAAATTCTCTTCCAGGAGGGTTTTCACTATTGATTCTGATTAACCTGCTTGCTAGCTCTACGATATATTCCTGTCTAACCATGCCATTAGCCATGAATAAAGAGTAATGGATTATATATAAAGGTGAAGATTTACTACCGGATTATTAACGTTCTTCAACGATTTCTACGGCTTATCAGTTAAACCTTCTAAGTATATGTCGTTTCTATAGGTACTTCTACTTTACTGGACTCCCTCTCAATTTCTGGTGGAACTTTAACAACCTTCGTATTTCTTAGAGATTTCTTTTTTCTCGGTGAGTTCCTTAAGAGTATTCCACAGTAGGGGCATCTCACACTGTCTGTTAGGTAGTAGACCCTGCATCTAGAACAGTACTTATAACCGTTTGCGTAGCTCCTCCTTAAAGACATTTTTGGTTGTTCTAATAACATTTCACTCCCGCCTCCTGCTATAAGACTCTTTCTAGATGCTCTTAAATTTTATCTAATAGATGTATATAGGTGTATATAGGCGAGCGGGCGTGGAAGTAAGCGGACAATACAGGAGGATACAGCAAGTAGGTGAGGGGACCTATAGTATAACCCTTCCTAAGCAATGGGTTATTGAGAAGGGGTTGAAGAGAGGCGATATGCTGGCCATTATTGAGGAGCCAGACGGCTCTTTGAAGATTCAGCCTCCTGTTAAAATGCAGAAAGAATTAACTGCAACTATAAATGCTGAGTTATGTGCTTCCTCTATTCAGCTCGCTAGAATGATAATTGGATGCTATGTTCAAGGATATGATGCTGTTAGGGTACATTCCATGAAAGGCTTTACAGTAGAGCAGACTGATGAAATATCAAAGACTATCGATAGATTGCCAGCTTTTGAGATTGTTGAGCATAACCCTCAGAGCATATTAATCCAGAGCTTCATAGACCCTGGCAGATTCCCTATTGAAGGATTGTTGAAGAGATTCCAGGTAATGGTCTCATCAATGCTCGGTCAGCTATCAGACTTAATAAGTATGGGTGATGAGAGCATAATAAAGAATATCGAGAAACAAGAAGAAAGAATAGACGAATTATACTTTCTTATAGTGAGACTACTCTTCACTTATCTTAGAAGAAGAGAACTTGGAAAAGTACTTGGGATAGATAGCCCAATCTATGTAGTAGGTGCAAGGATAGCTGTTAAATCACTTGAAGAAATCGCAGACTATATCTACGATGTTTCCCATGAATGCTTAAACCTGAAGAGGAGGGGGTTATGGCTTGATAAGAATATATCGTTAGAACTACGTAGGATAGCAGATAAAGTACAAGAAATATTTGATAAGTGTATGAAGGCTTTCTTCAGTCTTGATATTAATATAGCTGATGAAGTAATCAAGGAAATTGAAGAGAACGTTAGATTAAGTAGGACAAGCCTAGCATTAACAGGCGACCCAAGAATACTTCCATCAGCTAGATATATTTCATGGGCTCTCGGATATATTGCTAATGAATGTAAGGTTATCGCTGAGATAGTGTTTAATAGATTTGTCAGAGAGAATTCAGCCGTATGTAGTCTTAGCTGAAGAACTATCGAATATTCTTCGAGACCAATATTACCGGTAAAGCCGATAAGATTACTAGAGATGTTATAGTGAAAGCCACCCATATATTTAGGTAATCTAGTAGTAAACCAGTAAATGCTGGTCCAATAATAAATCCTAACCCTATTATACTCTCAAGAAAACCAATTGAGATGCTTCTGTATCCCGTCTGAACTTTCTTACTAATAATGCTGAATGATGCGACAAAGTATGCTCCATTGATAAGTCCTGCGAGAGCCAATGTTGGAAATATTATTTCTGGACGAGCGTAGACTAGTAAGAATATCACTATTGATTGTATTGTTATTGATAAAGTCATGATTCTAGCTTCATCTATCTTTTTAAGCTTACTTAATAGTACGTATCCGATAGTTCTAGTTATTCCGAACACCGTGAAGACGGTACCAACCATAAAGTTGCTCCATCCAGCCTCATAGAAATATGAGGGGGCAAGAAGAATAAGACATGCCATACCGATCGAAAAAAGAAAGACCATAACATACAGAGGCCAAATACCTACCAGTTCTCCATCTTTAAACCTTATCTTGCCAGTGTTTTTCAGACGTAGCTCACCCATAAGGTAAATCAATGGAACAGCTACTCCACATATTATTCCTGAAATACCAAATAAAGTTCTTAGGTCAGCTAACTCAGCTAGTACTCCTCCTATTATAGGTCCAATAAAGTATGCTGTAGACCATGAAGCAGAAAAACTAGAGTATACCTTCCACCTTGAGTCTTCTGGAAAAAATTCAGCAATAATAGATTCAGCTATAGGCCAGTAAAATACCATTGATATACCTAGTAGAAAGTTAGCCAAGCTTATTTCCAAATAGCCTTGAGAGATTGATAAGAGGATTAAGCCTGTTGATGATAGAATTGAACTGAGGACGTATAGTTTCCTCATATCATATCTGCTCATGACGAAACCTGTAAGGATTGGTAGGACAGCGTATGGGGATGATCTAATGCTCCCCATGATACCGATTAAGGTATAGCTTGCTCCTAGTTCTTGGAGAAATATAGGGATGAAATAAGCTGGAGCAGATAATCCAAGACCTATTATGAAAGCTGAAGTATGCAGTTTTAATTCAAGTGAAGATATATTTCTCAAGAACCGTCTCTCCGCATCATGAATTCATACATTTTTCTAACTAGTATAATTCACATAATAAGTATGTTAGAAAGCCTGCAACAATTACAGCTGAATAATCAGAGACGAGGTTCCAGTTAATGGATAACCCCATACCTACAAGAAACATTACAATGAATCTTCTTAGTAATTTTGAAAGATTCATCACCTCTCTCCCCGTTCTCACATCATATAAACTTATATTATATCTTCTTGGTTTCTCTATACAATCCCCTCAAACCAATGAATGGATTATAGATTCTCTCTACACCAATGGTTGTTGAAGGGCCATGCCCAGGATATACTGAGTAATTGTCTGGAAGGCTTAATAGTTTATTTAATGAATTGAGAAGCTGCTCTAGGCTTCCTCCTGGAAAGTCATGCCTACCGATAGCTCCAGCGAAGAGTGTATCTCCCGTGAATACTGAATCATCTGTTAAATAGGATACGCTCCCAGGCGTATGACCTGGTGTATGCAAAACTTTAATTTCATTTTCTCCAATAGTAATCTTCTCTCCATCTTTAACATATCCATCTGGACTAGGCGGATTACTACATTCTCTCCCCAGTAGCCTCTTACAGGATTCTGCAGCTTTTTCAAGTATCGGTAGGTCATCTTGATGCATGTAGAATTTGCATTCCAAGTAGTCTTGAAGCTCTCTAATAGCTAATACGTGGTCAAAATGCCCATGGGTAACATATATTCCTTTTACTTCAACATTATTCTTCTCAACGATCTTGATTATCTTATCCGGATCATCTCCAGCATCTATTAATATTCCTTCTTCCGCAACGTTGTCAAATATGAGATACACGTTACTCATTAAAGGGCCAACTACGATTCTTTCAATTAATAACATCACCACCACTTCTAAAAATTAGATATCCTCATAGAATATATATCCTACCTATTTACGGATCTACCTTAACATATTCTGAAACATTACTTTTAAATTTTATAGAGTACCCTGATAGAAAATCAGCTCTGAATCACTCAATAATTTGTTATTATACGAGGTTTAAATTTCAAAAGTTTGGTTCTAGATCTAGGATTGTATATGAAGCCTACGGATGTTTTAAAGAATGAGCATGTAGAAATTAAAAAGATGCTATCAGTTTTAAATAAGATTGTTGATAAAGCTGCTTTAGAGCAAGATGTCTCCATAGAAGATTTGGTAGACATATTAGATTTTATCAGGATATTTGCAGATAGATGTCATCATGGAAAAGAAGAAAATATTCTATTTCCCGCCTTGGAGAATGCAGGCATACCACGAAATAGTGGTCCAATAGGTGTTATGTTATTAGAGCATGAAGAAGGCAGGAGATATGTTAAAGCTATGAATAGAGCAGTTGAGGAGTATAGGAGTGGTTCTCAAAATGCTCTAAAGGAATTCATTGAAAATGCTAGAAACTACATCTCACTCCTTGAACAACATATCTGGAAAGAAGATACCATACTATTTAATTTAGCTGACCAATATATTCCTATCGAAGATCAAGTAGAGATTACAGAGAAGTTTAGAAAATTCGAAGAAAAAGAAATAGGAGAAGAACATGAGAAACAACTTAGAACATTGAGAAGACTTATAGAAGCCTACGTGCACATCTAATGCGAAATGTTCATCTAGAGATTTCTGACCATACACTAGATACTACCATTAAAACACCTCTATTATCGCTGCCCACCTCGTACATCTTATAGTAACAGCGAATATACCTCCATAACATGAGCCATCAACATCCATCAGCTCATCGCTCTTGAAACTTCTAGATGATGAACTGGAGAAATTATTCTCCTAATCTGATACACAAATAGTATTACCTAGCTGACTGGGCCAATATTCTAGGCCAAACGATTATGTGTTTCTTAACTTTTCCCTTCTAAGCTTTCTCCCAAGCTTTAACCCACATCTAGGACAGAACCTAGATATCATTAGGAATGCCTCTCTACATAATGAGCAATACCTATATCCTTTCTATGGTATCTCGAATTCTTCAAGCCTATCAAAGAGTTTAGGAAGGCTAAATCAAGATTTTGGTCGTCTATAACCCCTGATCTATATCACATACCTCTCTACGTATACGTTTCCTTTCCTAAACATAAGCCATAGGTTAATACACCTACATTGTGAGTTCGCTGAACACTATCGACTCTAGGATCCAACCAACCGGGTAGTACTCTTCCTTGAGTTTTTATTACTTTGAGTAAGTTTCTTAATTGCTGCTATCGCTGATGCGTAGTCTTTTATCGACTTAATCTTCCATGCATTTATATTGTTGTAAAATCTCCTTGTCCTCCATATTAGGTATCCAGAGAACCTCTCAGCAACATTCTCTACACTGAATCTCTGATACTGGTACTTTAGCCCATTATTCCTGCGTAAGTAGATCCAGTGCTAATTCTAAAACACTTAAGATAGAAAGTTTAAGATTCAGGCAGAAAGTGAGAATCAGTGAGCACATAGTGGATTTTCAAAATAGTAGGTAAGAGTAGCATATTATTGGACATGATCAAGGACACTGGAAGAAATGCTCAAAGAGTTGGAGAGTTGCAGAATAAGATGCAGAAGATAATAGAACGTGACTATCTCTACTACTGGATACCTGAGGAAGAGGGGCTTTCTGCTAATGGAGATATTTAATAATTGGTGACATATATCTGTTTTCAGCATGAAAGTCCCTGAAACAATTAATACTTATTGCCCAAAATGCCGTAAATATACTGAGCATAAGGTGACTTTATACAAGAAGGGTAAGGATAGAGCTTTAGCCGCAGGTGCACGTAGACATGAGAGAGAACTACATGGATACGGTGGACAGAAGTACCCGCTCCAACGTAAGAAGTCTAAGACTACTCAGAAGCAGACTCTTAAGCTTATCTGTAGAGAATGTAACTATGCTATCCATAGAGAGGGTATTAGATTAAAGAAGCTCGAGATAACACGCTAGAATCGTGTTCCAGCTCTGTACAATTCTCTTAACTTAGCATCTAGAATCTCTAAGCCTTTCTCCAGTATTTCTTCTCTAATATTCAGTGATGGGGATATTACAATAGTTGATTCTCTATCTATCTTGAGTAGCAGCCCATTTCTAAAACATTCTTTTACAAGCTCTCTTCCAAGGATTCTAGATGGTTTATCTTCTTTCACTAGCTCAAACCCTACATACATTCCTCTTCCATTTATTCTAGAGATGAATTCAAGCTCTCCTCTAAGCTCTTCAAGCCTCTTCTTTATCAGTCTACCAATTCTTTCAGCACGTTCAATTAATCCCTCATCCTTCAATATCTCCAAGACTCTTGAAGCTATAGTTATTGTGAGAATGTTCCCTCCAACTTCTGGTTCAATATAATTTGGTTCTAAGTCTAATAGTCTACTCTTGGATAGAAGGACTCCAATCGGGTATCCTTGAGAGATTTGTGAAGCTAAGATTAGACAATCAGCATCTACACCGTAGTAATCTATAGTAAACCATCTACCCGTCCTAGCGGGAGCAGATATTGATTCATCCACGATCAATAATATCTTATTTCCTCTACAGAACTCTCTGAGATTCTTAAGATATTCTTCAGGAGGGGAGACACCATCACTTCTCAATGGTTGTAGAATTATTGCAGCAGTATTCTCTAGAATACCAAGCGAAAGTATATATTCAAGATAATCTAGGCAATCTATTTTACATTCGCTTCTTTTACAATGAAGGAAGCATCTTGAACAATCTGGATAGGGAATTTTCACGAATCCTGGAGCTTCCTCGAATCTCTTCCATCTGGTAGGTATATCGGTTGATATAGATTGAGCTCCAAGAGTTAGACCATGATATGAGCCTGTGAATCCTATTATTAATCTCCTCCCAGTATATAGCCTAGCTATTCTAATAGCAGCTTCTACCGCTTCAGATCTAGAATCAACTATTAATGCTCTGGCATCACCTTTTACAGGGGATATTCTTAAGAGCTCCTCTATAAATTCTACAAAGTCCCTGTTATATGATTTCTGGAAAGTGAAAAGGTTCTTCTGCTCTATGAGTCTCGCGATAGCTTTAATAATTTTTGGATGGTTTCCACCTAATAGTAAGTTTCCTCCTCCAGATGTAAAATCTATGTACTTATTCTCATTAACATCTATCACTGCTCCTTCACTTACTTGTTTAACAATTAAAGGATATAGAGGCTGAAATGAACGGGAAAAGATTCTACAAGCTTTTTCTAATATTTCTACGGCTTCTTCTGAAAAAATGTTCATAGATGTTTTATCGCTGTCTCCAGGCATTTCACTCAATTATTCAGTATCATCTAACTCTATAACTCTTTAGCTGTTTGGTGATTCTATATTAATATTGGAGAACCCCCATCTTTTAAGCTATCTAGATATTAGTATTTCAATAAAGCTTACATATCTTCTCCTATTCCCATCTAATTCAGCTTCATCATATCCTATAGCTATGTTCTTTATCTCTAGATTTGAGTAGAAGCTCTTCTTAAGTAGGAAAGCAACATCGATGCAGTTAGTAATACTTCTTCCTCGGGCTCTAAGCAGAACCTCCTTCTCACCCCTATTAAATAAAGTTATACAGGCTGTAACATATCTCATCTTGGGCTTCTTTCCAACTATAACCATAGCTTTAGCCAAACCCTCAAACCTCTTGAAAATAGATCGAGGTTCAGCGAAATAAAATTTTCTATATTTAAGACTTGATCAAACTAAAGATAAAGTAGTTAATCCAGAAGTGATTAACGTCGATAATATTGTTGCATAGAAGAGTCTAAGAGACTTGAAAGTTTTTCCTGCTGCTTCCGCTAGGAAGTCATTCGACATTACCTTAACATTTCTGAAAATAGTTGAGACTCTTGAGACTTCCATCTCTTTGAGATTTAACATAGCTCTCTTTAATGCTTGAACCACTGATGATGATACTACTTCTACAGGTATTACTTCCCCTAGGGGGTGATAGCCTCTACCTCCCAGCTTTATACCATTAACTATATGGGTATCAGTTGTTAAGACTTCACAGTAATCTATACCTAGGTCTTTAGCATCCTTAAGTATTCTCTCTCGAATCTCTGGTACAGCATTATTACTATCAAACACAATAAGAGCCGTAAAGTAATTATCATTTTTGAATGTTAAAACTCTTATACCTAGCGGACCTATACCGTCTTCTAAACCATAGCCTTCTATCATGTTTTCACTATATCCAGCTAGAATCCGTGAACTCCTCTCAGTTATCGTTTCTGATGCTATGGTCAATACATTCCTAATATCTCTAAATCCGTCTCCATCTAGTTCTTTAACATCTTCCGAGAAACTATTATGTGCATCGACTACGATTATATCATCTCTTTTTATTCCATCCATTAATAAAGGAGGTATATCTTCCATACCTTTAGGGTGAAGAGTTAACACTATGAGCGTTGTATCACCAACTGGTATTAGAGAAGCTGTAGCAGAACCATATTTTAAAACCTTCGTTAAGCCAATTCTCCTAGAATAGTTAGAATTATAATTAATTATTCTGTTTGAAATCTCTTCAGCTATGAATTCACAGTCCTTTCTAGATATGATGTTCTTAGAATGGTCTGAGAGCCCTCTTACAAAAACTGTCTTCACACCTTTACTTGAGAGCTTCTTTTCAATCAAGTACGGCAATATGCTGCTACCAAAATCTCTGAAGGGTCCAGGGTGAAAAGTTGGTATTATGAATGCAATTTCTACGTTTCTTCTCCCGACCTCTCTGAAGACAAGACAGTCAATAGTAATGTCAGACCTAGTGTTGAGTTTCTCAGCTAAATTCTCTAAGGAGTCCTTCTTTCCATCAAGAAATATAGCTAGCATTGCTGATAGGAGTTTTATAGGTTTTAATCCATGAATCCTAAAAAAGTAGTTAATAGCAGAAGAGTAGAATATGTATAGAACATTCCCAGTAATTTGCCCAATAAGCATCGGTACTAGAAGATTGTTTAAACTAGGAGTGAAGGTTGGGGCAACTAGGAGTGCTGAAACTGTAATAGAATATCTTAATGAGTGAGATAAATCATCTTCGGTAAGAACTCTAACTACTAAACCTCTGAGCAAGGCGGATAAGGCTGTAAAAGATGAGATTAGAGCAAGACCAATTATTGGAGGCTTAGTAAGCAAGTTGAATAGATGCATGATAGTCAATCCGACACTATTGATCATCATCTCTATTACTGTTAGACCATTAAGTCTCCTAAAATTTACTAATCCTCTCCCGACTTTAGAGAAAAGATAATTGATCATAATTATTGAGTAGTAGGATAAGGCGGGTACCCATGTTATTGTCCAATCTACTAATGATGCTAAGATTATTGTAAGAGTAGTGAACGTAACGGTTAACCCTTTTAGGTTTCCTCTACCTGGTAGCCCCTTTATATATGGATAGAGTGAAGCTAGCTTCGACGTATGGTTTTCTCTTTTCAAATTTTTCATGGATCCATTAATCATGGGGTTTATTAATTGTTCGGTACAACTACTAAATAAAGTATATGCCGGGAAAATATTAAGAGCATCCTAATAGTTAATGAAGTATAGATTGAGTGGCTTGAGAATTCTTAGAGGTAATGGTCTCACTTTAGAAATTAAAGATTTAAGATTAGTTTTTGATACTAAGCCTATGGATAGTAGCATCCAATTTATCTCCCATGCTCACTTAGACCATGTTTACAGCTTATCTTTGAAGAGTGCCGTAATGAGTGAAGAAACGGCTTCAATCTTGAAAGCTATTGGTAGGAGGGGTGAGTGGGCTATTCTAAAGTATGGAGAGAAGCTTAGAGTTGGAGATGGATTAGAGATTTCAATGAAGTCTTCTGGTCATGTTCTAGGCTCAGCTCAATACATAATTGATGCCGATGGATTAAGAGTAGTTTATACAGGTGATCTCAATATATATGATACTATAGTACATAAAGGCGCAAAACCTATAGAGTCTGATGTACTAATAATTGAGTCAACATATGGGTTACCATATTATAGATTCCCTAGTAGAGAGAAGATATATGCCGATATTGTTAAATGGATTCTCAAGACTATCTCGTCGGATGAGATACCTGCATTCAAGGTCTACTCGCTAGGGAAGAGCCAAGAAATCATACGTATAGTTAATACCTATCTAGACATTCCCGTAGTTGTAAGCAATCCAGTAGCTAGAATATCTGAAAAATACAGAGAATATAGGATATCTCTAGATTATATTCCAATAAATAAAGTTGAAGGTATAGAAACTTTGAAACAAGGAGAATGCGTATATGTTTCAAGCTTTAGAGAGGAACTACCTACCAGCCGGAGGACTCGATGGGCTGTAGCCACAGGATGGGCTTTAAGATATAGGTATCCCAGTTACGATACATCTTTCCCACTTAGTGGACACTCAGATTACGATGGATTGATAAAGTATATCCTAGAGAGTAAACCAAAACAAGTTTATACAATCTATGGTTATGCCAGAGAGTTTTCCCAAAGTCTTAGAAGTAGAGGGATAAACGCTAGGTCTATCTCTGAAGCATATCAAACTACTCTCTATTAGATTCATCTGGATGACTTATCTGTTAGATTTAACTAGTTGGTTTTAACAATATAGAAGTGTTTATTAGCGAGCGTTTACTGTTTTCAGATAGTGGCGGGAAAATGAGTGCTAGGAGAAGGAGAAGAGAAGCACCTATGCCTCAATCAGCTGCAGGTCTTCTAAGATTCTTTGAAGAAGAGATTAAAGGTATAAAGATTAGAGCTGAGCTAGTATTGATACTTGCAGCTTTAATGATAGCTATGATTATAGTTGCAAACATACTCTTCTAATATACTTCTTCAATAGCTTTCTGACCTATACCAGTAGTCATCCAAATAATCCTACCTTTGTATCTTTGAGATTTAACTATTCCTTCAGCTTCCATATTCTTTAAATGTCTTCTTATTGATGAACTACTCCTACCGATTTCCTCAGATATACTCTTAACCGTTAAAGGTCTTGACTTTATTAATTCAAGGATCCTAGACCTTGTGTTTACTCCTTTCTTAACATTCTTTATCCTTGCTAGGTATGCTCTCGGGTTAACCTCAGCCATCCATACTAACAGTAATCAATCCTTATAGATAATTCTTATCAGAATTGGCCATCCTAGATAAACTTTTCTAGTGAAACTTGCCTTCCAGATGCTTCAGTTAATTCTTCTCTTGAAAACATCTTTCTTATGCCTTCTATCGCTATGAGGGCTTGTTCTCTTAAGTACTCGTTCTTAACGTATTTTCCAAGAAGTTCTTGTGTAAGTTCAACGTATTTTTCTACAGCTCCTCTGAAGACTGTCTGCGTTAATTCAGCCCCACAATTACTGCATCTGCCTTTTATCGGAAGTCTACGATACTTAGACCCGCATCTCTTGCATCTAAACTCTTGTGTAAAGAATGCTCTAGCATTTCCTACTATGTCTGGAAGTAGATGGGACTCCATTATCTTCTCTACCATTAAAGTAACATCTACTCCAGCTAGTCTTTCAGCAATTTCTATCTGCCCGATAATTTTCCCCAGCATAGATGAATGTTTTTTATAAGCTGACTCTTTTACGGTGGTTACTAGTAAACTTTGAGGGTGGGTAAATCTACATCCAGCAAAAGCTTCAGGTCTTTCTAGGTAATTCCTAATAGTTGGGATAATCCTCGTTATAGTAGATACATGTGCACTTTTTTTAGCTTTTCTATAAAATTCCAGAGGGTATCTATCAACTATGTCTAGGTTATGGGCTTGCTCATCAACTTCTTCAGGATAAACTATTGAAGTTATTAAGAGCGGAGAATCCATCCTCCCACCGATTCTATTTGGTAGATATAGTCTTGAGAAATTGATTAAAGGGTCAAGTAGGAGCATAATGCTATCTTCATCTCCATCGCAATCTCTCCTCTTTGCAGCATGAAGTATTGGATGAGCAAAACATACAAGTCCATCAATTATTCCTACTACCCTTGCAACTGACCCAGCATATGTATGGGGGGATAAAACTACTACTAGTTCTCCTATTATATCTTCAGGCTTCTCAAAATTATAGTATGGCTCCATTCCTGCAAGCTTCTTAAGCTCATCGTCAATAAACTTAGATGCTCTGAATAAATGTTCTGCTGCTTTACGGGGGATGATTACGTCCTGGATCCTCAATTCTAGGATCTGCTCTGGAGAAGTAAGTGGTTCTCCAAATATGTCATGTGTATAGCCTAGTTTTCTGAGCTTATCCACTGATGCTCCTATCTGACTTGGTTTAAAATGTGTTAAGGGAGCATTTGTCACATCGAATCTTATAGTTCCATCCTTGTAAACGTAGAGTTCATGTTTAGCTCTCAGAATACCCTTAGCTAGGTCTTCTGGAGTCTTAGTTAAACTATTTAAACCTTTAACCCCTTTAATCCTTCCCGGTAGAGACTCATTAATCTCTCTAGATGCTTCATATAATTTCTCAGCTATATTTATTACATATTTCTCATAGTAAGCAACGCTTCCTCCACATTTCTGGCATACTGCCTCTCCGTCATATCTTTTCTCGAAACCACATGATTCGCATTCTCCAATTATTTCCGTTGGTATTCGACACTCAGGACATTTATGATTCCAGGTCTTCCTACCACAGCTTGAACATCGTCTCTTAACAAGCTCAACGATGATCTTCTCATTGTTATTTAATGCGTTTATTAAGTCTCTAGATGGGCCACCATTTGATCCTATTGGAAATAGAATATTTACAGGGGGGCTCATCTCTCTTTGAGCAGCCTTCTCTGGTCTACCCATTCTAGCACCTATAAATGTTCCAGCTTTATCTTCAATAACTATCCCTGAAAGCTTAGATAAAGCTTCGAGGATATCTTCACCGGTTAATTTAGCATACGTAAATGGTCTAAGCATTACTATGAGAGCTTTAAGCCAATCACTTGAAAGAATTATCTTGTCTAGTTTAACTCTATGTTCAACGAGGATCCTAGTTAGTATCTCTTTGGCTTTCTCAGATCTTGGTAGATATACTTCTCCATTTTTATGCATCATATTCTTTATTGAGTTCCTTAACCATTCTCTCAAGACGTCTAACTCTTTTAATGTTATATTCTTCCAGAATGGGGTATAACGTGGATGGAGGGGGACGCCAATCTTTAGACTAATTATTACTGCTTCTCTAAGGCTGGGTACATTATTAAAGGGGTCATCAAGCAGAGTCCGAATCTTATCATAGAGTTCTTTACTAATCTTCTGCATGTTGTTAACTAACTTGAAACGGAGTTCTTCACTCCACCATTCTTCGCAGAATCCAGGTGGATAGATCTTAACATTATTTTCTATTAAATCACCTACAGAAACCAATATATCTCCTAAGAAGAGTATTTTCTCTATCTTATCTTTAATCCTTTCATATTTTGAATAATTATCTAATCTTGCTACCTCACCATCTCCAGTTAATACTACCGGAGGCTCGATATAGTCTACTGCAGCCACTATCCCTCCTTTTCCCGGGTAATCAAGTTTTAGTTGTGTTCCTGAGACGATATACCAATTGAGAATCTCCAGTGTCATAGGATGTAATCCTATTGATGCGAGTCCTGTTGAAGATGCTCTACCATACCTGATTCTCAATCCACCAAATCTATCTGGGAGAGATATTACCGGTCTCCCACCGACTACTTCATCAAAGTATCCTTCATCTCCATTCTTATTCTCATCCATTATCTCTATTACTCTTCTTATCCACTCCCATCCATCTAGACCTATCTTTTCTACAAGTTTTAAAACCTTCTTAGCTCTACCCGCGATCCCATCATTTATAACTCTGAGTGCTCCTCCTCTCAGATAGTTGGTTTCAATTTTTGGGAGATTACGGAAGGATGATACAAGTATCTTGTCTGTCGGTACTCCTGTAACTTCTACTGGTAGATTCTTCAAGATATATTCTATAACATTATCTGGAACATTGTATTGGAATCGAGAGACCTTCCTCTTATAAAGTCTTAGTTCTTCAATGAACCTCATTATCTCCTCGTAGGTAGGCTTGTACCTATCTAGTCCCACAATCCTTCTAACATAATCTGCTAAAACCACGACTGCTGCTAGCTCCGTTCCTCCGGCAGACCTTATCGGTCCAGCAAAATATACTGCTAGATACTTTGATCCATCCATGTTCTTCTTTATCTTAACAGCTACTACTCCCTCAGTGGGAGCGGCGGTTATACATGGTGGTGTAAGTATTGCCAAGGACGTTCTAATAGCTTGAAGTAGGATTTCTCCGTAAACTTTTCCTCTTCCATGTTCTTCAATGATTTCTTCTGCAAGCTTCAAGGCCAGCTTTTCTAAAGTAATTTTACCGAATAATCTCCTTATCTTATCTGCTACTCCTTTCGGTCCAACTAAGAGTTCAACCCTCTCAGCGAGGTCTTTTGCAAAGAGTACTTCAATCTGAGGTATTGGAGAAGCTATCCTCTTCCTAGCTTCAATAGCTATCTTTTTTTGATGATTTATCTTCTCCAATAGATTTTCGTAGTATCGGGCTAATTCTCTGGGGACTCCATCTATCATCTACTGAGCTTATTTTATTCTCTCAAGTTATTATATCTGATGTTGCCTTTATTGATAGAAGACACAATCTAGGTAAATGTAAGAAATGGTTAGCTTGGTTTGGCCATATCTTCTTTATTCTCATTAAGACATACGAACCTACCTATTTAGGTCCTCGGAATACCAGTGGTATGAAACTCTAGAGGATGCTGACTCTAAGAGGTAGCTTTTATCCACTCTTCTACTAGGTCGTATCCTAATAGTTTCTTTAAAGCTTCACGTCCTTCAGGTGTTACTCTTAAGGGCGTCCATGGAGGATCCCATACAAGATTTACATAGACTTCTTTTGCTTCAGTTACTTTTTCTCTAATTGCTGATTCTGTAGATGCTATGACCATTCCAGCTATTGGGCATCCAGGAGCAGTTAAAGTCATCTGTATACTTACTCTACCTTCTTCATCTACATTAATGCCGTATATTAGCCCTAAATCATAAACATTTACAGGAATCTCTGGGTCATAAACATTCTTCAAGACCTCTATAACCTTATTTTTTATAGCTTCTCTCTCCAAAATTGTTAAACCCATTTTCTCATCTCAACTCTAACTGTGAATAGACTATGATTTATCTCTATCTAACCTACTCCACGGTTATACCTTAGATCATTAGAACACTTGGCTTGACTTCTGCACTGGCTCCTATTAATTTCTACTATGGAATCTTCTCAAAAATAAGGTTGCAAGAGTTTTATCATAATACTAATTCATAGACTATGAATCAATTATAGACGCTAAGCACAATCATCTGTAGCGGTAAGAATTTCTACGGAATTTCTAAAACTTTCTGACTTTACTGTAGCTTTTTGGTGTCTAGAATTTCTCTTGCTAATTTCCTGTAGAACCCATGACTTTTAATAAATTGCTTCCCTTTCATCCACATTAATCTTGTAATTTCTTCTTCTTTGTAAGCATGTTTTAACATGGAAATTTAGATGAGGGGTCTAGAGTTCAAGTGATGCTGTGTCAATGTGTTCGGAGAGTGGTTCTTTTATGACTATTCCTTCTTCTGGTCGTATCTCAAAGATGTATATTGATGAGTCAGCCATAGACCAACGCATCTTTCTTACATAGATTGTCTTGAGGAGCTTACCTTTAAATCTAACTACACCTAGAACTATTACTCCTGATGATAAGAATTCTTCGAAACCGAATCGGCTTAATTTCTTTGAGGCTGTCGGTACATCGCATGTGAGAAGTGTTGTTGCACCCATTTTTTCTTCAAGCATGTTTATAATCTCTCTTAGATATTCTCTTACAATGAATTCTTCTCTTGCTCCTAAAGCTAGTGCAGATATAGGGTCTAACACGATTCTACTAATCGGTCTCCCCTGTGCAATCTTCTCTATTGCTTCTACGAATGCTCTACTCTCTTTTCCAAACCTCTTTAAATCTGATGTAAATAACCTAAATTCAAATGGGTGGAATAACCCCCTCTGTATGTACTCCCATAAATCCCATCCGAGAGATAATGCTCCATTAAGTACCCCATCAATTCTTTCATCTAGGGATACATAGATTGCATGTTCATTCTGTCTTAAACCTTCTAGGATGAATTGTAGACTTAGTATTGTCTTGCCTACTCCCGTTTCACCAGTCACAAGATATGTTCTACCTCTAATTAATCCACCACCCAGCATCTGGTCAAGCCTCGGGATACCTGTAGAAACTCTATCAAAATATCTAGCCAATTCAATCTCTACCTCTATACAGGCTAAGGTTCTTTAATATAATTATTACGATTTCCTAAGAAATTCGAGGAGGTCTACGATATTCAGTAGAGATTTAACAAACTCTATAACTATTTACTTTAGCAATAAGCCTCTTTAGCTTTTCTGGGTCTTCTTCTGCGATTGTGCCTGTTACAATTATATCTGCACCTGATTCTAAGACTTTTTGAGCCTGCTCTACTGTTCTTATCCCGCCTCCTACGATTAAAGGTATGCTGATAGAGGATTTTACAGCTTTGATAACGTTCGGGGGGATCGGCTCAGATGCTCCTGAGCCTCCTTCTAGATATATGAATCTAAATCCGAGGTATTGTGCTGCTAATGCATATGCTACTACTACTTCTGGATGATTATGAGGGATAGGCAGGACTCTACCTATAGCAGAGACTGCTGTATCCCCTCTAAAGACAATGTATGCTAGAGGTATTGCCTCAATTTGATACTTCTTAATGAATGGTGCAGCCTGCATCTGTGCTCCGATGATATAATACCATTCTACAGAATTTAGGAGAGACATATACCAAACAGCGTCAGCATGCTTGGATAATGCTTGAACATTATTTGGAAATATTATAACGGGTATCTTAATATTCTTTTTTAAAGTAACTATGAATTCATCCATCTCATTCTGGGAGAAAACTGTTGAGCCTCCAACCATAATCGCAGAGCTTCCGCTAGATTCTACCATTCTCGCAATCTCAATCGCTTTATCTATTAAAATACTCTCAGGATCTAGTAGAGTTATATGTATAGGTCCCTTCTCAAGTTTCTCCAGTAAGTAGCTCTCCGTCTTCCCAACCTTAATTGGCCTAATCGATGAAGACATTGCCAATATCTATTACTCTCATCCATAAAAATATTTCTTACGCTTGATAGCAATGTAGGTTCAGGATTCATTATTGAACTGTTCTTTTTCAGTTTCTTCTAAGTTATCATAGTCTGATGTATGGATGGCCTCTTCTTCTATACTTGACCTGTTTTCTTGATTTAGAGCAGGTGCTTCTGCAATTATTTCAACCTTCTTCCTACCAGTAATTATATCGTAGAATTCAGAGTATGCATCGACTTCACTGTATGCTGGATACCATCTAATTTTTACTTTCTTTTTACAGTTAGCACATAATACTTCAGCGTAGTCTTCACCTTTCTGGTGGAGAACGGTTACAGCCTCCACGTTGCATACTGGGCATAAGAATATCTTCGGTGGTGGTTTTACAATCTTCTTCTTAACAATCTTCCTCCTTCTACGACCCACGTCAACCACCATATGTAGATTAGGGTAGAACCTATTAAACGCTTATCTCAAGATAATATCGGGATGAAGAAGATCGTAGGGCTTGTAACTTTAGACATGAAGTTTGCAAGCTTATTCAGAGAGGCCGTATCCAGGATGGGTGTAAAGACTATCCACACTCTCAGTATCGATAATCTTCCTTTATCAATAAATGTTATAGTAACTAAGAGGGGCGAGTTTCAAGTAGAAGATGTTAATCGTAGGATTCTATATCTTGAAGATTATCAAAGCTTAGAAGAACTTATTGAAAGAGTCTTAGAAGTCTTGAATGGTGTTGACTCGTACCAGAATATTCTGATAGCTATCGATCCAGGTAAGACTATTGGTGTAGCCTACTCGGTAAACGATAAAATTATAAGAACTTCGAAGTATTTTCATGAATTGAGTATGTTTGAGGATGTGAAGGCTTTCCTAGATAGACATAGAGAAGCAGAAGAGAAGATGATTCTGGTAGGCTCAACGACAACTCAAGAAGAATTATCAAGATTTCTAAAGATGTTGACTAAGTATCTTAGAAGTATTGAGGGATTAAAGATTGAAGTTATAGATGAATTTAGGACAGCTAGAGGATTGATTCCTAAAGAGAAGGGTTTAAGCAAAGATGAATACTCAGCTATGCTATTATTACTTAGAAGAAGGTCGAGGTTTAAGAAGGGTGATACCTAATGCCGACCTACGACTTAAAATCTGGTAAGACATTAATAGTTAATGGTCCAGCGTCAATAAAGCTCCTAGAAGGTAAAGCATCCATACTGGGATGCCCTATACCTCAGAAGAAACAGATCGTAATTAAGAGCTGGAGATCTAGACCAGTATATGCATATGAAGATTCTAAGATTGAGTATACGTTTGGAGAAGGTGGATCGATAGAAGAAGTAGATGGTAATACTATACCAGACGAATGGCTTAAGACTGTTCAAGAGATTGCTGAGCTAGATAGATCAACTGTAATGTTTATGGGAGAGTCAGATTCAGGTAAGACTTCTCTGGCTACTCTTGGAGCGAACATCATTATAAGCATGAAGAAAACATGCATCTTCATAGATTTAGATGTAGGCCAGTCAAGCATCTGTCCGCCTACAACTATTGGATATGTTTACTTGAAGAATCCTTTGCCAGATATATCATATGCTAGAGCTGAAAACATGGAAGCTGTAGGATATACTTCTCCTACACCCGTGATGGCTAGGCATATAAAATCTGTAGAAAAACTTTACAGTAATCTGATAACCAAGTATTCTATCCAGAATCTTGTAATAGACGTTGATGGTTGGATAAATAGTGAAGGAGCAATATACCATAAGAAAGAATTAGTTAAGATCTTTAATCCAACTCACTTAGTCATTATAGGTGATACTATTCCTGAACTAGAAGAATATTGTAAAAAATACTCTATAGATGTTAGAGAGCTTCCTCCACCCCTCACGGTTAGGAAGAGAAGTCTGGAAGCTAGGAAGAAGCTTAGAGAGATGATGTATGAGAAGTTCCTGAGGAGATCAATTGTACGGACTATCCCGATCTCCTGGGTTGAATTAGAATATGTCACAGGTGAAAACAGAGTTCATAGAATCTCTCATATCATAAATAAGCTCTTAGCGTCATTCGCTGAAGATAAAGGTATAGTAATCGAGGAGGGATTAGAAGAAATTTGTAGAATATATAGAGCCGGGATATTATGCCATCTATATGATGTTAACTATACATTCTCAGGTATAGGTTTACTGACGATGTTTAACCCTAGAAAGAATCTACTTAAGATCTATACACCTTTCCAAGCTCAGATTAAGCGGGTAATCTTAAGTAGCCTGATAATCTCAGTAGAAGGTTCAGAGATATTCTCTACTCACCCCCAAGCTCTGGAGACATAATAGTTATTCTATTTGCTAAGCCTTTAACTATAAGAGTTTGAGCGTTAGCTTTTGGTAGAACAGCTATATCTCCTTTCTTAAAGGGACCGTAAGTTTTTAAGTCTTCTCCAACAATTTGAGGGAAATCCTGCTGAAAACAGACTACGTCATAATTAGATTCAATAATTTTCCACCCACTATATGCTGTCGCCATGATTATTGATTCAACATACTTTCTATGTTCTGTTAGGATTCTGTGGAGTGATATATATATATTCTTTTCAAATGCAGACATAGTTTCAGGGTAAGAACCAGACTCGACTGCTCTAATAATCTTCTCCAGCCTAATCTTAAATAATGATTGAACAAGTTTAGCTACTGCATCTACTTCAGCTTCTCTCAGACTGGTAGATATCATCATCTTATCTGAGACTCTAAGATAACTCTTCAATCTTGAGAAGTATTCTCTTAGCTTTTCCTCGAATCCTTCTGGAAGCCTACCTAACTCATCTGTAGAGTTTTCTATTCTCCAAAGCTCATAAACAAGTTCGTATATTGATACTTCTCCTGGCATCCTCAACAATTGAGAATACTACTTAGATAATAAAATTATTTTCCTAGTCAGCGTTGTAATTTTCTTTAGATTAGTTGGTGGTTGGTTTCGAGAGGGTAGCTACATTCTTAGCTATAAGGAATGCGGCCACGGCGACTGGTAGCCGAGTAACCATATCCTCATATGGTCCAAATTCTTCTCCAAGCATCTTAAATTTTGGAGCTCTTAGAACATGTACTTTAATCGTCTTATCGCATGGTAATACGGTAGCTTGGGAAAATGGGTCAAAATCTTCAATCTCATTTAACTTAATTATTCTAGCTAGTAATCCTGACTTACCGTTAAGTGTATTTGCAAGCCTGATTAATCTATGAATATCTGAGGTAACCACGACATCGATTTTTGCAGAAGCATAATTTGCTGCTGCTTTCCCTAACAGCCTTACTACATTTCTTGGAAGAGTGTCCCATGCACAACGTTCACTCCATTCTTCTGAGTGTTTTCTCAGAACATCAACATACTTCTGAACCAATCTATAATCTATGGATGATAGTTCAGATAGTTCAACAGCATTTGATCTTATAGCTAGTTCAATCGACGCTCTAGCTATTCTACCTCTCCATCCTGGATCGGAGATGTCTGGTCCACTTATCTTGGTAGCTTTATCCTTTTCAGGATCTTCAATCAATCCCATTAATCTTAATGAGATACCTGTTCCAGTAATGTAATCTACTATCTCTTTTCTTTCTAGCTGTCCAAGTTCTAAGACTTCTTCATCCATAATCACGATGTGGTAGCCTCTATTACCTGAGAATGCTATCCTGATCTTTTCAAAGCCTAGGTCTCCCTCTAAAAAATCTATTAGCTTACTTGTTTCCTGTTTAGCTGCTTCTAAACATAACTCACAAACCCATTCAATATCCATTAGTATACTGCTACACTTACTACATCGATCTACTTGATTAGGATAAGCTGTGAAACATTTCAAGCATACTTTGAAGTCATGCTCTCTTTTACAGGGTGTCTTGAGATGATCTGCGTCTATATCGAAAGCTAGTTCTGCTCCCATCCATTCTTTCTCCTCCATTGGTGCATTAGGATACTTATAGAATGCCGCTGAATGATATACGTGGAGAGGGTTATTCTTTATAAGGAATTCTCTCAGCTTCTCTGGAGAATCTATGTATAGATGCCTAATCATAGTTTTCTCTTCAAATGGAAAATAACCGAATTCTCTTTCACTTATTCTCTCTGGAATATATACTGTGTTGGCTTTCTCCAAATAATATCTCTTAAATAGTGATTCTATGAATTTCTGATCAGCCTGTGTTAACAAGGTTAATTCTATGGTAGGATTCGTTCACGCAACTGTTAAATCTTACTTCTTTAAAATCTCTCCATATAGAATATAGGCTATAATCAAGATGAAAGTTAAGACAGAAATCCAGAAAAGAGAGCCGTAGAGTAAGTCTATGAAGCTTTCTACAGTCATACCTGCTAAGCCCTCTTTCCTTACCACGTAAAGGCTGTTTTTAAGTTTATCTTGTCTTTAGATTAATCCTTCCTTGGCCAGAGAGTAAATAGAAATCATTTTATGAAACTATGAAATAATTAAAGTAGAGATGCCTATCCCAATCGGCATAATATGTAGTGGTGCAAGTGAGTCTAGTGCTACAGTTGTCTTGTATGATGGAATGGAGAAGGAAGTAAAGAATGAAAGTCTAGTCTTGATTAAGAATAAGAATGGTGGGAATGTATTAGCAGTATGCAGAGGAGGATTAGGGATAAATGAGAGTTTAAGAACAGGAACCTTCACACCTGGCGTAGCTTATGCTAAGAGTAGGAGAGTCCCCAGTAGTGTAAAAGAATATTTCCTCTTTAAACTTCAAGTCATCGGAGAGATAAATGATAACGGTATCTCTCAGAATAGAATCATAATTGCTCCAACATCAACTGTCGAGATATTTACAGATGAGGATAGCCCTATGCAGTATCTTGGAAAGAGTAAATTATCTATAGGACATTATTGGGGGAAACCAAACTGGAAGGTTCCAGTCCTCAAAGAATACATAAATTATCATATAGGAGTCTTCGGTGTAACTGGGTCAGGTAAAAGCTATCTAACAAGGTATGAGATCATACCTTTACTTAGGAGAGCCGGATACGATGTAATAGTTATGGATTGGAAGGGAAGCGATTATGCTCCATACTTTGAGTCAACAATAACTCTAGACCAAATAAAAGTAGATAACCAGACAGTCGTAAAATATTTTGGAACTATAACTAGAAACTTTGGATACTATGATAGAGAAGAAAATCCTGTGGCGGCGGCTGTTGAGACAGCTTTAAGACAAGTAGACTGGAGGGGTAAAGACCCAGCTGTTAGCCGTGAACTAATTCTACAGAAGGCTAGGCAGATAATAATGAGTTCTCCAGGAGTAAAAGAAGATACAAAGACACTTCAATTGAATAGGCTTGAGTCATCATTTGAAACAATTACTGAAGAAGAATTTGAGAGATTCACTGGAGTAATAGAGCCTTGGGAAATAGTTGCAAAAGTAAAAGATAGAGGGATTGTTATTATAGACATGAGTAAAGGAATCAAAGAACAGAAACTCGCAGTCTTTACAGCTATGACAAAATATTTGAAAAAATTAATGGAGAGAAAGCAGACCTTAAATATTGCCTTGGTAATTGACGAAGGACCACAATATGCTCCATGGCAGCCGAGGGGGATGGAGAGAGATACGACAGACATGATTATAGATCTATGCGCTTTGGGTAGAAGCTATGGTTTATCGATAGTAATTTTATCCCAAGGAATGGCTGGAGAGATTGGGTTAAACGCTGCTGTAAGAAGAAATCTAAACACACAGTTTATTGGAAGGATTCACCCATTAGATGTAGAGGAGGCTCAGAAGCTTGCAGCATCCTACTATATCTCTCCAGAAACTCTATTAACCCTTCCAGAAGGACACTTCTACTTCTTGGGGAGAATGAATCCCTCACCTATCCCTTTACTGATAAGCTTCCAGATACAGTAGAATTGATAGAAAATGATCCCGCTAGTCATTTAGAAGTTTAATAAGCAGGATAGTCTATCTCTAGCATCGGAGGCGAGTAGAGATTTTTGAGGAAGAAAAGACCTCAGCGTTTAGTAAGCTACCTTTCAAGCTTCAAGTAGATTTCTATGAATATGCTAAGAAAGCAGCTACGAGAGCTTTTAACGAGATTAAATGTGAAAGAGAGAAAATTTCAAGAATTGCCAGCCTGCTGAAGATTAAAGATATACCTAAAGTTATTAGTAGAGATCTAAGGATTGGAGCTGTGGATGGTTCTTCTTCACCTACGTTTAGCGATAGACTCGGGTATAGGATAGGGGTCTATACTGCTTGCTATATGGTATTTGAAGACGGTGAGATAATATCTGATAAAGATGATGAAAACATGGTGGGAGGATACATAATGGTTAATCAGATAGGTGAGATACAGCAGACCAGAAAGATACTTACACTTCTGATGACAGTCAAGGAGAGGGAGATGGCCTTAAGATGCATCGAAAAATACGATGTTGACTTACTGCTTGTCGATGGCTCATTTTATGGTTTTAGAACTAGATGTAGTGAGATAAAAAGATTGGATTTAACAAGTCTTGGAATAGAAGAATATAGAAGTGGGTGGGAGCTGGTAAAACACACATTAGACTTAACTAGGAAGCTTGTTAAATCAGGTAAAGCAGTAGGTGTGATAAAAAGGCTTAGAACATGTGCAATAGATGGATGGATCCTCTCTAAGACGTGGAATAAGGAATCTATGTTAAACAGGAATGATAGGTCTATACTCCGCTCCATAATGCCTTTTGGAAAATACTTTGATTACAGGGATATCGTAGAAGATGAATGGACCTACCTACACTACAGCAGCCTTGTAACATGGTATAATGAAATGGTTAAAAGAGGCGTAATCAGAAAAGAGAATACCTTAGAAGAGAATAAAAGGAATGCATTTAGTTACGTTAACAAGAAGCTCAAGATACAGACGGCTACAGACTTATCCCCACCTACTTCTCAAATTGATTTAAAAGATGGAGATAGTGGAGACCTTGTTAAAGAAATAACTAGTAGACCTAGAATACATGCTAGGCTATCAAGGTATGCTGCACCCATTTGCCTAGAACTAGGTGAAGGAATAGACTTCGAAACTGTATTAGCTTATACTTTCAAGAATGCAAACATGGTAACTGGGATACCTTTCCCAATAGATTTAGTTGATGAACAAATATCAGTAGATAAAGAGCTTGCAAGAGAATTCGCAGAAGAAATTGAAGCTAGACTACTACTTGAGTCAGAGGTGTCTTCGGAAGAAGTTGAGGCTAGGCTTGAACCTTTAAATCCTCAAAAAGAGGGTTAAACGAATATTAAATATATAACTTCCTAATCTGGATTATCATAGAGGTGATGGGCTCTCGGAAAATACTTAGTTACAGCAGCTCTTCCCTATTCTTATGCACCTAGACATTTCGGTCATCTCGCAGGAGCATACTTACCAGCTGATATTTTTGCGAGATTCCATAGATTACTTGGGGATGAAGTTGTATTCGTATGCGGTACAGATGAAAATGCTAGTAGCATCGTACTAGAAGCTATCAAACAGAACATGAAGCCTAAAGAGTTATGCGACAAATACTATCCACTGCAGAAAGAAGTTTTCGAGAAACTTGGAATAAGCTTTGATATTTTTTCACGTACTAGCAAGCCTATACACTATGAAGTGGTTAGAGAATTCTATAAGAAACTTTGGGAGAAAGGGTATATTTATCCTAAAGAGATTAAGCAGTGGTGGTGTCCTAAAGATAAAATGGTTTTACCGGATAGATTCGTAAAGGGTACATGCCCTAAATGTGGAGCACAAGACCAGTATGGAGATGTATGCGAAGTATGTGGTTCATGGTACGAGTCTTTCGAGATACATGACCCAAGATGCACTCTATGTGGAGACAAACCTCAAATAATTAGAAAAACACATTTCTTCCTTAAGCTTAGTACACTATCATCTAAAGTGCTGGAATACGTTAGAGATAAGAAACATTGGAGAAAAGCAACATACAACAAAACAATCTCATGGTTAGAGAAAGAAGGATTGAGAGATAAAGATATTACTAGAGATTATGAGTGGGGTCCTCCAGCTCCCTTCCCTGGTTCAGAAGGACAAGTAATATATAATTGGGCTGAGAACCTCCTTGGGTACATCTCAGCAACAAGAGACTGGGCTGAAAATGTTTTAAATCGTCCAGAAGCTTGGAGAGATTTCTGGATGGATCATGAGACAAAGCTATATTGCTTCATAGGTAAAGATAATCTCTTCTTCCATACTATTCTATTCCCAGCTCTACTTATTGCTCATGGAGAATACATCCTTCCATACAATGTAGTAGTGAATGAATTTGTAAATCTAGAAGGAGAGAAACTCTCAACAAGTAGGGGCTGGGTTATATGGCTTCACGATTTATTAGCTGAATATGAACCAGATATTATAAGATACTATGCAGCAGCAATTGCTCCTGAAACAAGAGATACAGATTTTAAGTGGCAGGATTTCGCAGATAAGATCAATGGAGAATTAATAGGTACTTTAGGCAACTTTATACATAGGGTGTTAAGATTTACGTATGAAAGAATGAACGGGGTTATTCCAGACCCGGGAGAGCTAGATGAGAGAAGTAAAGAGATGCTTGATACATGCTGTAATATAGTGGAGCAACTTAAGCAGAAGATTGAAGCATGTGAATTTAGAGATGGATTAAAAGAAATACTCCATCTAGCTCAAGAAGGTAATAAGTATTTAAATGAAAAATCTCCTTGGAGAAATCCTGAAGAAGCACCGAGAACAATGTATGTACTGATACAGGTTATCCATGCTCTAGCAGTAATTATGTCCCCGTACCTTCCTTTTACATCTCAAAAATTATTAGAATACTTGAATATAGACAAGAATGTTAATGAATTAAGATGGAGTGATGCTGAGAAGACGCTTCTCCCGGGACACATGATAAAGGAGCCTAAACCATTATTTAAGAAGATTAATGAAAGAGATATACGAGAAAAAATAAAAAAGTTGGAGGAGATAAGAAAGAGTCTTAGCTGAGATTCTTTATACCTAGTTCTTCTATTATCTTCTCCAAGTCTTCATCATTAAAGGCTTCGTCTTTCTCTCCTTGCTTGCTTATTGTTACCTCTGGTTCTTTACGACTTACACCAGTTAGAATCAGCGATACTTGAAGCTTAGAGTCTAGAGAGCTATCTATTCTTGCACCCCATATTACTAAGGCTTCTTCACCCATTAATTCCGAGACTATTTCAGCAGGTCTAACTGCTTCGCTAATCTTCATATCTTCTCCTCCTGTTACATGTATTATTGCTCCAGTTAAGCCATCATATGTTACGTCTAGCAGAGGACATTCTAGCGCGCTAAAAGTTGCTTCTTCGGCTCTATTCGGTGTTGATGACATCCCTATACCTAGAGCTGCTAGATTCCCTCTCATCATTATTGTTTTGAAGTCTGCATAATCTATATTGATTAAACTAGGCTTGAGTATAGATTCGGTAATACTTAAGATCATATTACTTATTACTTCATCAGCTATGGCAAAAGCATTATTTAGGCTATACTGAGGATAGAGTTCTAAGAGTTTATTATTATCTATTGCAATAACGGTATGACAGTTTCGTTTCATATCTTCTAGCCCCTGCAGAGCTATCCTCTTTCTAAC
>Ga0209393_1000070_pt1 | contig 50422 bp, 56 predicted proteins | sample SSWtaG_2_FD_184117 | JGI IMG/M metagenome (GOLD analysis project Ga0209393, IMG submission 184117) | Hot spring microbial communities from Sandy's Spring West, USA to study Microbial Dark Matter (Phase II) - SSWsed_130316 (SPAdes)... | ecosystem: Environmental > Aquatic > Thermal springs > Hot...
CGAAAGTTCATCGTCAAGCAGAAAGGGGTTTACGGTGCTCCTGACCTTGTTGTTGAGATAATTTCGCCGACAGACAGACCTTCTGACATCATCGCCCTTGAAACCGACTACCGAAACATTGGAGTTCGCGAAATTTGGTTAGTTGACTTTCCGAGGAAGCAGGTGAAGGTTTTGAGGAAAAAGCGGAAGGGTTATGTTGAGGAAGTTTTGAGTGGGGGCATTTTGAAGTCAGAGGTTGTCAAGGGTTTTTGGCTGAAAGTTGAATGGCTGTTTGCAGAAAAAAGACCTAAAGTTTTGGATGTGTTGAGGCAGATTCTAAGCAAGGAAGGAAGCAACCAATGAAGTGAGTGACGCAGCGACCAGAATCTCAGTGACCTATGCCTGATGGACTTTTTCAGCACCGATTTTTTACAAGGCAGGTGAGAGAGATGGCGTTGGCGATTTCTGAGTTGCGTGAGTTCAAAGAACAACGGGTTGCCCTCGTTCCGCCAAGACCTTTGACCTTTGACGAGTTCGTTGAGATGTTCAACGAAGATGACGATGTGGAGTTGATTGACGGAACGGTGGTGAAAAGAATGGCTGCCCAGTTGGAGCACGAAGATTTGTTCGGTTGGTTGATGAGATTGATTGGAGGTTTCGCTGAGGCAACGGGTCAGGGCATAGTTTTAGGTTCGCGGACGGCGGTTCAGATTCACACTTATCGTGGTCGTTTGCCCGACCTTTTGTTCGTTCGTTGGGCACGAAAGTTCATCGTCAAGCAGAAAGGGGTTTACGGTGCTCCTGACCTTGTTGTTGAGATAATTTCGCCGACAGACAGACCTTCTGACATCATTGCCCTTGAAACTGATTACCGAAACATAGGAGTTCGTGAGATTTGGTTGGTTGACTTTCCGAGGAAGCGAGTAAAAGTTTTGAGGAAGAGGCGGAAGGGATATGTTGAGGAGGTTTTGAGTGAGGGGGTATTGAGGTCTGAAGTTGTCAAGGGTTTTTGGTTGAAAGTTGAATGGTTGTTTGCAGAAAAAAGACCTAAAGTTTTGGATGTGCTAAGTCAACTCTTGAGCGAAACGAAAGATAGGTGGTGAGGTGACGCTATTGATTGTCGCTTGGTGGCTTTTAGGTTGGCTATCAATTCTGGGTTACCTGACCGTAGCAGGGATGACACTTTGGAGGCTATGGCGACCTCAAGGGAAATTGCTATCCTTCCTTAAACCTTTGCTTCTCACCACCATCGCTTGCCATTTGCTTTACCTTGTTGAGGGCGTGGTAACTGGGTGGTTAAAACTGGATACTCCAGAAGCCGTTGCAGTTATCCTCGGTTGGCTAATCGCCTTAACAGCGATGGGACAACTTCAATTGCGCAAGATGGAAGCACCTTTGGGTTTCCTTTTGCCCTTGTCAGCAATCTTGTTGGCTTTTGGTAGCATTGAGAAACCAACTTTGCTGCCGTCTGAACTAAGGCGCGATATTCTGCTTGTCCATTTGGTTCTTTTAATGGGCGGCTATTTGATGCTAATGCTTTCCTTTGGCTCAGCAGTTACTCACCTGCTCACATTGTGGTCGTTGAAGCGCAAACGCACGCTTGCTCTCCTTGAAAAACTTCCGCCTTTGGAGACAACTGAACGGTTAACGAGCCAGTTAGTTCTTTTGGGCTTCCCTTTGCTGGTGCTGGGCATGGTCGTCGGGATTGTTTGGGCTCGCATGGAGGGAAAGAGTGCTTGGACTGACCCTAAAGTCTTGTTCTCAATTTTGACGGGAGGTGTTTTCGCTGCCTACCTTCATGCTCGCTTTGTGCGACGCTGGGAGGCAGCAGCGCTTCATTGGCTCGTCGTAGTTGGCTTCATCTGCTTGTTGGTCACTTTCTTGGCGGTGCGCCATACTTTGGCGATGGAGTGAAACATGTGACTTGAAGGAGGGCAACCTTAAATGTCAAAGTTGCCGAAACTGAAAAGGGTTGTCTTGGCTGCTCCACGAGGTTTCTGCGCTGGGGTTGTCAGGGCAATTGAGATAGTGAACACTGTGCTTCAACTTCTGCCGCCGCCAATTTATGTCCGCAAAGAAATAGTCCACAACCGATTCGTTGTGGAGCGGCTCAAACAGCGAGGCGTCATCTTCGTTAACGAACTTGACGAAGTTCCTGACGGTGCAACCGTCATTTTCAGCGCCCACGGTGTTTCTCCAGTTGTCCGAGAAATGGCTCAAAGGAAAAATTTGTGCGTCATTGATGCAACTTGCCCTTTGGTCACTAAAGTCCACCTTGAAGCGATCAGGTTCGCACAAGAAGGATACAGCATCATCCTGATCGGACATGAAGGGCACGAAGAGGTTGAAGGGACGATGGGCGAAGCACCGCATTGCACTTACCTCGTGCAAAGCGTTGAGGATGTGGAGAGGCTGCAAGTTCCTAATCCCGAAAAAGTCGCTTACCTGACACAAACGACTTTGAGCGTTGACGACACTGCTGAAATCGTCGCAGCCTTGAAGCGAAAGTTTCCCAAAATTGTTGGACCGCGAACCGATGACATTTGCTACGCAACCCAAAACCGCCAAAATGCCGTCAAGGCTTTGGCTAAGCAAGTTGATGTCATCTTGGTCATCGGCTCTCAAAACAGTTCAAACAGCCAGAGGCTCAAGGAAGTCGCCATCTCCAACGGCTGTCCTGCTTACTTGATTGATGGAGCCGAGCACATACGAACAGAATGGCTCATTGATGCTGAATCCGTCGGTGTAACTTCAGGGGCATCAGCACCCGAAATTCTCGTCCAACAAGTCATACAACGCTTGCAGGAATTGGGTGCAACAGAAGTTGCTGAGTTCCGACTGACCGAAGAAAGGGTTCAATTCGCTCCGCCTCCTGAACTTAAGGAACTGTTGGAGCAAAACCCGTTGGTTGACGAACTTTTGCCAGTCAGGTGAAAAACGATGTTTGCCGAAAGGGCTGACGCTATGCTACCATTTGAGTTCAGAGAAAAACAAACTTCGCACCCGGCACTTAGCACTCATCTGGAGGCGTTGAGAGCCATGAACGAATATGAGTTTTTGGGCGAAGGGTTGCCCGAAGAGTGCGGGGTTTTCGGGGTTTACGCACCGGGCGAAGATGTAGCCCGAATCGCGTATTTTGGTTTGTTCGCTTTGCAGCATCGCGGACAGGAAAGTTCTGGAATTGCCGTCGCTGATGGGCGCACCGTTAAAGTCCACAAGCGAATGGGTTTAGTCGCTCAGGTCTTTGACGAGGAAACTTTGTCGGCACTTAAAGGTCACATCGCCATTGGTCACACCCGATACTCCACGACTGGCTCTTCAAACATTGCCAACGCCCAACCTTTTGTGGAGCACCATCGTGGGGTGCCCTTCGCTTTAGGTCACAACGGCAACTTGGTCAACGCCCTTGAATTGAGGCAGGAATTGGAAAGGTTGGGCTTCAGGTTTGAAGGGACGAGCGACAGTGAGATTATCGCCAAACTCATCGCAAGTTATGACGAATTGGACTTTGAAAGGGCTGTCATGGCAGCGATGAACCAATTGAGCGGCGCTTTCTCTTTGGTCATCTTATCCCCAGACAAACTTTTCGCTGTCCGTGACCCCTACGGTGTCAGACCTTTGGTTATCGGCAAACTTAACGGTTCGCATTGGGTGATTGCTTCCGAAACTTGTGCCCTCAACCCCGTTGGAGCAGTCTATGTCCGAGATGTTGAACCGGGCGAAATGGTCATCGTTGATGATAAAGGTCTGCACATCGTCAGGTGGGCAGAAGTTGTCAAGCCATCCCTTTGTATCTTTGAGTTCGTTTACCTTGCCCGACCAGACAGCCACCTTTACGGTCAAAATGTCCACATGGTGAGAAGGCGGATGGGACAAATCTTAGCGAGGGAGCATCCCGCTGACGCTGACATTGTTATCCCTGTCCCAGACACAGGCACACCCGCAGCGTTGGGCTACTCGGAAGCGTCAGGAATTCCTTATGCGGAAGGCTTCATTAAAAACCGCTACATCCACCGAACTTTCATCCAACCGAGCCAGCGACAGAGGGAGTTGGGCGTCCGCATCAAGTTAACGCCGCTCAGGGAAATCATTGAAGGTAAGAGGGTTGTCGTGGTTGAGGATAGCATCGTCCGAGGCACAACAACTCGGAACATCGTCAGCATGTTGCGGGAAGCAGGTGCGAAAGAAATTCATGTCCGCATCAGTTCCCCGCCTTACTGCTTCCCTTGTTTCTACGGCATTGACACTGCAGCCCGAAGCGAACTCATCGCTGCCCAACTTGATGTAGAAGAGATTCGCAGATACATTGGTGCCGACAGTTTGGGTTATTTGAGCATTGAAGGGCTCTTTGAAGCGGTTGGAGGCGCGTCGGAACGATTTTGCAGTGCTTGTTTTGATGGGCGTTACCCCATTCCCATTCCGCAGCACCTTAGGTTGAGCAAACACTTGTTTGAGGAAGAGACGGAATTGCTCCATGTCCGCTAAGGCTTGGGGAGAACAGCATCACTTCTCTGTTGCCATAATTTTTCGGCGGCTACAAAAAACGAAGGCAAGGAAAGTTTTTGAAGCGAGGTGGGTGCAATGAAATTGGCTCAGGTAGGAGTTTTGTCTTTGATTGCCGGTTTCATTCTCTTGGCTGCTGCTCAGACACAGGAGTTCTCGCTTAAAGTCTTGGAACTGAAAGGAACCGCAGAGGTCAAGTTGCCTGATGGTGAGCAGCGAAGGGTCAAGGCAGGAGAGCAGTTGCCGATAGGGACTTTGGTTAGAACCCTTCCAAAAAGCGTAGTGATTTTGGAGTGGCTCCCTTACAAAGCCAGGATTAAGTTGGCACCAGAGACTGAAGTTCAACTCATGGTAACTCGTGCCCTTTCCCTTCAAAGCGGGCGAATTTGGGTTGGGACGCCGCCACCACCAGTGGGTGAACGGCGCTTCCCTTTGCCAGTTCAATGCAGGCAAGTTCAACTTGTTAGTTCACCTGAAGCCATCTTCAGCGTCGCTTGCCAACCCGACGGAACGGTCACAATCTCGGTTGACCAAGGCAGCGTTATCGCTTCGGTCGGAGAGAGCGTAATTACGGTGCCGAAATTGCGCATGATTGTCGTGACACCGCAAAATGTCGTGATTGGTCCCATGCCTTTGACCAAGAACGAGCAACTGATGTGGGATATGGGCGGAGCCCGTTGATGGCAAATCAACCTAACGCTTTGATACTCGGCACTCATAACATGTCTTCGCAGGAGTGAGAGCGATGCCTAAGGTAAGATGGAAAGAGCGCAAAAAGGGGTTGACTAAGCGTTTAAACCCCGCTTACAAAGTCGCTGATAGCATTTGTGAACTCATTGGCGATACGCCGATGGTGAAACTCAACCGGATTGTGCCACCTGACGCTGCGACCGTTTACGCCAAATTGGAAATGTTCAACCCTTGCTCAAGCGTGAAAGACAGGATTGCCCTGAGCATGATTGAAGCGGCTGAAAGGGAAGGTCTGATTGAGCCTGGAAAGTCGGTCATCGTTGAGCCAACAAGCGGGAATACTGGCATCGGGCTCGCTATGGTTTGCGCCGCAAAAGGTTACCGATGCATTATCGTCATGCCTGACACAATGAGCGTTGAAAGGCGCTACATCCTTGAAAGCCTTGGAGCGGAAGTGGTTTTGACGCCGGGAAATGAAGGCATGTATGGTGCGATCTTGAAGGCTGAAGAAATTGTCAAGAGCACACCCAATGCTTTCATGCCCCAACAGTTCTCCAACCCGGCAAATCCAGAAATTCACCGTCAAACCACTGCGGAAGAGATTTGGCGGCAAACTGATGGGCAAGTTGACATAGTCATCGCTGGAGTTGGGACGGGAGGGACGATAACAGGCATTGGTGAGGTTTTGAAGGAAAGGAAACCTTCCGTCCGTATCATAGCCGTTGAGCCAGAAGCGTCCCCTGTCTTGTCAGGCGGAAAGCCGAGCATCCACCGAATTCAAGGAATAGGTGCTGGTTTCATCCCTGAGGTCGTCAACCTATCGGTCATTGACGAGGTCAGAACAGTTTCGGACGAAGACGCTTACATGATGATGAAAAGGCTCGCGAAAGAAGAAGGTTTGTTCGTTGGGATTTCATCAGGTGCTGCCGCTTTTGTGGCGGTTCAAGTGGCTCAAGAGGTCTCACCCGACCAACTTATCGTCGTCATCCTTCCCGACACCGGCGAGCGTTACATCAGTTTAGAGCCGCTGTTCCAATTCTGAAAGGTTGCGTTACAAAACTGCCCACATCACCGTTAAGGGCAAGCCCCGACGCTATATGCCTTTAAACTGGCTTCAGCCAGTGTTTGACGACGAATTTTTGAGCGCCGAATTCATTCATTCGGTGATAAATCGGAGGGCACGACTTTTCCGTGCCGAAATTTTTCGGTCGGGCAGGAGCCCGACCCTCCGAGGGTTAAAAATTCTGTGCCGTATTAGTCACAAGGAGGATGCGCGTTGCGGGTCGGAGACATTACAGCAAAGCCTCAAGTGAAGGCAAAGTCAAGGTGACTTTGGTGCCGGTTTCCGAACTCGTGATTTCAACCTTGCCTTGCAATTCTGTGATGAACCGATTGACGAGAAACAGCCCAAGCCCTGCCCTTTTGCCATCGGGTTTGTCAGTGACAAAAGGTTCAAAGAGTTTGGAGCGAACATCGGGGCTTAATCCGCCTCCATCGTCTTCAACGGAAATGAAAGCGCTGCCAGATTGGTCTCGCCCCGTTTTCACCAAGATTTTTCCGCCCTCACCTTTCAGCGCAATTGCATCACAAGCATTTTGAAGCAACGCTAAGAGCACGAACCTGAGCCGAGAGGCATCGGAGATGATAACAGGCGTTTCTGGGCTGTAGTCAGTGACGAGTTGGATGTAATTTCGTCGGAACACTGCTGCCATTAGGTTACACGATTGCTCGCAAAGTTCCTTCAGATCAACGGGCGTGGGCTGAATTTGCGCTGGCACTCCGCTCGCCAAACTCCTTAATGCTCCAAGCAGTTCCCTTGCCCTCAAACCAGCCCTCGCTATCGCTTTCAGGTCTTCTTTGAGGGTCTTTGAAATTGACGGCTCAGATTGAAGCAAATCCGCAAACCCTAAAACCGTATTGAGAGCGTTGTTAAGTTCGTGGATGGCACTGGAGAGCAAATTAAGGACTGTTTCCCCTTGCCCTGCCCTCAAAATTTGAGGCAATACTGATGACCAATCCTGAAGTGATGGGTGCGAAGTGCAATATGCTGGGTGCTGAGTTTGTTCTTCTTGCCCCTTTTGCTCTCCCATTGTCATCACCTGCCTAAAGAGTGTTCCAAAACTGACGGACTGAAAGTCCTTAGCATGATTTGCTTTTGTTGTGTCATCAACTACGGGCTAAAGTTCGTAGCATGGGAAGGTTTTGGACTTTTAGAACACTCTCCACCTGCCTAAAGTTTCAGTTTGTTTGCGCCCGTTTGAGCGACTAAGTTGTTGACCCTGAGCCACGCGTCAATGCTCGCTCCGGCATCTCCCCACCAACCTTCAAGGATTTCGTATTCCAGCAGACCCTGTTCGGCGTAAGCGTTGTTGACATCGGTAATTTCCAGTTCGCCCCTTTGGCTCGGCTTCAAAGTTTTGATGATGGCGAAAACCTCTGGGTCGTAGAAGTAGATGCCGATGACGGCGTATGGGCTTGGTGGGTCTTTTGGCTTCTCAATTATCTGCACGATTCGCCTATTTTCGTTCAAGATCGGGCAGCCATAGTTTTGCGGGTCAGGAACTTCTTTCAGCAAAACCAACGCTCCCTTTTCCATCCGCTCAAACCGTTCCTTCGCTTTTATGATGTTGCCCTCTATGACATTGTCGCCGAGAAAGACCACGCACTTGTCACCGTTGACGAACGACTCTGCTAAACCCAAAGCGTGGGCGATTCCCAGAGGCTTTTCCTGATAAGCGAAGTAGAGGTTGCGGATGCCGAAACTTTTGAAGTCAGCGAGAAGACGAGCGAAGTCAGTAGCCCATTCGCCACCTGTGACAATCAAGATGTCAGTTATCCCTGCAAGCACGAGAGCCTCTAACGGGTAAAGAACCATCGGCTTGTTGTAAATGGGCAACAAGTGCTTGTTCGTCACCTTCGTGAGTGGATACAGCCTTGTCCCCAAGCCTCCTGCCAAAACTATGCCTTTCATATCCGTCAACCCCCAACATCAATTGTAGCAGTGGCAAAAAGGTTGTGCGAAATTTGTAGGGGAACAAATAAGTGCGGAGTGTGGGTGCTGTGTGCTTAATTATTTGCCGATTAAAGATTGCACCTTGCACTTCGCACCTCGCACTAAACCGTTCTGTGAGGTGAGCGAGTATGGAAATTGGGGTAGCGGTTGGTCGGATAGAAAGTGCAACCCTTGAAGACGATTTGAAGGCGTGGAAAAGTGCTGGCATCGTCGCTATTGAGTGCGACTATCCGCCATTAGTTGAAAACCCTATTCGTGTCCTTGAGCGGTGGGCTCAAATGTTCAATGATGCAGGTATTCAGTTTTGGTCTATCCACGCACCTTTTGGTGGACAAAACAACTTGGCTCATCCAGATGAAAAAGTCCGCCGACGAGCCGTTGAGTTCCACAAGTTCATCTTGGAAAGGACAAAAGCGGTTGGGGCAAACTACCTCATCATTCACCCATCCGGTGTCCCGCGCAGTGAGGGTGAAAAGGTGAAGGCGTGGGATTGGTTCAGGGAAAGCCTTGACGAACTTTTGCCCTTCGCCGAGGATTTGGGCATTGTCTTGACTGTTGAAAACATGCTCCCAGAGGCAGCGATCGGGTCAGACCCTGCTGAGTTGAGCGGTTTTCTCGCCGCTTACTTTTCGCCATATCTTCGCCTTTGCTTTGACACCGGGCACGCTCACATCGCGGGCAACGCCTATCTTTGGCTTGAGAGTGTTGCCCCTTCAGTGGGAACATACCACATTGCCGATAACGATAAATCCCGCGACCTCCACTTGCCACCCGGTTACGGGACAGTCCCTTGGGATTTGTTAGCGCCAATCTTGAAACAGGTTGACTTTCCCCTCATCGTTGAAGCGTATCGCTGGCAAAATTCTTCGTGGCAGCAGTTTTACAGAGAGGCTGAGGCAGTCTTGGAAGGGAGAGCAGTAACGGTGGAAGTGAACGGGCGGAAAGGCATAGCCAGATGCTTCCGCTGTGGGAGATTGATGGTTCAAACGGATGACGGCTCAATTTTGTGTGGTTGCGAGGATTGATTTGAAACTTGCCTGAGCCAATTGAGGCATGTCCTGCCTCGGTGAGATGCATGGATGAGTTAGCGAGACAGTTAGAGGAGCGTAATCGTCAGTTAAATGCGGTCTTCCGCATCACTTCCGCTCTATACAGCGGTGCAAAAGAGGGGATGACTGCTGTCCGCTTAGATAAATTGCTGAGGGAGTGCCTTCAAATTACTCTGGATGTAGTTAACGCTGATGCTGGAACGCTCTACCTTCACAACCCTGAGCGAAACACTTTGGTGTTCCGATATGTCGTCGGCGAAAAGGCAGATGAGTTGACGGGCATAGAAATCCCTGCGGACAAAGGAATTGCTGGTGAGGTTTTCCAGACCGGGCAGCCGAAGATAACAGAAGATGTCGCAGTGGAGGCACAGCATCTCAGGGATGTTGACCGAAAAACGGGTTACCAGACCCGAAACATGGTCACCGTCCCGCTGCGGGACATTGAAGGCAAGCCTATCGGCGTAATTCAAGCCCTCAACAAAAGGGATGGAGATTTTGACGAGTTTGACATGGAGACTTTAAGCATCGTCGCTACTTTGGTTGGAACTGCCATTGAAACCGCACGAATTCAGGAAGAGCGGCGCCTTGCCATCATTGCCCGTCTCTTGGGCAACATCAGCCACGACATCAAAAACATGCTCACGCCAATTTTGACCACAGCCCAAACCCTGGCTCTCATCTACCAAAATTGCAAGGCGGAATTGCAAAGGCTTAGGGCTCAGGTCAGCGAGGAAGCATTGGAACAAATGGACAGGGCTTTGCGAGAGTTTGATGCCTTCTTTTTGGAAGCCATCCAGATGATTGAGGAAGGTTCAACGCAAATTCAGGAACGAGTGAGAGAGATTTCAGATGCAGTTAAAGGAGTGATAACCGAACCGAGGTTTGAACCAACCGATGTCAGAGATGTGGCAACGAAAGTTTTGAGGGCTCTCAAACCCGTCGCACAACGGCAGGGGGTTGAGTTGAAATTGGAAGTTCAAGACGAGTTGCCCTTAGTGCTCCTTGACCCAAAGCGAATTTACAACGCCCTTTACAACCTCGTCAACAACGCAATCCCAGAAACACCACCGGGTGGCTCGGTCACCGTCCGCATTTATGTCTGCCCCAAAGGTGAGTTTCCCGATGGCAACTATTTAGGCATTGAGGTCGCCGACACAGGTCGCGGCATCCCCGAAGAGGTTCGGCAGTTGCTGTTCACTGATAAAGCAATCTCAACGAAGCCCGGAGGGACGGGTTTGGGGACTCGCATTGTCAAAAATGTCGTTGACGCTCACGGCGGGAAAATTTGGGTTGAAAGCGAATTGGGCAAAGGCTCAACCTTCTTCATCCGCTTGCCTCTAAGGTTGGCGTGAAAGAAGCACTTAAACCCAATTTGGTCATCGGTTTTGGTAAAAGCCCAAAGTGAAAGGCGGGAGGGATGATGAGTTATGTTGGAACAGCCAACGAGGGTATCAAAAAGCCGATGGTTGGCAATTTTTCTGCTTTGTGCCATCCTTATCGGCTTTTTCTTTTTGCTGCGCCCTAAGCCTCGTCATCTAACTTTCGTTTTGCGTCATCTTTTGCCAGCGCATTTTACTGACCTCAGTCTTGCGCCCTTAGCGTTCTCGCCCGATGGGCAACTTTTGGCGGTGGCTGAGAAGCGATATGGAGTTGTGAATGGAGTCAAGGTATGGCGGGTCACCGATGGGCAAATTGTTCGTGCTTTCACAATTGCTTTTTGGGTTCATGGTTCGTCTCTCTCTTTTTCGCCCGACGGCAAGTCATTGGCAGTTGGTTGCACGGATGATGCAGTGAGAATTTACAGCATCGCTGACGGGAAACTCAAAAAAGTGTTGGGGAAACCCACACGGGGAAGCGGGAGCGGTGTTAGTGCCCTTGCTTTTTCACCTGATGGCAAATTGTTGGCTATGGGCATCCAGAATAAAGTCGTGATTTGGGAAGTTGAAAGTGGCAAACGGGTTCAGACTTTGCAAACAAATCTGCGTCCTTTTCCTTTGGTGCTGAGCGAAGTGTCGTTCTCCCAAGATAGTCAATGGCTCGTCGCAGGTGGTGATGGTGTCGTCCAATTGTGGCGAGTCAAAGACTGGAAATGCATTCACCGTTTCCCTTTCGCAAGATGCCTACATGTAGCCTTTAGAGAGAACCGCCGCCAACTTGTGGCAGTTAGTTGGAACAAGGTTCAAGTTTGGAGTCTCCCTGAAGGCTCAGTAGTCTCTTCAGCACTTCCCAATTTCGCCACTTCTTTCCCCAGGGACGGCAAGTTTTCGTCCGACGGTGAGTTAGTTGCCGTCACGAATTTGAAAATTTTGTGGTGGTTGGCGAGAATTAAAGATTGGTCGCAGCGATTGAAAATCCAAAAGTCCTTGAACCCTTTTGCCCAAATCAATCCCTTAAGAGGTGGTGTCAGTATTTGGCGGCTTTCCGACGGGAAGAGGGTCGCCCAGTTAATGCGAAGTGGTGATGGGTTACCCATTGGAGTCGCTATCTCTCCTAACGGTCGGTTCGTTGCGGTCGGTTACGAAATGGGCAAAGTCGCTGTTTGGGAGCGTCAATGAAGAAAAATGCTTCCCAGATGAAACGAAGTTTTTCGGGAAAATGCTGAAGTCAAAGGCATGAGTAGGTGACAAAAATCTTCCGCACTCTTGCACCCTTGCACTCATGCACGCCTACACCTTCAAAAAGCGACACCGACGGGAACTATAACGACACCGCGCTCGGTCACGGTGAACCGCTTTCGGTCTCGTTCTAAATCAACCCCGATTTGCTCGCCTTGTGGGATAGTCACATCTTCATCAACGATGACCTTCTCCAAACGGCAACCTTCGTTCACGCGGACGCGGTGAAGCAAAATGGAGTGGCGAACAACTGCCCCTTTGCCAATGTGGACGCTTGGGGAGAGGATTGAATGTTCCACAATTGCCCCTTCCTCAATGACACATCCTGGTGAAACCACACAACACCTCGTGACGGCATCGCCCTTTAAAACCGCAGGCGGCAAAGGTGGCAAGTAGGTTCGTATCGCCCACTCGTCGTCGTGAAGGGGGAATGAAGGGTTGGGGCTGACCAACTCCATGTGAGCCTCATAGTAACTGTCAAGAGTTCCAATGTCTTGCCAGTAGTGGAACAAAGGTGGCAATTCTTTGTGGATGTTAAAAGCGAAGACTTGAACGCCTTGTTGAACCAAAGACGGGATGACATTTTTGCCGAAATCGTGGTCGCTGTCTGTTCGCTTTGCGTCTTGGATGACTGCTCTCACCAAAGTCTCGGTGTTGAAGAGGTAAATGCCCATTGAGATCAAAGCGTGCGATGGGTCGTTAGGCAACGATTTGGGTTTTGGCGGTTTCTCTTCAAACCCGATGATTCTGTCGTTCTCGTCAACTTCCATAACGCCGAACCGAGAGGCGTCTTCTATCGGCACGGTGGTGCAGGCGATGGTCACTTCGGCGTTTTTTGAAAGGTGGAATTGCAGCATTGCTCGGTAATCCATCCGATAGACATGGTCGCCAGCCAAAATGAGCACGAACTTGGGGCGTTCGTGGGAGAGCAAATCAATGTTTTGGAAAACGGCGTCGGCAGTCCCGCGATACCATTCCCGAACCAATCTCTGTTGCGGTGGCACCGTCGCCAAAAACTCGCCTAACTCTGTCCGAAACAGTGAACTCCAACCAAGCCACAGGTGCCTGTCTAAGGGCAAAGATTTGTGCTGAGTCAAGGCGAAGATGCGACGGATGCCAGAATGAAGGCAGTTGGAAAGGGTGAAGTCAATGATTCGGTAAATGCCCCCGAAAGGGACTGCCGGCTTCGCTTTCACTTTCGTCAGGGGATAGAGCCTTTCGCCGACCCCTCCTGCGAGTATCATCGCCAATGTCTGTTCCAAGACATCTTGTTGTTTCACGGCTCTTGTTTCACCTCACGCTGAAATTTCTTCTCCCTCTGCCTATTGAGCAAATCCTCTACAGCCTCAACCAAGTTTCCTGCATCGGGCGACTTGACTATGAACATATCTGCGAGCCAACTGATGAAATCATCACGATAACTTCCGTAGGCGGTGTGTATGATGACAGGCATGCCAGGGTGAAGTTCGTGAATTCTGGGGAGAAGTTCAAGACCTGAGACGCCGGGCATATTGATGTCCAAGATGATGAGGTCAATCTGTTCGCGGTTGAGCAACTCCTCCGCCTCGCTTGCGCTTCTTGCTTCCAAAGTAGCGTAACCTGCGGCAACCAATTCCTCGCAGTAAAGTTGCCTCTGCTTGTCATCATCCTCTACGACCAAAATTCGCGCCTTTGCCATCTCGGCTCACCTCCGAGGCGAAAACCTATTCGCCAAACGCCCCTTTCTCTTACTCTTTACTTTACCTCTCGCCAGTTTCCCGTAAAGGGGAGAAAACCCTACATGGTCGGTGCTGGCAAAGTGATGGTGAAAGTTGTGCCTTTTCCGACCATGCTTTCAACTTCAATTTGTCCACCGTGTTCGTCAATGATTTTCTTGCAAATCGCCAAGCCAAGCCCTGAACCTGTGCTTTTGGTCGTGTAGAAGGGTTTAAAGATGTTGGGCAGTTCGTCAGGGACGATGCCGACTCCTGTATCTTGGATGCTAATTTTGACGGCATCACCCTCCCGCCACAACCTAACCGACAAGGTTCCACCTTCCGGCATTGCTTCCACAGCGTTTCTCCATAGGTTAAGCAAAACCCTCTCCATTTGGAACTCGTCAGCCATGGCGAACAAAGGTTCGGGCGGGAAGTTAACAACCAAATGGATACCTGCTGCTTCCATGCTGGGGCGATGGATTTCGGCAAGTCTCAAGACCAACTCGCTGAGGTTGATTTTTTTCGGTTTTGGTTCTTTGGGTGTGGCAAAGTCCAACAAATCCCGCAACTGCCTCTCCAATCTTTCAACCTCGTCAACGATAATTTGTATGTTCCTGCTAACCCTTTCGGGGTCTGAGGGGTTGCGTTGAAGTTGTCTGGCATAACCACCGATTGTAACCAAAGGCGACCTCAAGTCGTGGGCGACCTTCGCCGCCAACTCGCCGATGGCTGCCAACCGCTCAGAGTGAATCAATTGTTCCCTCATCTTCTGTTCCCTTTCAAGGGATTCCTTCAATTCAGCGATAAGTTGAGCGTTGCGCAATGCCACACTCGCGGATGAAGCGAACAACCTAAGCAACCTCTCCGATTCTTCGGTTATTGGATGTCGGCTGAAAGCGTTGTCGGCAACAATTACGCCCAGCCATTCCTCCTGAGCAACCAAAGGCACGCAAATTGCTTCTGCATCGCCCAGCAATGTCCGCAACTTTTCAGGCAACCTCGGCTCGTTCATGGGGTTGGCGACCTTAACGGGTTCATGGCGAGATAAGCAGAAACTGAGCAAGTTTTCCTCGTTCAGAGGAATCACGAGGTCTTGGACATACTGCATCAAAGGTGTTTGGCGGACTGCCTCATCTCCGGGATACTCCTTGAGGAAGTCCCAAAGGGTCTTTCGCTCTGCTGCCAATCTTGACCAAGTAGCATATGCCTCTTCAGCGGTCAAGGAACCAACCGCCATCGCCGTCTTGAGAACATTCTCTGATTTGTCCATCAGGAACAGAATGGCTCGGTTGAAACCTAAACCAGGTCCTGCAGTTGCTGCCGTTAAGATTGCGTGGAGCAGTCGGTTGAGTTCAAAAGTGCTCTCCATCGCTTGAGCAATTGCCATCAAAGTTTCCAGTTGGTAAATCCTGCGAACCCTCAACGATGCGTCGCGGATATGAATCATGACCCGATGCTGCTGTGCACCGCGAATAGGGATGATGCGAATGTCAAGCCAAACATCGCCATAGGGAACTTCAGGGAAGAAGAAATCTTGACGGTGCTGAATTGCAGCAGAAATTACTTCGTCCAGCGATGAGAAGTGGTTGGTTAAAAGGTTTTTTTGCAATTCAGTTGGAACAATTTCCGTCCAGTGGTGACCAATTAAATCCTCCCTCAGACGACGACAGATTTCTTGGCAGAACTGCTCGTTGGCGATAACCAAATTCCCCTCCTCGTCCAGCAGCGCAACAGCGTAGGGCAAGTTCTCAACGATTTGCTCGTTGAGTTCTTGAAGGATGCGGACACGGTTGAAGTGTTGGATGGCTTCCAAAGCATGTGCCACTTGGTCTGCGACCGCTTGAGCCATTTGTAGGTCTTGCTCATCAAAAGCGTCAACTTGCTCTGATTGCAAGTCCAAAGCACCAACGACTTCGCCGTGAAGTTTTATCGGCACAACGAGTTCTGAGTGAGTTGCTGATTCGGCGGGAGTGGCTTGGAAATAGTCGGGATGTCTGGTCACATCGTTGACCAAGATTGGTTCCCCCGTTCTGACCGCAAGTCCAAGCAAGCCTGTGTCAGCCGATTGACGGTAAACAGGCGACCAAACTTTTTCGTATGCTCCCCAACAGGATTTCAAAATCAACTCGTGTCGGTTTTTGTCGTAAGCGAAAAGGGCGACATTGTAAAGTTCTAAGTGCTCCTTCAGTGCTTTCGCTGCTGCTTGGTAAAGTGAGTCTTCGTTCACTGCTTCAAGGGCTTCAGCAGCAATTTGAGCCAAGACAGCCATTTGTGCTGCTCGGTATCTTTCCCGTTCCAAAGCCTGAGCCAATTCCTTTGTCCTATGGGTGACGACGCTTTCAAGTCGGCGCTGCATCCTTTGTTGCTCAGTGACATCGCGGGCAATGCATAATGCATAGGTAACCCCGTCCAGAACCAAAAGGGTGGCACTCAAATCCACAATTACCATCATCCCGTCCTTGCGCCTTACACCTATGTTCGCTCTCCTAACATGTCCCATCTGCCTAAGTTCCTGCAAGGCATTACGGAACTTTTCCAACTCCTCCAAAGGTGCTAACTTGAGGGCTGACATGCCAAGTAATTCTTCAGGAGAGTAACCTGTTAACCGTGAGGTTGCTGGGTTGGCTTCAACGATGGTGCCAGTTTCATCCATACGAATCAGGAGGAAAGAATCGGACGCTTGCTCAAACAAGGCTTGATATTTTCGGTGAGCCAACTCCAAAGCGGTCTGGGTTATAGTTTGCCTGTGAGTGGTCAAATTTAAAATCCCTTCGTCCCAAACAGTTTCAATTCGCTCGTAAGCCTCAGCAACATTACCCAAGAGAATGGTCAATGCCCGAACGATATGTCGCCTTAGTCTCAAGAAGATTTCAAGGGATTGCTCCAAGGGGAAGTTCAGTTGGTCGGCGAGAAACCTAAGCACTCTCAAATTCGGTCTCACTGCCTCCATCCAATCGGGTCGGGTCAAACTGTCCAACAAAGAAGCGATGACATTAACTGTCACTTCCCTCAAAGACATTGAGGGCAAGGGACGGATGTCTCTGTCTTGTAGTTCCTGAAACCATTGGTTTGCCACATGTTGTGCCATTTCTTCCGTTGGCAATTTAATTGCAGCCATATCTCAATCACCCTACCTCATCGGGCGATGCCGCCAGTGTCTCCCTTAGAACTTCAGTGGTAGCCTCTGGTGAAACTGGGTTGATGTAAAAGCCCGTCCCCCACTCAAATCCTGCCACCCGAGTCAGTCTGGGAATGAACTCCAAGTGCCAATGGTAGTCATAGGGCAAAGTTCCCCAGTAATCGGGGCGACCGGGGCGAGGGACAGGGTTCGGTGCTGTTTGAAGGACAAAGTTATATGCTGGTTGACCTAAAAGCCGCTTAACTGCTGTCAACACTCGCTTCATCACAACAGCCAAGTCCCTCAAAACATCCTCACTCTCTTGAGCGAAGTCGTGACTGTGATGACTTGGGAAGAAATGAAGTTCGTAGGGGAAACGGGCAGCGAAGGGAGAAAGGACAATTATGTGTTGGCTCTCCATCACAACCCGTTTCTGAAGTTCTCGCTCCTGAAAAATCAGGTCGCAGAAAATGCAGCGTTCTTTCTCCAAGTAATATTGACGCGCTGATGTCAGTTTCTCCTTCGGCAATTGAGGCACAATGGGCAGGGCAATAATTTGGGAGTGAGGGTGAGACAGAGATGCCCCCGCTTGAACTCCATAGTTTCGGAAGACCAACAAGTATCGGAAACGACTGTCTTCCTTCAATGCATTTAGTCTGGCTTGAAAGGCTTGAAACACACGCTGCAATTGTTCCGCTGGCATTGTGTCCCAATCGGAATTGTGTTCTGGAGTTTCAATGACGACCTCGTGAGCACCAATCCCGTTCATCATGTCAAATAAACCCAAGCCGCGCCTATTAAGGTCACCGTCAAGTTGCAGAGCAGGGAACTTGTTTGGGACGACGCGAACTAACCACCCTGGAGTGTTGGGTTTAGAACCATCCAAGCGGATAGAAAAAACTTCGGGTGGAGTTCGTTCTTCATTGTTCGGGCACAATGGGCACGCTTTTGGGTTGACCTCAACCGTTGAAGCCTCTACCCGAAAATCCGAAGGTCTCTGCCCTCGCTCCGCCGCTATGATGACCCACCTTTGGACGATTGGGTCTTTGCGCAATTCTGGCATAGCATTCACTCCATTCTTTTTGCCATTAAAATTATCGCACCAATTAGCCTATGATGTAAGCCGACCCAATTTCAGCCAAATCCCTATATTCTTCATGCCACAAAGCACGGTGAATTTCCGTGCTAAACTTTTTATCGGCAATTGCGATGCCTTCTTCAAACTCCCATACTCAAACCACCAAAAGGAGGGTTGTGCCAATGGGGTTCGTTCGCGAAATTTCCATTGAGACGACCGAACGGGAGCAGTTGGTTGACATCACCAACAAAGTTCAAGATTTGGTGACTGAACTGAAAATCAAGAATGGGTTCGTTTGCGTCTATATCCCTCACACTTCTGCTGCCGTCAGCATCCACAGGGAAGTTGATGTCGCTGACAGACCGAAACTGGACGAAATGTTGGACAAAATCAACCCAGACCCACAAGCACCTCATTACACGAAAGCAGCGCTCGTTGCGCCGACCGAAGTTTTGATTGTCAAGGACGGAAAGTTGCTCATGGACCCAGACCAACGCATTTACTTCTACGAGTTTGATGGACCAAAGCAGAGGAAGGTCTTCGTGTATGTGACAGATTGAACCGACTCCGTTCAGTCAAAACCTTTCACTCAAGCCCTTGAGCCGCCATCTCAATTGCTGATAGTAACGCTTTCGCTTTATTAACCGTCTCTTGATACTCCCTCTCAGGAACGCTGTCGGCAACGATGCCTGCACCTGCTTGAACGAAGGCTGTATTGCCCTTCAAGACGATTGTCCGAATGGTGATTGCCATGTCCATGTTGCCGTTGAAACTGAAATAGCCTACACTGCCTGCATACGGACCACGCTTTGTCGGTTCAAGTTCTTCAATGATTTCCATTGCGCGAATCTTTGGGGCTCCGGTAACAGTGCCGGCAGGGAAAGTAGCCCGCAAGGCATCAAATACATCGTATCGGCTTGTGTCCAACTCACCCTCAACGGTTGAGTAAATGTGCATGACATGGCTGTATCGCTCAATTTTCATTAGTTCAGTTGTCTTGACAGTTCCGATTTTGCAGACTCGTCCCAAATCATTTCGCCCCAAGTCAACGAGCATTATGTGCTCCGCCCGTTCCTTCGGATCGGCAAGTAGTTCCCTTTCAAGGGCTTCGTCTTCCTCTGGCGTTCGCCCACGAGGTCTCGTCCCAGCAAGGGGGCGAGTTATAACCTTAGTGCCGAAGCAACTGACCAAAATTTCTGGTGAACTGCCAATTAGTTTCAAATCGCCGAAACTCAAGTAGAACATGTAAGGCGAAGGGTTGATTGACCTTAGGGCTCGGTAGATGTTGAAAGGCAAGGCATTCACTTGGGCCTGAAACCTTTGGGACAGGACGACTTGGATGATGTCACCAGCAGCGATGTATCCCTTTGCATGCTCAACGATCCCTTCAAAACCTTCACGGGTGAAATTGGAAGTAACAGTAACCGATGGGGCTTGAGAAACAAATACTTGACCGCTGTATGGGTTAAGGGTTGTGACTCTTAAGCGGTGGACAATCGCTTCAATGCGCTCAACAGCAGCATTGTAAGCCTTTGCTGGTTCGTCATCAACGAAAGCGTTGACGAGAAATTTCATCTTCCGCTTCAAGTGGTCAAAGATGACAAGGGTATCGGCAAGCATCAGGTAACAATCAGGCAGTTGCAGGTCGTCATCGGTCCAATCTGGTAGCCTTTCAAAGAAACGAACCATGTCGTAGCCTATGTAACCTACAAAGCCTCCACAGAAGCGGGGCAACTCGTCTTCAGTCACAAACCTAAATTGACCCATCAGCCTTTTGAGGACATGAAGGGGGTCTTCGTTGGGTTGCAATCGGTAAACTTGCAGGCTTCCGCCTTTCTCAATGAGGACGGTATCACCTTTGCTTCGGAATAGCAAAACGGGTTGCGTGCCCAGAAAGGAGTATCTGGCGACATGTTCGCCTCCTTCCACACTTTCAAGCAGGAAGGCAAAATCGCCCTGAGCCAACTTCATGAAGGCTGAAACTGGCGTTTCCAAGTCAGCCAAAATTTCCGTCCAAACAGGAATGAGGTTGCCCTTTTGCGCTAAAACCAAAAACTCACTTTTGCTCGGTTGAACCTTCATCTCCTCACACCCCTATCTGTTCCTTTTCCGCTGTCCCGTCCTTTTCACCGATTTGCCCAAAAGTTCGGAGAGGTTGATTTTCAGACCCGGCAACCCTTTTGGTTCAAAGACATCGTTTGGTCCTGCGGCAGCCGTCCTCAAGTAACCTTCCTCAGTTCGGTGAAACTCCTCTGCCGTCAAATCCTCGCTGTCTATCAACCAAACCCACTCAACCCCCGCCTCAAAGTAGCCTTCCATCTTCTTGTATCGGTCGCGAATTTTTGTGCCGGGCGAGATAACCTCAATAACTAAATCTGGCGCTCCGTGAATTTTGCCGTCTTCGCCGATAAGTTCACCCTCCCTATCGCGGCGGACAAATGTCAAGTCTGGGATGTAGCCTCTGCCCGTCGGCAACGCAACATCTACAGCCATAACCACTGTGCCCAAGTCATGTTCTTCCGCCCACCTGTCCAAAACGAAATACAGCATGCCGACAACTTCCTGATGCTCCAATCTCGGAGAAGGCATCACGATCAACTCGCCATCCTCCAGTTCGTAAAAGGGCGGACCTTCGGGCAACTTCAACCACTCTTCCAAAGTCCAACGCCTTTCTACTTTGGGTGTTGTGACCGTCTTTGATGCCATCTTCTCTCACCCCGCTTCAATGTCCATAGAAAGGGAAAAAGCGCTACAGTTTGAAGGGCAATTCAATTGTGGCATCGTTAAGGGGGCAACGGTATGGTTAGGGCTGTGCTCTTTGACTTTGACGGTGTTTTGGTTGACAGTGAGCGTCTTCATTATGAGGCTTTAGTCCATGTCCTAAGGGAAAAAGGCATGGACTTGACTTGGGAGGAATTCAAAGTCGGCTGCATCGGCATTCCAGATCGGGATGCTGTCAAGTGGGCGCTGAAGCGCAACGGCGTTGACGATGACGAGCAAACTTTAGAAGTTCTCCGACGAAAAACGGAAATTTACGATGCTTGGCTGAAAGACCGATTGCCTGCCGTTGATGGGATGGCAGATGTGGTCAAAACGCTCGCCCAAAAATTTACGCTGGCAATTGCCTCAGGCTCGTTTCGTTACCAAATAGAGGCTGTGCTTTTGAGGGAAGGAATTCGTGACCTATTTCCTGTCATCGTTGGACACGAAGATTGTGAGAGGGGCAAGCCAGACCCTACCCCGTTCCTTTTGGCGATGGAAAGGCTGAACGAGTTCGTCTCGCCGCCTTTGAGACCTCACGAGTGCCTCGTCGTTGAAGATTCACCTGCGGGCATTCAGGCAGCAAGGAAAGCGGGGATGAGGTGCGTTGCCCTTCGCAGTTACTACGAAGATGAGGCACTCAGGGATGCCGATATAATTGTGGATGACTTGAAAGCGCTGCTGCTACCGAAAGTTTGGGAACACTTCCATATGCCGCCGTTGCTATAATCGTTGACGGGCTTAGGGGTGAAGGGGCGCAACCGCAAGAGAGGGACTGAACTATGGCTCAAATGACCTCTGGAATCACGGTCACTGAACAAGTCAAGGAAAACCTGATGCGAGTTAAAGAGCGAATCGCCCTTGCCGCTGAAAGGGTTGGTAGAGACCCAACGGAGATCATTTTGGTGGGAGCAACCAAGTCAGTTGATGTGGAGCGAATCCGTGCTGCCATTGAAGCCGGGTTGGAGCATATCGGTGAAAACTACGCTCAAGAGGCGTGGGCTAAATACCAACAAATTGGCGACGCCGTTACATGGCATTTCATCGGTCACCTGCAAACTAACAAGGCGAAATTAGTGGTGCGGTTTTGTAAGTTCATTCAATCATTAGACCGATTGGCTTTGGCGGAAGAACTGAACAAACGAGCCGAGCCGATGGGTCGTATAGTTGACTGTTTGGTTGAAGTCAATGTGGGTGGTGAAACGAGCAAAAGTGGCATCGCTCCCGAAGAAGTTGAACGCCTCATCTGTCAAGCCTCCCAGTTTCCCAACATCCGCATCGTCGGGTTGATGGCGATACCGCCTTACTTTCTTGACCCAGAAAAAGTCAGACCCTTCTTCCGAAAGATGCGGGAGTTGTTTGAGCGGTTAAAGGGGCTTGATTTGCCCAATGTTGAGATGCAATATTTGTCTATGGGCATGAGCCACGACTTTGATGTCGCCATAGAAGAAGGAGCCAACATGGTTCGGATAGGCACCGCTATTTTCGGTCCCAGACCAACCAAAGGAGGTGCAGGGGGATGAACTGGTTTGCAAGGCTCTTTAAGATGGAATCACCGGAAGTTGAAGAGGAAGAAGCGGAAAACCCTGTGAGTTCGCAGAGAAGGTTGCTGCCTTTCAAAGTTGTCAGGAACAAAAAACCTACAGTCTGGGCTATCGCGCCGAGAAAGTTGGAAGACGCAGTCCGAGCAGCCGATAGACTGATTGAAGGGGCGGCAGTCTTTGTCAACTTGCAGCACATTGACTCGGCTAAGGCTCAACGCATCGTGGACATGTTGGCAGGAGTGAGTTACGCCCTTCGTGGGACCTTCTATGAAGTTGGCAAGAGAGTTTTCCTCTTCGCCCCACCCAATGTCCTCATTGGCGGCGACGAAGAAACCATCAAAGCCATTTCCGCTCTCTTCACGGGCGTTGGAGGTTCTCTTGAGGGTGAATTTGAATTGCCAGTGAGGTGAAAGGTCATGCTGGACGGATTGGTATGGTTGGCGTTTAATTTGTTTTTCCTGCTCATGCTGGTTCGGTGTGTCATCTCATGGTTCAGACCGTCCCATTACCACCCGATCGTTCGGTGGGTTGAAGATGTAACTGACCCAGTCCTTAACCCAATTCGCCGCGTCCTTCCACCTTGGAAAACGGCGGGGCTTGATTTCTCGCCCGCTATCGCTATTTTTCTGGCGTGGATTATCGCCAGAGTGTTGGCAGAGATTTTGCCTTAAGCCGAGGTGAAGGAAGTGCCTTTGACCCCTGCGGAAATCGTCCATTGGCAATTTAGAAGGCGCTTGTTCGGCTATTCGGTGAAGGATGTTAAGGCTTTTGTCCATCAATTAAGCGAAACAGTCGCGCAACTTTTGGAAGAAAACCAAGCCCTCAAGGAAGAGCGGGAGCGATTGTTGGAGCGACTGCAAGTTTATCAGGCGATTGAGCAGCAACTCCAAAACGCTCTCATTGTCGCTGAAAAGACTGCCGAAGACATAAAAAGGCAAGCCCAACGGGAGGCTGAACTCATCATCGCCCAAGCCCAACATGAAGCCGAGCAAATCAAGATAGATGCCCGAAACCAATATCAGGCGGAGTTGGAGAAAATTGAGCGGCTCAGACAACTCCAAATGAGATTGATCACGGAACTTCGTCACTTACTCCTTTCCTATCTTGAGTTGCTGGAGAAAGCAGAGGCGAAAGTCGGCGGGGAGGAAACGAAACTTAACAGCGGCGAATAGCGATTGGTTAGGACGGCAAAGAAATTGTGCGAAGGTAGAATCGGGCTTATCTCCGACGGCAGTTAAACAGCCGTCGCCCACAAGAAAAACGGCAGCGAATAGCGAGTGGCGAATGGCGAGTAATTTCGTAGGGTAGTGCCCCCGCACTGCCGAGAATTTTCAGCGCTCAACAACCACACCATGAACTCAGCACCCCGCACTGAAGATTGCACCCTGCACTTAGCACTCCGCACCAATTTGCACACCCCTGCACACTTCCACGCACATTGGCTGAAACCAATGTCGTGAGGATTGAAACGCTCTCCGAAACAAGTGTCGGAATTTTGGGGCAAAATTGTAGTGGCTTGACGGGACGAAGTTTAAGCGAGCGAGAGGTGGTCAAAAACGATGCCAATTCGGGTTGCCATTATCGGAGTGAGGGGCGTCGGGAAGTTTCATGCCCAATGGTTTGCCAGTGAAGGGTGTGAAGTTGTCGCTTTCGTCAGTTCAAGCCCTGAAACGATTGCTCAAAACGAAACTGCCATCAAATCGGTTGTTCCCGATTTTCGTGGACGAGGATATTGCGATTTGCGGGAGATGTTTGAAAAGGAGAAACCCGATGCCGTGAGCGTTTGTTCACCTCACCACCTTCATGCCGAACATTGCCTTGAAGCCTTGAAGCACGGAGTTCATGTCCTTTGTGAGAAGCCTTTGGTCTGGCTCGGTCAGGATAAACTTGATGAGTCCCTTGAACAAGCCCGAAAAGTCGTCAACGAGGCAAAGGAGCGTGGGCTGAAATTTGCCGTCAACACTCAATACGCTGCCTCTGTCCCTCACCTGCGCCAAATCTGGGGTGAACAAGGTTTGCCACAAATCCCAGAACACATCACTTTGACGATGGAGGCGAAAATGAGGGAACGAGACACGAGCGGGGTCAACTTGTGGGTTGACTTGGCACCTCACCCTCTGAGCATCCTGCTCGCTCTCTTCCCCGATGCGGATTTGGAACTTAACGGCGTTGAGTTTGAAGAAGGTTCTGATTCGCTATCAGCCCACTTTTCAGTTCGGTGGCAAAACCAAAAAATCCCCGTCACCGTTCGCACAAGAAGGCACTCAGGAGAGTTGGAACGAAGCGTTTCGTGGAGCAAGTTTAAAACCGAGTTTGTCCCGTTCGTTGGCGAAGACGGATTTTACCGAATCCAAATTAAGTGGGAAGAAGGCGAACGAGTTGCGGAAGATTTTATGCAAGTGTCAATCCGCCAGTTTGTCAAAGCAGTTTTAGGTGAAGGGATGCCATTGTGTGACGCTGAGATGGCTATGAGGCAAATGGAGTGGCTAATCGCTTTGGTTCGGAAATACCTGACGATGAGGCGGTGGTGAGTGGGATGGCTGTTAGGTTATTCGTTGACACGGACATCGGGAGCAATGTTGACGATGCCTTCGCTTTGGTCATTGCCGCAAGGTTACCCGATGTTGAACTCTTGGGCGTGACGACAGTGGGTAGCATGGTTGCTGTCAGAGCCCAATTGGCTCGGAAAGTTATGGCGACATTGGGCAAAAGAGGAGTTCCCGTTTCAGCAGGGTGCTCTCAGGGTCTGATAGAGCCACCATCCCGACACTTTCCTGAACAAGCCGCAGTTTTGGACGAGGTTGACAAACTTTTCTTCCCACCAGCTAACGGGATTGATTTCCTCAGAGACGCAATTCGCCGAAACCCCGGCGAGTTGGTCGTTGTGACTTTGGGAGCGATGACGAACCTCGCTTTGGCTTTAAGGGCTGAACCCGCTTTGTGCAGGCTCATCCGCAGGCTTGTAGTGATGGCTGGGACAGAAGCGTTACATTACGCCGAAACCAACATCCGCAGCGACCCAGAAGCCGCTTTCATCGTTTTCAACAGTGGCATCCCTTTCGTCATGGTGCCGAAGGACATAACCCAACATGCGGTCATGCCCGAAGCGATGCTTGAAAGGTTGCAAAAAAGCGATTCGCCCATATGCAAGTTGCTCTGGGAGATGACCCAAATTTGGCTTCAAAGCACAGGCGCAAAAGCGCCCATCCTAAATGACCCTTTGGCGGTTGCCATCGCAGTGCGACCGGAAATTGCAACTCTTGAGCGGGTTAGGGTGGAAGTTGAACTGCAAGGGGCTCACACCCGAGGCTTCACTATTGTCAAGCCCGAACCAACCGGACCAGGCTGGATTGTCCGCTCTGTCAACTGGGACAGTTTTTGGTCAGTCGTTGAAAGCGCTCTCTTCCAATGAGCCCCAAGTATGTTCCAAAACCACTCATGCCATTGGCTTCAGCCAGTGGTTGATGACGAATTTGGTAGCGTCGCTCTTGTGGGCGACGGGCATTTAACTTCGGCTTGGTGGGAATTTCGCCCCCAATTAGTTCACCGACTGAAGTCGGTGTCTACGAAAACGAAGCCTGCTGAAGCAGGCTGACCGAAAAAGTTGCGAGTTGCAGGTTATGTGTTCGGAGGAGAAACCAAATCACAACGCTTAAACTGCAACCCATTTAGCAGGCTTTAGCCTGCTTTGATTTTGTAGCCACCCACCTCGGGTGGGTGGTCAAAGCTTTTAAAGGAACTCATGAAACCATCAAACGCTCAATCCTGCAGCCTTAAGAACTGCCTGCTTGACGATGGCTTGAGCGAGTGGAACTTTGTAAGCGTTTTGAGCCAAAGGTTGAGCCTTCGCCACCGCTGCTTTACCTGCTTGTTCCGCCAACTCAAGAGTTATCGCCTTGCCCTTCAAAACTGCTTCAGCCTCGGGCGAGCGCCAAGGGATGGGTGCAACGCCAGAAAGGACAATTCGCACATCCTCACAGACCTTGCCCTTCAACCTCATCACGACTGCAGCGCCGACAATTGCAAAGTCATGAGAATCACGCTCTTTGAATTTCAGGTAAGTGCTGCGAGTGTTAGGTGGCGGTGTGGGCACTCGTATCTCGGTGACAATTTCGTCAGGTTCAAGGATTGTCTCATGGTCCAAACGCCGAGATGGCAGGACGAAAAATTCCTCAAGAGGAACAGTCCTTTGTCCCCTTGGAGAGACGATGGTGACCGATGCCCTGAAAGCAATTAACGCCGGCGCACAATCAGACGGGTGAACGATGTAGCAAGGACCACCGCCGAGGATGGCGTGGTATTTGTTTTCGCCGTTGTAAGCAAAGCACATTGGACCGCCTCTTTTGAGGCATCTTGTGTGCTCATCACGGTAATACCAACACCTCGGTCGCTGGCACAAGTTGCCGCCGATTGTCCCGACATTGCGGATTTGAGGGGTGCCGACGGAATGGGCTGCTTCGGCGAGGGCAGTGTAGCGCTGCCGAATGACCTGATGCGTTTCAATTTCTTCCAAAGTCGCTAACGCCCCCAACCTCAATCCTTCCTTCTCGCTGAACCGGATGTAGCGCAGACCACTGATGCTTTTTATGTTGACAATTCGCTGCGGGGCAATAATGCCCTCTTTCAACTCGCCCAGAAGGTCAACGCCACCGGCGAGAATTTTTGCATCCGTCCAACTTCGTCCAAGTTCACGAACAGCCTCAGCCACCGTCGTCGGCTTGACATACTCAAACGCTCTCATCTTCCTTTCCCCCTTTCGGAGTGCGCTTACGGAAATAAGTTTGGCACAAATTGCCTTCACCTTTCATCCCAAAGCGGTGGTGGCAATCTGCTTTCAACTCGCTCACACCAAGCCCTCAAAATTTCAGCCACACTCCACGCTTGTGCGAAACACCCTCTCGGTTCGTAAGGTTCATCACCGTCAAAAATCTCGGAAACTTGCCCAACACATGCCTCCCTCAAATGTTGGTGCAAAAAGTTTTCAAGCAACGGTCGGACTCTGCGCTGAACCGAGTTGTTTCCTTCCACGAGAGCGACCGCATCGGCATAAGGACCGAACCACCAAGCCCAAACCGTCCCTTGATGGTAAGCGGCATCCCGTTCGTGAGGTGGTCCGATGTAGCGACCGATGTAGTTTGGGTCTTTGGGCGAAAGGGTCCGTAAGCCGCAAGGTGTCAAGAGTTCGCCCTCAACCACTCTTAACACCGAACGCTCTTTTTCGGGCGAAAGTAAGTGGAAAGGCAAACTCAATGCCAACAATTGGTTGCACCTTACAGAACTGTCCGGCGTTCTGTCCAAAGCGAGAACATCAAACAAGCAGTTTCTCTCTGGGTTCCAAAAAATCGGCTCAAAGTGGCTTTTCGCTCTCGCTGCGGTTTGAGATGCCAATTTTTCCGTTTCCTTGTCGCCGAGAAGTTTGGCGATGCGGGCGAGGATTTCTAAGGCGTTGCACCAAAGTGCGTTGACTTCAACGGGCTTGCCTGACCTTGGCGTAACTGGCTTGCCCCAAACTTTTGCGTCCATCCATGTCAGCGCTTCGTTGACAGAATTTGAACCCCAACTCAGCAGACCATCTTCTGGGTCGGCGCAAATTCCGAACCGAGTGCCCTTCAAGTGCCAAAGCAAAATCTCTCTCAGGACATCCCAAATTCGGCTCAATGTCTTTTCGTCTCGCGTGTAGCGCAGATAACGGTAAACGGCGAGGACAAACCAAAGCGTTGCATCAACGGTGTTGTAAGCGGGAGGTTCACCGCCTTCAGGGAAAAAGTTGGGAACTAAGCCTTCGGAGATGTAGCGGGCAAATGTCAGCAAAATTTCATGGGCTACTGTGAACCTACCAGTCACAAGTGTCAAGCCCGGCAAGGAGATGAGCGCATCGCGCCCCCAATCGGTGAACCAAGGATAGCCAGCGACGATTGTCCTTGTGCTCGTAGATGACCGTAAAGCGATGAAGGCATCGGTTGTCCTGAACAAGGTTGACAACAGTTGGTCTCCTTGAGGTTTCGCAGCGAATTTACTTCTCCGCATCCTTTCCCTTGCCTCAAGTTCCGCCGCTTCATCCACATCAATGGGTTCAACCGAAGCGATGATGTCAAGATGCCCAAACCCATCAAAATCCTTGACAATTGTGCCGACGCAGAAAAGCGATTCAGTATCTTCTAAGCCCCGTTCGGTTTCTATTGGAAGCCAAAAATTGTGCCACCAACGAAATTCGGGCAAAAACGCATCGCCATTATGGGCGAAATAGCAAACGGTTTGGGGTGGTTGACCTGCTCGGACAATCAACCGAAGGGCATCACTTTGGACTTCAAAAGGGACAACGGGTTGCATCGTCCAGTGATGGTCACGCCAAGCGACAAACAACCGGACGGAAAGCCTTAATTGCCGAAACGCTTTGACAAAGTAGCGGACAACGACAGCGTTGTGCATGTGAGGCATGAAAACCCGCTTGACGATTAATGAGTTCGGCAACTCATATAGCCATTGAGGGCACCAATCCAAAGAAAACTCGGTCGGTTGCGTCCAATCGGTCATCGTGCTATCCCGAAACAGATGTGCGGTCAAGTCGAAAATTTGTCCACTATCGTCCACCTTTTCTTCGGTTCCGGAGAAAAGCAAAGTTCTTTGGGTCGGCGGGTAGAGTGAGGCAATTAGCAAGCCGTGATACCTTCTCGTCCTGACCCCAGCGACAGTGCCTGACGCGTAACCGCCTAACCCGTTCGTTTCTAACCACTCCAACTTTGAGGCTCGTTCAAAAGTCAATTCGCCCTTGTCCCACTTGAGCATCCTTCGTTCACCCGCTTTCAAATTTGCGTGAAGCGCAAGAAAATTTTTCCCGACCTGCCGATAAGTTCGGCTCTTTAGAGTGCACTTGGCACAACTTAACGCACGAAGGTGTGAAAGAATTATCACCGAGGTCGTTGCACAAGCGTTGCATAAATTTTGCATGCAGGCTAAGTATTTTGCGTTTAATTCAGCCAAGCGGCAGAGCAAGGAGGGTGTGCCACGATGTTTGCCAAAATTAAGTTCGCTAACGAAAAGGAAGAAGCGCGCGGTGTGATGGCGTTATTGCGGAAAGGAAGGGTGAGCCTTCACACCGTTCAGGAAAATGGAGAGGCGTTCTTTTTTGTCCCTGAAAGCGCTTTAGCAGTGCTGGACGAAGTGGGTGTCCAATATGAAGTTGTGGAGCGGGGTGGTTGGGATGCCGTTGTTCAAGCGCTACGAAGTGCTCCTGCCCGTAAGGTATAACGACGGCACGCCCATTGAGGAAGAAAAATTCCGGCAAACTTGGCTGGAAGCCCGACAACAATTCGGCGGGCTGACCATAGACTTGCATCCTTTGCGAGGCATCTGGGTGCACGAAGAAATTGTGTATGAAGATGAACTCATCCGCCTCGTCCTTGATGTTGAAGACACCCCTGAAAACCGCAATTGGTTTCTCCGATGGAAGGAAACGCTCAAGGAGCAGTTTCGGCAGTTGGAAATTTGGATGGTTGCCATTCCCATTGAAGTCCTGTAATTTGCTACTTGCCGAAAACCTCTCGCACTTCAAGTGAACTCACTTGTCCCGACCCATCAATTTTCCGACCTCACGATTTGCCGAAAAGTTTGGCTTTTCAAAGCGCACTTGGCACAACTTGGCGCGCAAAGATGTGAAAGAATTATCACCGAGGTCGTCGCAAAATGCAATTTTGGTTTGAAAATGCGTTGCGAGAAAGGAGGAAGGGGCGATGAAACGGTTATGGTGGCTCACTTTGTTTGGTTTGATCTTGGCGAGTGCATTCGCCCAAACACCGAAGAAGCAGTATCGGATTGCTGTAGTGCCTAAAAGCGTTGCCTTTGATTTTTGGCTTGCTGTCAGGGCAGGCGCAGAGAAAGGAGGGAAGGAAGAAGGCGTGCAAATTATCTGGAAGGGACCGAGCGACGAACGAGACATCGCAGGGCAGAGAGCCATCTTGGAAAACTTCATCACCCAGCGGGTTGACGCTATCGTTTTCGCTGCTTGTGACGCAAGGGCGATGGTTCCCATCGCCCAAAAAGCGTTGAGGGCTGGCATCAAAGTCATCACCATTGACTCTGGTCTTGAGCCTGAAGTCTCACTTTGCTTTGTCGCCACCGACAACATCAAAGGCGCCAAGATTGCCGCAGAAGTCTTGGCGAAGTTGATTGGCTATGAAGGCAAGGTTGGTCTCATTCCTTTCGTTCCTGGCGCAGCAACTTCAATTCAGCGAGAGCAAGGCTTCAAAGAGGGGCTGAAAAAGTTCCCGAAGGTCAAGTTAGTGGCGACTCTGTATTCGGAAAGCGATGTGACGAAAGGGATGCAAGTGACTGAGAACATGCTGACAGCCCATCCTGATTTGAAGGGCATTTTTGCTGCTAACGAACCCGGCGCTATCGGTGCCGCTCGCGTCCTACAAGCCCGAAAGTTGGTTGGCAAGGTCAAACTCGTCGCTTTTGATGCTGCCCCGACGGAAATTAAGGCTCTTCAAGACGGCGTCATCCAAGCCCTAATCGTTCAAAACCCTTTCCGAATGGGTTACGATGGTGTCAAGATGGCAGTGAAAGCGTTAAGGGGCGAAAAGATTCCCAAACGGATAGACACGGGCGTGACTGTCGTGACAATGGAGAACTTCCACCAACCCGAAATCCAACGCTTGCTTTTCCCTCCGAAAGTCAAGTGAGTAAGTTCTAAAACTAACCATGCCGCTGGCTTAAGCCAGTGGTTGATGACGAAATTTTAAAGCGCCGAATTTATTTGGCGAAAATTCGGAGTGCAAGGCTAATGCTGTGCCGAAATTTTGCGGTCGGGCAAGAGCCCGACCCTCCAAGAAAATTAGCCGACTGAAGTCGGCACTAAGTTTCTTCGTCATCAACTGCGGGCTAAAGCCCATAGCATGGGAAGGAAATCTTTGACTTTTAGAACACACCCAAGTCAAGTGAGCGTAAAGACATCGCTTAAAGGAGTGGTTCTGGTGAAGTTGCTGATAACCCATGATTTGACGCCGCAACAATTGGAACAAGTTCGGCTAACCGCTCGCGAACACATGATCGTTTACACGCAGGAAAGAGACCTTGCCCTTGCTGAAGCAATAAGCACTGATGTCGCTTTATTGGGAGCGTTCTCAAAGGAGATTCTGGAAACGGCGTCAAACCTTAAATGGGCTCACATCCCTTGGGCAGGGGTTGACAGTTTAATTGATGCCATTCGCAAGACACCAGCGGTTGTCACCTGCGGGAAAGGTGTCTTTGATGCGCCGATGGCTGACCATGTCTTTGCCCTGCTTTTGACCTTGACCCGCCAAATTAACACCTTCTTGCGCTACCAAATTGCCGGCATTTGGAAGCGAGAATTACCCAACGCTTCCTTGACAGACTTGTGGGGCAAAACGATGGGGATTGTCGGTCTGGGTAACATCGGCAGGGAAGTGGCAAGGCGAGCAAGCGTCTTTGGGATGAGAGTTCTTGCTGTCAAGCGAAGACCAACTGCCATCTCTGAGGAACCCGTTGACGGGCTCTTCATCGGTTACGAAGGGCTTAGGCTCATGCTGCCGGAATGCGATGTTGTCGTTATCACGGCAGCGTTGACGCCACAAACCCGTTACCTTCTCGGTCAAAACGAAATCTCTTCCATGAAAAAGGGTGCAATACTCATCAATGTCGCAAGAGGCGCCCTCATTGAAGAGAGAGCGTTGGTTGAGGCTTTGAGATCAGGTCATCTGGCTGGTGCTGGGCTTGATGTTTTTGAAGAAGAACCGTTATCACCCAGTAGTCCACTCTGGCACTTGCCCAATGTGGTCATTACGCCCCATGTAGGTGGGCTTAGCGAAAGGACAAGACATCGGGTTTTTGAGCGGTTCCTTGAAAACCTTCGCCGTTTCCTTGCAGGCGAGCCTTTGATTGGCGTGGTTGATAAGGAAGCGGGGTATTGAGGCGAAACTTGCAAAAACGGAGGTGCTGAAGGATGGCTGATGTCATCACCATTGAAGACTTCGCCAAGTTGGATTTGCGTTCTGGCAAGGTTGTCAATGCTCAAAAAGTGCCGGGAAAAGACAAGTTGTTGGTGCTTCAAGTGGACATAGGGACTGAAACGAGAACTGTGGTCGCCGGGATAGCACAAGAGTTTTCGCCCGAGGAATTGATTGGGAAACAAGTCGTCCTCGTCGCCAACCTTGAACCAAAGCGCATCGGCGGGATTGTATCTCACGGGATGATTTTGGCTGCCGGCGAAGAGAAAGCCCTTGCAATCGTCACCCTTGACAGAGAAGTTCCGCCCGGAACAAAGGTTCGTTGATAATGGCGCACAAGTGATGAGCAGCCATGAAACTGAAATCGCATCGCAAATTCTGGGTGGTTATGCTGTGGCTGTTGGTTCTGCCAGTTCTGGTATCGGGCGAGTCAACGGATGCCTTTCTGTGCCGAAGCAAGTGGGATGGTCAAAAGGAAGCCGAGTTGGTTTTTGAAAACGACGGGAAAAAAGTGATTGCCCGACTGAACCCGACCCGCTCGCACTTCCTCATTGACGGCAAGCCAATTGGTTGGAGCGAGTTGCTTCCCAACTTGCCTGAACCACCTATTCCTGTGTTCGTCCACCGAAGCAAATTCCACTGGTCGTTAGTTGCGGGGCGAAGGTTGATTGCCTTCGCTTTCGCTGATGAGCCTGCAACGAAAAAGTTTGTCGGCTTAGACACCGAGGACTTAACCCCTCTTGAACCTGTCCCTGAACGCCACCTTATCCCTTCAGGCGGATGGAAGCGATTGGAACTTGAGGATGGCTCAGTTGCCTTTAGCCCACCTAAGCAAGCAGTGAGGGAAGCGTTTCCGCTGATTGTAGGTGAACAAACTCTAACGAACTTTTCTGCCATCCTTGAAGTTCAACCTAACGGAGCAAGGTCTGTCGGAATTGGAATCTGTTGGGGCAAGGAAGGTGGATATTTGTGGAGATGGATAAGGCGACGGGATGAAATGAAGTGGCAGTTGGCAATCACAACACCATCGGGGACAGGTTGGGATTTAAGGCTGCTCCACGAAGAACCTGCAACCGTCTCCCCGACCGAGTGGCATCAGTTGCAAGTTTGGCGCTCAGGAGACCAAATTTGGGTTGGAGTGGACGGGGAAGTTTTGGCGAACTTGAGGGATAATCACTTCGCATTTGGGCAAGTCATCGTCTGGGTTGAGGGTGGCGATTTGCCACCTCCACTTATCCGTCCCGTTCGCTTAACTCATTGGTGGTGCGCTTCCTTGTCCGCAGATGTTGACACTAATGCACCATTTCCCGCTCAGTTGGGCGAGTGGAAAACGAGATCCGATGGTTGGACACTCCAAACCTTGTCAGGTCAGCCCTTTGCTTTGTCTCTTTTGGGAACGCCAAATTTGCCTGCGTGGTGGGTAGCCGATGTTCTGTGGCGAAACGAAACTTTGGGGCTTGTCTTCGGTTGGCTTGACGAAAAACACTACCATCTACTCAGGCTGCGACCTTATGAGAAAACAGCCAAACCTCACCGAACCATCTTGGAACTTGTCGCCATTCGTCAAAACCGCGAGAGCGTTTTGGACAAATGGGATTTGCTTTTGGAAAGTGGCGGGATTTATCGGTTGGCTTTGCAGATGACAGCAAATCAAGTATGGGGCTTCGTCAACGGCATGGGTTTGGTGAGGGCAGAAATTTCGCCTGTCGGTAAAGTAGGGCTGTGGACAAACTCATCACTGACCTTGAAGCGGTTTTGGCTTTACATGTGCGAACAATCGTTGTTGCCTTTAACTCCCGAAATGAGCGGGACAGTTCAACCCCTTACTGGCAGCCTCATCATCGCACATGAAATGGTCTCCATCACCCTCCCCGCCGGTCTCCCACCAGGCGTCCCTTTGAGCGCCAGATTGAGCCAAGAACCAGTCATCTTGTTCGTTGATAGGCGTGGCAATCGTTTGGTTTTTCAGGTGGAACGACAAGGTCGGTTGTTAGGCATAACTTCAACATCGCTGCCATCGCAAATGCCGATAACCATTCGCCTTGAACGCCGCGACAGGCTTTTACTTGTCTGGCTCGGCGACCAACCTGTTTTGACTTTGAGAATGCCTTAAGGGTGCAGCGATGTTGATCACATGTATCTTCGCGCCTCAGTTGCGACCAGCAACTCAGACTGGGATGGTGGGTGATAAAGTTTGCGACCAACGGCTGCGGCAACTGGTTCAAGTTTCCGCATCAATTCACCAAACTGCTCAATTGTCAAAGATTGGGCGCCATCGGAAAGGGCTTTTGCTGGGTTGGGATGGACTTCCAAGATTAAGCCGTCAGCACCAGCAGCGACGGCAGCAAGTGCCATTGGGATGACCATATCGCGCCTTCCAGTTCCGTGACTTGGGTCAGCGATGACAGGCAAATGGCTCAATTGTTTGGCTGCGACAATTGCTGAAATGTCCAAAGTGTTGCGGGTGTAAGTTTCAAAAGTTCGGATGCCCCGCTCGCACAAAATCACATAGGGGTTGCCCTCAATGCAAATGTATTCCGCAGCCTGAAGCCATTCCTCAATGGTTGCCGACATACCTCGCTTGAGCAAAACAGGTTTACGCAACTGACCGACTTCTCTGAGTAGGGCGAAATTCTGCATGCTGCGTGTTCCAATTTGCAATATGTCGGCAACTTCAGCAACCGCTTCCACATCTCTCGTGTCCATGACCTCGGTGACAATTGGCAGCCCTGTCAGTTCGGAAGCCTCTTTGAGCAACTTCAAGCCTTCGTGACCCAAGCCTTGGAAAGTGTGGGGTGAAGTTCGTGGTTTGAAAGCGCCACCTCTCAAAACATCGGCGCCGTATCGCTGAACGCCCTTAGCGGTCTCAATAATTTGCTCTCTGCTTTCAACGGAACAAGGACCAGCCATGATAATCAGGTGTTCGCCGCCGACAACTTTATCCTGAACCGGCACCAAAGTTGGTTCATGCTTCCAATCTCTGCTGACCAACTTGTATGGTCGCAGAATTCGGATGACATTTTCAACGGCAGGAAGGCTGCCTATTTGCTCTATCAATTGCGTCTTCACCTCCTCGTCAATGACCCCAATCGCTCCAATGACCGTCCGCTCCACTCCGCGCCAGATAGCGCTTTTGTAGCCTACCTCTTCCAACATCTGGCAAACCTGTTGTATGTCTTCCTCGGTTGCTCCAGAACGCATCACGACTATCATGTAAAGACACCTCCGTTGAGGGATTTTGCGTTTTGGGTGCTTCAACTTATGGGGTTAATGTGAGAGGGCAATCACGGGGATGGCGCCGGCGCCTTACCGGCGCCAAAAGTAGAAGGTAAAGAAGACGACATAACAGAATGCCAACGCGCTCAAGCCCTTCATCGCGCCTCTACATTGTTTGTCTGTGCCAGAACTCATCTGTGATCCCTCCTTGTAAAGTTCGCTTCCATTATGTCGCAAGTCACTGTGAGTGTCAACACCAAAAAAGTGTTCTAAAGGTCCCAGTTTGCTTTTCTATCTGCTGCAGGCTTCAAACTGACTTAGCCGATCCAGCGAAACGAACCATGCTACGGGCTTCAGCCTGTAGTTGATGACAAAAAAAAAACTGAGCGCCGACTTCAGTCGGCGAAATTTCTGGAGGGTCGGGCTTCTGCCCGACCGCCCAATTTGGAAGGCACTGAAGCGCAATTAGTTCGCGCCGAGATGGAACGGAACTTAGAAGCGATAAAGCGATATGCGAAAAGCCTTCAGTTTGGAGATTGTCGCCGAAAATTTTTGCTGGAACATTTTGGTGGACGACTTGAAGAACGCCGTTTCCCTTGCTGCGACCTTTGCGACCCTAACATGGAACTTCCTTGGCGGGAAGTAAGCAGGGAAGAAGTCCGAGAGGCTGTTGACATCCTTGACCCGTCTTACCTTGCTTTGCGTGTCGTGGAGTGGAGTGGAACGAGCAGTTAGATTACCCCTTCGGTTTAGGAGCATTGAAGCAAATCCTTCTGGGTGAGGAATATGCATTGTCTCAGCATGTCTCTGATGAACAAAGGCGAAAGGTCAGGCTGCGACGGGCGCAAAGATGTCCATGGTTTGGAGCAATGCGAAGCGCCCAAAATGCCCGCAATAAAGTCAATCAAGCCTTTGAAGCACTTTGCTGTCAAGGCTACATTTACTTTGAGCAGCGGGAATTGCATGGACAAAGGTATGTCGTCCCACAACTAACGCAGAAGGGGAGAAAGGCAATTCAAGCGGGCAAGTATCTTTGGTTGGCAGGTTGAAAGTGGAAAATTAGAACGCTCCCAGCAAGCCTTTACAGCCTCTGACTTTACCGCTAAGTTTTTAGCCGCCGAAAGCGTTTTGTCAAACCATCATTTCTCTCCGCAGAGTGAGGGGGAAAGTGATGCTCGCTTCCGTAGCATCTCCTTTCTTTCACGAACAAAGGGCAGGTCGGAACTTGAGGGAATGCGGGTTGAAGGTTTGCATCGTTGGCTGTGGCGCAATTGGCGCTAACTTGGCGGAAACCCTTGCCCGCATGGGTTTGCCACAAATGAGGCTCATTGACTTTGACCGAGTTGAACCGAGAAATCTCTCCACTCAGCCCTTCTGGAGAAGCGATGTTGGGCAGTTGAAGGCAAGGGCTTTGGCGAGACTGCTCTACCGAGCAACTCAATGCCGAGCGGAAGCAATTGCGGAAAGGTTAACGGGTGAAAATGCTGCCAAGTTGCTTTCAGGCTCAGACTTGGTTGTGGACTGCCTTGACAACAGTGCATCGCGCCTCGCAGTCCAAACAGCAGTGCGACATTTGTCTTTGCCTTGCCTTCATGTCGGCTTTTCAAGCGATGGCTATGGCGAAGTCATTTGGGACGAGCATTACGCCGTTCCCGACGACAGCCACATTTTAGACCCATGCGATTACCCTTTCACTCGCCCTTTGATGCATTTGCTTGTCGGCGTCGCCGCTGAAACGGTTGTCCGCTTCTTGATCAACGGTGAGCGATTTAACTGGACAGTTACCCTTTCCGACATGAAAATTTCGCCGCTGCCGTTTCGTTGAAGAAGTTGTCTAAAAATCTTCATGCCACTGGCTTTAGCCAGTGGTTGATGGCGAGATTTTTGAGCGCCGAATTCATTCGGCGGCTATTCGGAGGGCACGGCTACTGCCGTGCCGAAATTTTGCGGTCGGGCAGGAGCCCGACCCTCCGAGGGGACGAGGATTTTCTCCGACTAAAGTCAGCGCTAAAATTTTGCGTCATCAACTACAAACTGAAGACCGCAGTATGGATTGTTTTGCTGGGTCATTAACTATAGGCTGAAAGTCTTGGCTAATTTAGCACGAAGCCTGTAGCAAGGATAGGCAAATCGGACTTTTAGAACATTCTCTCTTCATGTTGAAAAACGCAAAAAGTCGTGGCATAATAGCAACCGACTTTTGCAGCGTGCCCTAACCGAAGGGGCATACATGCGACAGAAGGCGTCGCAAATGCCCCTTTGACTTGCACGCTGCAAGTCTTTCGGGGTGAAAGCAAATGGTCGTCCATGTCCGATGGCAAGGGCGAAGTTACGAATGGACAAACGAAGAGTTAGCGTTGCCAGAACGACCCGATGAGGAAGAGTTGTTTACTGCTTTGGCGCAAAAGTTGGAAACTGATGTCAATTTGCTGAAGGGCGAACTTGTGGTTGATTGGGGCGAAGAGGCAGTAGTTCTGAGACCGAAAGCCGTTTTCGGTTGAAAAGCGAAAAAGGAGGCGGCGTGCCCTAATGGGAAGGGCTTACATGAGGGCGCCAACTTTCGGGGTCAGCCCAGCCCCAACCATTCACAAAAAGCCCTTCCAACTCGCACGCCGCTTCTCTTCGCAATACGCAACTTGGCTGCCTTTCAACTTGACTGGAATGCGAAAAAGAGAAGGGCGTGCCCTAACCGAGGGGAGCATACATGGTCGCCCAGAGGCAGGGCACCGGCATCAAAGCCGGAGGTCGCGGGTTCGAATCCCGTCCATGAAAATCAACTGCTCCCTCAACTTGCACGCCCTTTTCCCATTTTCAGCGTTTAAGGTGACCTACTATGACCGAGGCGGACATTCGTCTTGACATTTTGCGCTCCATCCTTCGGTCGCCCCACGGTAAAGTTGAGGATTTGGCGGACTTGCATAAATCGGCTCAAGAACTTGACCCTCTCTTTTACGCCCACTTAGCCGTTTGGTATCAGCAAAAGGGAGAAGTCCGAGACCACAAGCACTTGTTCATTGCCAGATTGCTGACTTCGCCTGAGCCGATGATGGAGTTTCGCCCTGTCGGTCGCACCCTTTTCATGACGCTGCCCGTTCGTGAAGCAGCGCGAGTAATCAGTTATGCGCGAAGGTTGTTTGGAGGTGCGCCCAGATTTCTGAAACGAACCGTTGAAAGGTATTTGAGGCAACTGGAAGCTGACAGGAAGCGATTTGAAGACGCTGCCGTCCGCAACAGAAAAGACTTGAAAGGGCTTTACGCTTCTTTGCACATTAAGCCGTCGCCCCTTGCACAAGCCGTTCTTTTTGATGACAAGCCGCCTGAAGGAAGCAAACCTTGGATTGTCAAGCAGTTGAAAAAGGCTTCGCCTGAAGAAGCGGCAAGACTGATTTATCAGCACCGTGTGCCCTATCTCATCGCTGTTGGTGCTGTCCCGAAAGTGACACCGACAATCGCTATCGCCTTGATAAGCGTCATGACGCCGCAGGAGGTGCTCAACAACCTTGCTTCTCTCAGAAGGCGAGGGTTGCTGGACGACCCGTTGGTGAGGAAGTTGGTTGAAGAGAAACTTGAAGCGGCTAAATCCGATGCCCGTGTCTCAACGATGAAAGCAAATTTGGCGATGGCTCATGTTGACGAAGAGATGGCAGCGAAAGTGAGAGAAGTCAGGGATGTCCGAGTGGAGCAAAAAGCGGAAATTTTGCTGCCAACCGCTTTGTTCGTTGACAAAAGTGGTTCAATGGAGCCAGCCATTGAAGTTGGGAAGCAAATTGCTGCCCTTATCGCTCCCATCGCTAAAGCAGGGCTTTGGGTCGTCGCTTTTGACAGTGTGGCGAGGGAAATCACTGCGAAAGGAACTTCCATGAGCGATTGGGAAGAAGCCTTCAAATACATTAAAGCGGACGGCTCAACATCGGTCGGTTCGGCACTGGAACTTTTGCGACGCCGAAAAATCGCTGTTGAGCAAATCATCATCGTCACCGACGAGGAAGAAAACACTGCACCAAGACTGGCGGATGTTTATCGGCGCTATCGTCAAGAGTTGGGAGTTGACCCGACTTTCGTCATCGTTCGCGTCCGAAGCCGATACGATGGCTTGGAGCGAGAGTTGATACAGGAAGGTGCATTGGTCACCCGATTTGATTTCACTGGCGATTACTACAGTTTGCCCAACTTATTGCCTTTGGTGGCGGGGCGTGGCTTGATTGACTTGGTGGACGAAATCATGCAAACTCCTTTGCCAAAAGCAGCGTGAGTTTTACGGGAGACCAGCAAGATGGAACGATTGGACGAATTGTTGAAAAGATTTGCCGAAGCGGAAAAGAAACTGCTTCAGACCAAATTTTTAGCGCCGACGACAGGTAAGGGCAAAATTGCTGTCCGTTTGCCCAACGGTGCAATCTACTTTTTCCGACCGTTGAGGGACTTTTCAGGTTGGGGCATCTTTCAGCCAACAGGCATAGACACCCTTCAAATCGTTCGTGAAGCCCATGAATGGGAACGATTGGCATACTTAGAGGCTTTGTCAGCACTGAGGGCTATTGCTGTCCACGCTGTGCGAGGCAACGCTTGGCTTTGCGTCGCTTTCAACCGCTCCGATGCCCGCCAACGAAATTTCTCCACAGAACCTTTCTTGGCTCATCTTTTCTTGCCTGAAGTTGCACCTTTGGATGTTGTCATCGTCCGCACCGATGGGAGCAACTGGTGGTATGACGGGCTTGACACTCATTACGACCTTGAGCGGAGTGAAAGGCTGAGAGCATTCGTTCAAAGCCAGTTAGAAAGTTGTCTTGATGCACCGACACCTTTGGAGCGACTGAAAAGGCTCAGAAGCCACACGCTTACAAATGTCCCCAATGCCTCGCCAGAGGAAACCTTTGCTTGCGAACTCCTGTTTGCCAAAGAGCGACGAAAGTGGGAAGAGCAAGAGTGGGAACGGTTGTCGCCCGAAGAGAAGAAAAGGCTTTTGACCGAACAGGAAATGCGATGGCAACTTAGTTTGTTGGGCGCTCAGTTGATCAGCGTTCACCAAGAAGGCGAAACTTATCTCATCCGTTGGAGGGACGGTCGTCGTGAATACACCACCGTTTTGGATGCTTCCCTTTCCGTCTTAAGTGCAGGCGTTTGCCTTGCCGGGCGTGAGCAAGAGTTTGACCTTGCCTCCATAGTCAGTGTCATGCGTCAAGCGGAACAGATGGGCTGGCGTTAACTTGGCTCTGGTGGGTCAATTAGGGACGGGACTTGAATTTCTGCGTGCATGTCGTGAAGGGCTATAACATCAACTTCCCGTGTTTCGGCGACGCTCTGAAGTGCAATTAGAAGCGCCCTTGCCGTGTCCAGACTGGTGATGCATGGAATGCCGTGTTCAACGGCAGCGCGGCGGATAATCAGGTCATCTCGCTGCGAAAGTCTTGATGCTGATGGCGTGTTGATGACCAAGTGAACTTGCTTGCGGGTAAGCAGGTTCAGCAGGTTCGGTTCGCCCTCCTCAATCTTGCTAACGACTTCGCACTCAATGCTGTGTCGTCGCAGGAAGTTCGCTGTCCCGCTTGTGGCGAAAAGTCGGAAACCCAGTTCAGCAAAGCCTTGAATGATGGGAAGCGCTTCGGGTTTGTCTTTGTCCGCCACCGTCACCAGTAACTTGCCACCCATCGGCACATTGTAACCCGCCGCCACCAGTGCTTTGTAAAGTGCCTTCGGGAACTCACGGTCAATGCCCATCACTTCGCCCGTGCTCTTCATCTCTGGACCAAGTTCAATTTCCGCCTTGAACAACTTGCCCATAGAGAACACTGGTGCTTTAACGCCGACAAACTCAGGTTCAGGCAACAACCCGCCTTGCCAGCCCAACTGTCGCAAATTCATGCCCATGATGCACTTGGTTGCCACATTGACCATTGGGACACCTGTCAATTTGCTCATGTATGGCACTGTCCTTGACGCTCGTGGGTTGATTTCCAACACATAGACATCGTCGCCCAGAACAACGAATTGGATGTTGATCAAGCCGCGAACTTTCAAGGCTTTTGCGACGGCTTGCGTGTAGTCAACGATGCGTTGTTTGGCGGTTTCTGAAAGCGTTTGCGGCGGGCAAACAGCGATACTGTCGCCGCTGTGGACACCTGCCCTTTCAATGTGTTCCATGATGCCGGGGATGAGACATTCATCACCATCGCATATTGCGTCCACTTCCGCTTCCGTTCCCGCAAGATACTTGTCAACCAAAATTGGTCGGTTGGGAGCGACGCTGACGACATACTCAAGGTAGGTCAGCATCTCTTCCTCGTTGTAAACGATGTCCATCGCCCGCCCACCCAGAACATAACTTGGTCGCACCAATACAGGGTAGCCAACTTCACGGGCAACGCGAATCGCTTCTTCAATGCTCGTGACAGCCTTGCCTGGTGGATAAGGTATGCCAAGGGAGTTGAGCAGCCAGTGGGTTCGGTCTCGGTCTTCGGCGATGTCAATGCTGTCAAAATCCGTGCCCAAAATCGGCACACCCGCTTTATGCAACCCTTCGGCAAGGTTCAAGGGTGTTTGACCGCCAAATTGAACGATGACGCCAAGGGGTTTCTCGTTCTCAACGATGTGCAGGACATCCTCAAGCGTCAGTGACTCAAAGTAGAGACGGTCGGAAGTGTCAAAGTCGGTGGAGACAGTTTCAGGGTTGCAGTTGACCATAATAGCGTCATAGCCCAACTCTTGAAGCGCCCAGACGCAATGAACGCTGCAGTAGTCAAACTCAATGCCTTGCCCAATTCGGATTGGACCTGAACCAATCACAATGACTTTGGGGCGTTCGCTGGGGATTGCTTCGTTCTCGCCGTTAGGTTCGTAGGTTGAGTAGAAGTAAGGCGTTTCAGCCTCAAACTCGGCAGCACAAGTGTCAACCATCTTGTAGACGGGACGGATGTCCCAGACCTTGCGCATCTGCCTAACTCGTTCTTCTGCTTCCCTCAAAGACTTCGTTCCTCGTCCACCATCCCTTGTCCCCAGACACTCAGCGATATATCGGTCAGCGAAGTCCATATGTTTTGCCTGCCATAGCAAATCTTTTGTCAAGCCCTCCCAACCGACCGATGCTAACTTGAACTCCATCTCAACGATATTGCGGAGTTTTTCCAAGAACCAAGGGTCAATGTGTGATAGGTTGTGGATTTCTCTAACGGTCATGCCTCGCCGAAGGGCTTCGGCGATGGCGAACAGGCGCAAGTCATTAGGTGTGCGAATGAGTTCTTCCAACTCAATATCTGACTTACCAGCAATTTCTCGGTGGAAAAGACCTGAAGTTCCAATCTCTGCCCCACGCACTGCCTTCAACATCGCTTCCTCAAAACTTCGTCCAATCGCCATAACTTCGCCCGTGCTCTTCATCTGCGTGCCAATTGTTCGGTCGGCTGTCGGGAACTTGTCAAAAGGCCATCGTGGTATCTTGACGACCACATAGTCAATGGATGGCTCAAAGCAAGCCAGTGTCTTCTTCGTAACGGCATTGGGGATTTCGTCAAGCCGCAAACCGATAGCGATTTTTGCCGCAACCCTTGCGATTGGGTAACCCGTCGCCTTTGAAGCCAGTGCCGAAGAACGGGATACACGCGGGTTGACCTCAATGACGAAGTAGCGAAGGGAGTTGGGGTCAAGGGCAAACTGAATGTTGCAGCCACCTTCTATTCCTAAGGCGCGGATGATCTTCAGCGCTGCCGACCTTAGCATCTGATACTCCACATCCGTCAGCGTCTGCGTTGGTGCCACGACGATGCTTTCACCCGTGTGGACACCCATCGGGTCAAAGTTCTCCATCGCACAAACAGTGATGCAATTGTCAGCACTATCCCGCATGACCTCATACTCCAATTCCTTCCAACCCAACACGCACTGCTCTACCAGCACCTGTCCAATCAAACTCAAAGCCAGTCCCCGCTGGACGATTTGTCGCAGTTCATCTTCGTTGTTAGCGACGCCGCCGCCTGTCCCGCCCAAAGTGTATGCAGGTCGGATAATGACAGGATAACCGATGTGGTTGGCGAAGGCAATGGCTTCCTCAACGCTTGTGACTGCCACGCTTTCAGGGATGGGTTCGCCAATCTGTTGCATCAATCGCCGAAAGAGTTCACGGTCTTCTGCGTTTTGAATGGCTGTCAATGGCGTTCCCAAAAGTTCCACGCCGTATCGGTCTAAAACACCTTCCATAGCAAGTTGTGTCGCCAAGTTCAATCCCGTCTGACCACCTAAGGTCGGGATGATCCCATTGGGACGCTCTTTAGCGATGATGCGCTCCAAAAACTCAACGGTCAACGGCTCAATGTAAACTCGGTCTGCCATGTTCGGGTCGGTCATGATGGTTGCTGGGTTGGAGTTGACTAAAACGACTTCCAACCCTTCCTCCCGTAGGGCTCGGCAGGCTTGCGAACCCGAATAATCAAACTCCGCTGCCTGCCCAATGACAATTGGACCTGAACCGATGACCATCACCTTGCTCAAATCCTTGCGCTTGGGCATACGCAACTATCACCTCGCTGCTTTTGCTTTCGCTTTTTTCGTCCCATCACTGCCGCCTCTTCGGCGGTTGGGCTTCTCAATGAAGACAAGGATGTCGTAACCTGTCTCCATCAAGATGTCCAACTTGCGCCGAGTGAGAATATCTCGTTGGCGAGCAGTTCCCCCTCGCCAATCACTCGGCAATTCAACGATTATATCCGCATCTTCGGTTTCGTATGGTGGCTTGACACGCACCCTTGCTCCAGGGAAAAGTTGCTGCGCCAGTTTGCACAGTTCATCAACATACCGCTGTAATTCCTTTTTGGTCTTCCTCATCTTCGCACCTCCTCGGCTTTGCGAACGAATTCTGTTGCATGACGAAGCAACCGCTCCGCCTGATTTTTGAACACGGCTTCCTTTCCATAGGCTGCCTTAATCCGAAGGTTGTAAGCAATTTCCAACCGTTTATTCCACTCTTCAGGACACAAGTGCCACTGCCTGACCAAAACCAAACCAAAGTAGCGTCGGATGTCGCCATGTGACCATTCGTCGCGCTTTTGCCCAGTCCACTCCAGCAAAGCGACAGTTGCCCAAAACATTGCGTAGTAACAATCCTGCGCACAAGCGTTGAACAAACCGTTTGTCAAAGCCAATTGCGCCGCACTCAAAAACTCCCTTGCCTTTTCCAAGCCCATCACCTCGTCTCTGCCTTCACCTCATCCAATGTCCGCAGGGAGATACCGATGTGATACCCACGCTCCATCTCAATTTCCCAAACACGCTTGTAGACAGCATCGGAAATTCCCTCGGCTTTTCTGTTCCACTCACGATAGGGAAGCAAAACCTCTATCCAAGCATCTTCGGTCTCATACATTCGCTTTAGCGTCACCCTGATGATAGCGTTGGGCTCCATTTGGCGGATAAGTTGGCACACTTCTTCAGCCAACCTTCTCAATTCGTCTTTGGATTTATTGCGCTTGCTCACTGTTGGCACACCTCCTGAACGAACTTGACGAACGCCTCAGCCCAGCGAAAAGCCCTTTCTGCCTTCTTTTGCGCTACCGGTTCCGACTTATAAACAGCGTCAATTCTCAGGTCGTAAAGTTTGTTCAGCGTTTCGTCCAATTCAGGTGGGCACATTCGTCTTTTCTTGATGCACTCCAAGCCGAAAACTTGTCTCAACTCATCGTGCTTCCACCTGACGCGGCGAACCCCAACGAAGGCTAAAACACATATCGCTGCCCAAAAGACAGCGTGATAGCAAAGGCAAGCACAAGAGTCACCCTCACTGACATTCAACGCTGCCTTTGCGCCGTTTAAAAAACCTTTCGCTTTCCTAACGCTTTCAGCGACCACTGTCAACTCACCTCGTCCCCGCCTTCACCTCATCCAAAGTCCGCAGGGAGACACCGATAAAGTAACCGTGCTCCATCTCAATTTCCCAGACTCGCTTGTAAACAGCATCAGCGACCTTGTCCGCTTTACGGTTCCAAGTCCGATATGGCAGCAAGACCTTAATCCAAGCGTCCTCTCCTTCTTCCCTGCCTTCTGGCTCCACACGCAAAATTTGGGCTTTCGGCTCTAACTGCTGAATGAATTGACACATCTCGCTGATCAACTGCCGTAGTTCCCTTTTTGATTTCTTGCGCTTCATCGTTGGCAAACCTCCTTTGCATGCTGAAAGAATTGCTCGGCTTTTCGCATCGCTCGTGTTGCGACTTTGTTTGCTATGGGTTCTGGCTCATACATAGCATCATTACGCAATTCGTAAAGTTCCCCGATCCAACGACCAAATTCTTCAGGGCACAACCTGCGCCGTTTAACACACTCCATCCCAAATCTCTCCTTCATTTCCCCGTGCTTCCACCTCCTTTGCTTTACGCCACAGTAGTGCAGCATTGCAATGGCAGCCCAGAAGGCGGCGTAGTAGCATGCGATAACGCATGTGTCATTCATTTCGGCTGCCAAAGTCACCTTCGCTGCTTTCAAAAACTGCTCCGCTTTATCCAACGCCTCCTTGACATCCATCCCTTTCGTTCCTCACTTCCTCCAGCCTTTCATCACCTGCACGAACTCGTCAAAGATGTAGCCGTTGTCCCAAGGTCCTGGCGCTGCCTCAGGGTGATACTGAACCGAAAGGATGTTGAGTTCGGGATGAGCCAAGCCCTCAACGGTGAAATCGTTCAAGTTGATGTGGGTGACGACAGCGCCTGTTCCTTCAAGCGTCTTTTCATCAACAGCATAGCCGTGATTTTGTGTGGTGATGTAAACTCGTCCTGTCCGAAGGTCTTTGACGGGATGGTTGCTGCCCCGATGACCGAACTTGAGTTTGAAGGTGCGACCACCAAGCGCCCAACCCAAAATCTGATGCCCCAAGCAAATCCCAAACAACGGGACTTTGCCGAACAATTCTCTCGCTGTCCGAATGGCATAGCGCAAAAGTGCGGGGTCGCCGGGTCCGTTAGATAACATCACACCGTCAGGTTCCCACGCAAGTATGTCCTGAGCCGAAGCCTTGACGGGAGCGACAATCACCTCGCAACCACGACGATGCAGCGACCTCAATATGTTGAACTTCGTGCCCATGTCAACGGTTACGACCCTCAAGCGATCTCCCTTAGGCAAAAATCGCTCAAGGGGCTTGAGCCCTCCATCCCAAAGGTGAAACTGTCGCGTTGACACCAATTGCACGAAATCTAACTCGTCGTAGCGTGGGGAGCGCTTGAGCAAGTCAAACAAATCATCGGCAGTTTTTTCTATGCCCAATGCTCCCATCATCACGCCGTAAATCCTCAACTTTCGGACGAGCCCTCGCGTGTCAATCTTTGCGATGCCAGGTATTCGGTGATCGGCGAGAAACTCGTGGAGCGTCTTTTGTGAGCGAAAGTTGCTGGGCTCTTCGCAAACTTCCCTGACCACAAATCCAGCGACTTGAATCCGCGCAGATTCAAAATCGTCGGCGTTGATGCCGTAATTGCCGATGAGTGGGTAAGTCATGACCACGATTTGCCCAGCATACGACGGGTCAGTCAAAACTTCCTGATATCCCGTCATGCCCGTGTTGAAAACGACTTCTCCCACAGCGACACCGGGATAGCCGAACCCGATGCCATCATAAACCGTCTCATCTTCCAACACAAGAGTCGCCTTCGGGTAAGTCATCGGTATGGCACCTCCAAGCGAAGGTTTGGGATACGCCGAAAGTCTCTGATATTGCGGGTGACAAGAGTAAGCCCCAAAGTCAGCGCTGTCGCTGCCACGATTGCATCAGGCAAACTGATCCCAAAATCTCGGCGCAATTCCCCTGCCAAGGCTGCGATAGTGGCATCTACTGGCACGATGACAAATAGAGAGAGCAACCGCTCTATTCGGCGCCTTTCCAATGGCTCTTTCGTTCGCTTTGCTGCGAGCAATTCAGCGATTGTGATCGTTGGGATGTAACCTCGCAACTCGCCGCATTCATATCGTTCAATATAGCCAATATACGCCCGATAGCCTCTCAGGTGATCTATAAGCACATCGGAGTCCAGCACTCGCTCACCAATTAGCATGCTTCCTCCACTCCTTTCTCAGGCGACGCACATAAGTTACACCATCTTCCTCCATGTCGGACCAAATGCCAAAAGTTTCCTCGGCGATACTTTTGTGCCGTTGCGCTAAAACACCATTCCCTTCCTCATCTATCATCAATTCCAAGCGGTCGCCCGGCTTTAAGCCCAGTGCCCTGATAAGCCGTTTAGGCAATTTGATTTTCATCGGCACTTGCGCCATTTTTGATCACCTCTATTTACGCTTTACGATTTACGCATTACGCTCCCCAAACACAATTCGCCCGCCGCAAATGGTCAGGACGACTTTTCCTTTCAGCGTCCAGCCGTTGTAGGGTGTATTGCGCCCTTTGCTTCGGAATTTGTTGGCATCAACTCTTCCAAAACGAGAGTCGCCTTCGGATAGGTCATCAGTAAGGCACCTCCAAACGAAGGTTTGGAATGCATTGAAAGTCCCGGACATTACGGGTGACAAGGATGAGACCTAAGGTCAATGCTGTCGCTCCGATCAAAGCATCTGGCAAACTCAAACCATAGTCACGAACTAATTCTCCTGCCTTGCGAGCGATTTCCACACTGACGGGCAGGATAACGAAAAGAGTGACGAAACTTTCAAGCCGCTTGGCGATTGCTGGGTCACGAGTGCCTTTGGCTGCGAAAAGTTCTGCGACAGATACTGCTGACAGGCTTCCTTCCAGTTCGCCTGCTTCAAAGCGGCGAAGGTAATCACGGCTTGCCTGAACACCGCGCAAGGTGTCTACGATGATGTCGGTGTCCACGATGCGCCTTCGCTCACCATTCAGGTGGTTTCCGCCACTGGCTCCGAATTTTCCGGACATACTCCACACCGCCCTCCTTCATGTCAGCCCAAAGACCGAAGACTTCATCTACAACACTTTTGCGTTTCTCCATCACGACACCGTTCCCCTCCTCGTCCACCACCAACTCCAAGCGGTCACCCGGCTTCAAGCCCAACGCCTTGATAAGCCGTTTGGGCAATTTGATTTTCATCAGACCCATCTCTACTCACCTCTGTCAATAGGGCACATAAACGCGGACATCTGTCATCGGGAAGAAATCCTTGTCCAAAGTCACCAATCGTGCTCCCACTACTCTTGCTGTTGCTGCGATTAAAGCATCCGCTAATGTCAGACCATGCGTCTTGCTGTATTGAGCCATGTAAGCGGCTGCTTGATCAGCAATCTCCTCAGTGACAGGAATCCACTTCACGCGTCTTAATAACCGCAAAGTCTTCCATTTTTCTTCCTCCCTCATCCCCACCAAAATCTCGGCGCGAGTTATTACAGACGCGAACAAATCTCGGCGACCACGACGAAATTGACTGAAGAATCGCACTGCCTCAGGCTTCCCACGAATCCATTCCACGAACAAAGGTGAATCAACCAAATCCCTCATCTTTCCTCCCTCCGCTCCATGCGCTTCATTCGCTTTGACCAACCTTCCCTCAACTTTCGGATATAAGTTCGGGAGTCAGGAATGTCTTCCCTGTCTGCCCACATTCCTTTCACCTCTTCCATCGCTTCCCAAAGTTCCCTTCGTTCCTCATCAGTGTAAGAAAGCACGGGAATTTTCCCCGACCCTTCAATAACAACACCTTTGCCATCTTTATCAATCATCAACTTGATGTAATCGCCGGGTTTGAGACCCAGCGCCTTGATGAGCCGTTTGGGCAGTTTGACTTTCATCGGCACTTGCGCCATTCTCTGTCACCTCTGATTACGCTTTACGGGTTACGCATTACGCTTTACGCTTCCCTAAACACAATTCGCCCACCACAGACGGTCAGGAGGACTTTGCCTTTCAGCGTCCAACCGTTGTAGGGTGTATTGCGACCTTTACTGTGGAATTTGTTGGCATCAACTGTCCAGATGGCTTCAGGGTCAATAACCGTTACATCGGCGCGACTTCCTTCCCGCAAAGTTCCGCTATCAAGCCCTAAGATTTGACAAGGTTTTGTGCTCATGGCTTCAACCAAGCGCATGAGGGGAAAGTTGGATTTGTGCACCAGTTCCGTCCACAAAACACCAACTGCGGTCTCCAAACCGACAATTCCGAATGGAGCATCGTCAAAGGTCGTTTCCTTTTCCTCAACGGCGTGGGGCGCATGGTCGGTAGCGATGCAATCAATCACACCTTCTGCCAAGGCTTCCCTAAGTGCTGCCACATCTTCGGCGGTTCGCAACGGCGGGTTCATCTTGGCGTTGGTATCGTAATCGCCAACGGCTTCCTCAGTCAAAGTCAAGTGATGCGGTGTCACCTCAGCAGTAACCTGAACGCCCTCCTCTTTTGCCCGCCGAATTAGGTCAACGGCTTCTTTCACGGACACATGGGCGATGTGCACTTTTGCACCTGTTTGTTTTGCTAATTGGATTGCTCTGTGGACTGCTGTTATTTCGGCAGCCCTGGGTATCCCACGCAGTCCTAACCGCAATGCCGTCAAGCCCTCGTTCATCAGTCCACCTGCTGTTAGCGATTTGTCCTCACAATGCAAAATCACGACGGCATCACAAACCTTTGAGTAAGCGAGCACTTTTCGCAGGAAACCGCTGTCCTGAATGGGTTCACCGTCATCGGAAAACGCTACTGCTCCTGCTTCCCTCATTGCCGCCATTTCTGTCAACTGTTCGTGTTTAAACCCGACACTGACTGCTCCGATGGGCAGCACGCGACACAAGCCAACCTCTTCAGTGCGCTTCAAGACAAACTCAATTGCAGCCACATCATCCAGTGGCGGCTTAGTGTTGGGCATGCAACAGACCGTAGTGAAGCCACCAGCAACAGCAGCAGCACTACCTGTCGCAATTGTTTCTTTGTGCTCTTCACCTGGTTCGCGAAAATGAACATGCATGTCAACAAGCCCAGGCACTACCAACTTCCCTGTGCAATCAATCACTTCCGCGTCTTCGGCGACGATATTCTCCGCAACAGCCAAAATCCTCCCCATGCCCCATGTCCCTTGTCCCGTGTCCCTTTCAATCAAAACATCCCTCACCGCCATTAGGTTCTGTGGCGGATCAACGACTGTCCCATTTTTGAGCAGCAAGTATTGACTCATTTCGCATCACCTATCCTTGGCTATACTTCGTCAGCAATCTTCTTTCCACCATTCTTCATCGTTTTCGTCAAACATGATAACCTTTTGGAAGAA
>Ga0209393_1000071_pt1 | contig 50096 bp, 61 predicted proteins | sample SSWtaG_2_FD_184117 | JGI IMG/M metagenome (GOLD analysis project Ga0209393, IMG submission 184117) | Hot spring microbial communities from Sandy's Spring West, USA to study Microbial Dark Matter (Phase II) - SSWsed_130316 (SPAdes)... | ecosystem: Environmental > Aquatic > Thermal springs > Hot...
TCCAAGCATACCTCTCGAAGATAGGGGTTCAGGTTGAGCTGAGGACAATGGACTGGCCCAGCTTCGTCGCATCAATAACAAAGCCCCTCGATCAGAAGGACTACGACCTACTACTACTAGGATGGGGTCCAGGGGTTGCAGATGCCCACTTCACACTATATGGCCAGTTCTACTCATCACAGGCACCTCCGAGGGGGCTCGCCGCTGCGCATTATAACAACTCAGAGGTAGACTCTCTACTGGATCAGGCTATGAGGGAGCTTAACGAGACGAAGAGGGCTGAGCTGTATAAAAGAGCTATAGAGATTATATGGAGAGACGCACCATGGATATTCCTATATACACAGAAGTGGTTCTACGCATCTACAAAAGATCTGAAGGGATACTGGATATATGTTGATGGTGAGATGATCTTCTTCGATAAAGCATATTTTAGCTGATCTTTTTTCTGCTGAAAACCTTAGTCTTCATGGGCCTGCAAAGTATAGGCTATAGTCTTCTCCCAAGATCTCCCTCAAGATGTTCAGGGCAAAGGCTCTGATTCTCTGATCTATCTCTATAACTGCTATACCCCTTCTAGGAATCCCGTATAATAGGATCTCGCTGTAGTTAGCGATTGCCGCGACTAATAGCGATAATAGATCCTCCTCTCCCTCTACAACCACTAGAAATCTTTCTCCGGACTTGCCAGCGATATATTTTATAGTGTTTATCGCCTCGCTAGATATAGTTCCACGTGGGTTTCTCGTCACCATGATAATCCCAACCTGGCTATATATTCTCTCCACCTCATCTATGTCTATGTTCTCTTCCCTAAGAGTCGCTCTATCGATTATCGCCACATGCGGTATGAACCCCGCCTCCACAAGGCTCTTGGTCACCACATCCCCAACACTCCACACCCTCCTACTATGATGTATAGCCATGATCGCTCTCCTAGCCACAGACACCCTATCAACCCCCTCCACAAGGAAACCATATTCCCTAGACAAAACGCCCCTAAGCCTCTCAGGAAGGGGATATACCTTCAACGCCATTCTTCAGCTTCCTAAGTTTGATTCCCAAGATCTTAAAAAGCTTTAAGGCGACACATAGATAAAGACCCCCTTCTCATCGGGTATTGAAGAGAACATAGAGTAAGACCTTCACTAAGGGCCAAAGTCTCGCAACCTGTTAGATTAATGCTTTATTATCTTATCTTCACTATATAGAGAGATAAGATCTACGCTATTGTGGATCAACACTTCGGTTTGGCATCACGGATAGCGGTGGAAAAACACCTTTAAACGGCTAGGTTTTTTACCCATCCAGAAGATCATAGGGATCATAGCTGCTGTTAATGCTATGAGAACTGTTCCATAGCTATATGGGTACTCAGTGCCACCGGGCTGCTGTAATTGGATCACATATGGTGTTGAAACGTTTGGCGATACTACGAGGATTATCCACATCCCCGCTGAGGCATGTCCTGGTACGCCACATGCTATCCAGTAGATCCCTTCTGGTAGCGAGGGGACGCTGAGGGTTACAGTGGCTCTGCTTGGTATACCGCTAGTATATGTAGGGGGCTGTGAAGCTATGATCGTGCCGTCGCTCCCTATATCCCCGCTCTGAGGGACTGCTGTGTTATTCCTCACAATAGCTATGCTATGAGGTATTGTGTGGCTGTTTGTAAATGTCAGCTCTAAGCCCCACCCTGCTGGTATATATATTCCAATCCCGCCTCTAGAGGATCCGTTGAAGTTGAGGCCCGTCGATATCAATGCAAAGGCTGTCTTCCCAGAAAAAGGTAGCGGTGTTGCGCCAGCTGGAATTGTCTGCCCCACTGTTATTGTAGATTGCTGAGTAATAGTGCTTATAATTGTTCTCTGAATAGTCGTTGGAACAGTGGCTGTTATCTGAGAGGTAAGGGTTCTCTCAACAGTTGTAGCTACTGTCGCTATCTGGGTTCTAGTAACTATAGATGTTGTCTCTCTAATCACAATCTGCGCTGTCGTGTATATAGATGAGACTGTCATGACCTCCCTCACAGCGATTGTCTGGATAGATGGTATAGTCACTGTTTGCAGAGATACTGGAGGCCTTGAAACAAAGCCTGCAGCAAATGCTAGAACAGCCACCACTATGATTGCTATAACAGCCCCCTTAGAAATCCCACTTGTTATGCTAAACCATTTCACCCGATATTATATACCACTAGGTATATAAATACAGCTACTATAGCCGAGAGCTTCCTTTAGAGTGAATTGAAGATCGGATCTTAGCAGGTGACAATACAACATGGTTTTTAGAATATTGATTATTTGAGATCCAGACCCTCCACGGAAGTTCTCCTCCATCTTGGAACGCTCTTTATATTTTTCCTATCTATAATATCTGGGGCTCTGTCTCTACGTCCTGGGATAGGGTACAGATCTATGGGCTAGGGATCCTATCTCCTAGGATCCTCTCGGTTCTCACAGTGCTTCTAGCTATTCTTGTTTCCCTCAGGGCTCTCAGCCCAGATAGGTTTATAGGCTATCTAATAGATCTTTATTTCTCAGCGGTTGTGATCATAGCTCTGTCAATAGCTCTTAAGAGGGGCTCGTCTATAGAGATCTTGTTAAAGCCAGATATAGCGTCTCTCATAGCATCTGCCATATATGCGATCGTTGTGGGAGGCTATGTGCCTATTATGGTGGCTCTCTTCACGATACTCATAGTGCTCTCGTCAAAATATGTGGAGGGGGTTATAGGGCATTGGATCTTTCTATCTCCGGGATCTCGAGGAGATCTTGGCTATATAGGCGGAGCTCCTGGATCCCATGTCAAGCTATACCCAGGTGTAATAACCACCTGCGATCTAGCTGTTTCTAGGGGATCTATAGTTGTTAGGGAGCCCTATAACTCAGACTCTAGATCATATAGGGAGGCCGGAGATATGGTTGCAGGCTACTCCGCTGTGGAGTCGGGGTCTGCAGAGGCTCTCATAATCAGCAGCGGATCCATTGTTCGAGGAGGACGTGCCGAGGCTCAGGCCGTGTCTAGGAAGGTATGCAGCGTCTTCTCAACATTGGTCTATATAGTCTCTATTCTAGGGTTTGCCATGGGTTCAAACGCATCTACATATCTATCGATCGCTGCACCATCGATCCCATACGTATATTTTCTCTATATGGCTAGAAGATCCTCAGATCTTGCTAGAATAGGCATCATATCTTGGAAGCCCGCCAAGACCTCTAGAGAGGTCTGCTATGCGAGGGAGCTATACCTAGATGCTGGATCTACCGTATATACTAGATCCACGGGCGAGATATCCATAAAAACTAGAAGCTCGCTAGCGAGAGATGAGATCATAAAGATCGTATGCTCAGCCAACAACATAGAGGCTGTGAGGAATATATGTAAAAGCTATGAGGATCATGGAAGGGGTTATATCGTAGTTAAGAGAGGCCCAGATCTAGTAGTCCTAGAGGATGCCAAAACAAGAGTAAAAATATGTCTCTCAACACCAGATAAAGCCAGGATCCACGGCTTCCAGTGGGATATATCCTCCATAGACCCCAGCAGTAGTTGCCAAGGCACTATATATGTTATTTCCACAAGATACGAGGTACTCGGCTATATATGTGTCGGCAGATCTCTCTCTATATCCAACATGATGTCACTCTCAAAGCTATCCAGAGAATACAGAGTATCAATCATACTTGATAGTGAGGATATAGAGATCATCAATAGATCTGGTAGTGAAATTAAGAAGATCTTAGAAAGTATTGAGCTGAGAATCAAGAGCCAAAGAAGTGGAGAAAGATGCCCAGAGGGAAATGTGCTAGCAGTTATAAGGGATATCCCGACAAACCCGTGTAGAGGAGCAATATATATTGTTGATCCTAAGCAAGCCTATAAGAGATATGCAGATCTGAAGACAAGCCTATCGAGAGGGGCTGCGGCCACATTTAAGAGAGAAATAAGCTGGCTAGAGAGGATCCCTGAGCTGTGTAGAAGGTGGAGGAAAGATCTAGGCTTGATAATAGCTGTGTATACAATCCTGAGGGGTGGGGGAACCATAATATCCATAGCAACCGGCATCTTATGGGCTCAATATGTTCTAGAAATGGCGTCTTATGCGATATCAATGTTCAGGATATATAGCCACTAACACACAGCAACCCCACTTCCTACCCTCCATCTTATAGGAGCACGGCTGTTGATTATAATTGAAGCTATAAGAGCTTCTAGACCTTCTTTCTCGCCCTTTTAAAGCTGATGCTCTGGAATGCAAAGAGACTCCCGCTAATGGCCGTTCCTACGATCATCATGTTGGCATCGTTTATAAGTCTACCGATCGTTGATATAGTGGATGGTATAGCCATTGAAGCTATTTTTATAAAGGGGTTTGAAAACATATGCTTTGCCAGGGTCTCGCCCTTTTCCAAAATACTATTCCCTAGATTTCGAGATATGCGTAACTTTAGCTTTATAGCTGAAAACCCTTCCCTCCATGGCCGAGACGAAGCTGGATCATGCTCGCTTACCATCAAAACCTTTTCTCCGCTGTCTAAGCACCTGTGAATTTCTTCCCCGTTAATAGATATTCTTGCAGCTGCATTACCCACCCCTTTAAGCGAGATTATGAACTCTTCAACCTCCTCTATAGAAGAGGATCTAGGGATCCGCATGATAAGGGGATTCTCACATAGGATCTCGGCTCCACTAAACCTACTAATTATAAGCCTAGCCACATAAGCCCTTTCACCTGGTGTCCCCTCAAAGATGATGAGGGGTGCCTCTCTGGAGATGAGTTTGTTGAAAAGAGACAAGCCAGAACCCAATATATATATCTATCTGTGGGCTGATAACAAATAGCCTCAATATCTATGTGAGAATCTAATCGTATATGTAATATCTGTGTGCTACCACATATATAGATCTTCGCTGCGTCTAGAGCTATAACCTGGATCTAATCAGTTTGTTGTAGAAGATTCCGAGCCTCTTGACTCCACTTTCTCCTTATATACCGCTTTAACTCTATAGGACACATACCTATCTTCTGGTGAAAACCTAGGTGGGTGGGGATCTATTGTTTCTGAGCCACAGATAGGGCATCTCTCCTTGAGTGTATATCTACCGCATCTTGTGCACTTTCTTATGATGTGTCTCACCATATCAGATCACCTATGCTCTTTCGAAGCTAAACTCTATTCCAAGCTTCTTAGAAGCCTTTTCGGCGTATTCAAGAACGCTTGAGAGTATCTTTTCAAGCTCCTTGTAGTCCGAGCCTTCCAGGGTTAGCCAATATCTTGGCGCGCCAAGTGTGTATAGCTCTATTTTCACCCCATCTTTAGAGTACCTACCCTCTACAAGGGATATGATCTCCTCGAAGAAGCTCTTCAACCTCTTTATGCCATCCGGCGCCCTCGATCTAGCAGTCATAATCCCCGATATAGATACCCTTTTAATTTCCACATGTCTTCTCGCTTCCTCTATAAGGGTCTTTAGAACCTCTTCCTCAACCTCTATATCGCGCGCAGCCTCCTCACCCCTTATCGCTAGCTCCTCTATACCGGCCATGATCTCCCTATATTTATCCTCCAGCTTCCATCCCACTTTCTCATATATAGTCTCGACGCCCATTCCAAGCCTTTTGGCAACGATCTCAAGGATGTTATGCGCCTTCTGAGCCCTTTTCCAGAGAATCATCTTGGTCTTCCTCTCCTCATCACTCACCTTCTTTGTCGAGACATCGACCGCAGGGGGCTTCTTAGTCTTATCGACCCTTATAACCTTCGCCACAACCCTCTGACCCTCTCTGAGAACCTCTTTTATATCTTTGAAATGCCTAGCAGTTATCTCGCTCCACGGTAAGAAGGCTCTATAGCCTCTATACTCGTCCAGCGTTACATATGCACCATAATCGAATATCTCCTTAACAGTTGCTACTACAAGCTCTCCAACATCGGGGATCTGCTTCCTCTTTAGAACCAGGATCTCACCCCAGGATCTTTATAATCTCCCCATAGATAATAGCTTTCCCCCCAGTGATCTTGACAAGCTGTGTGCCGCATATAAAACATCTAACGGGGAAGGTAGCGTGGTCAAAGATCACCTGCTCGTTACCGCATTGGGGGCATCTAACTCTTACAAACCTGCTTTTAGGCTCGGGGATCAGTATCTTCCTCTTCTTCAACCCTTAACCACCTCCACAAGCTCGGCCTTCTTAAGCCTAATACCCCTTCTATGTAATATATACCCACACTTCTGGCACTTGAGTTTAAGAACCGTTTTCTTGGTAACCTTAGCGAATCTCTTCTGCTCAGGCTTCCTCTTAGATCCATAGCCTTCCTGCTTAGCGAGATACCTCCTCTGACCCTCTGCAAGGGTCCTTCTCTTACCATGTTTATATATTGTTACATTATGCTCTGTATGCGCTTTACATCTAGGGCAGTGTGTGTTGATCGTCTTAGGAATCTTCAGCAGAGCCACCCAATATGAGGTATCTGTTAGAAGTATAAAAGCTCTTCATCTGGGATAAAGTGGGATAGATCCTGAGATTCAAGGATCGGTAGACGCTCTGGAGGAGGAGAGTTATTGCATAGAGAGGTAGAAGCGTGTATAAACATAAAACTCAGATCATTAGAATACCTAGCCGAAGGTATAGGGGGCTGTCCAGAGCCCTAGGAGCCCAGCGACGTTGGGCTCGATAGCCACCAACGAAACATGAATAAGAAAATCTATGTGTGCGAGATGAAACCCTGCTAAATATCTACAGATATAACGATTAGAAGCACCGCTAGCTGTGAAGCGCAAGTATCTTAGAGACTACAGCCTTTACAGCTCTAGCTCTATGGCTGATCCTGTTTTTAACTCTATATCCAAGGCGGGCTAGGGTCTCGCTATAGCCCTCAGGTATGAAGATCGGATCGTATCCAAATCCCTCTAAGCCATCTGGATTATATGCTATCGAACCGCATAGCTCGCCGCTCTCAACACCTATAGATCTGTTTAAGGTATATGCAATCACCGCTTTATAGCAGGCCCTCCTATTGCTGACCCCGCTTAAGAGTCTCAAGATCCCCTCCAAACCTATCTTCTTAAGAACATAGCTTGAATAGGGGCCTGGAAATCCTCCTAATGCTTCTATGAATAGCCCTGAATCCTCAACCCATATCGAATCCCACTTAGATATATCGAAATGCTCTATAGCGCTTTTAAGAGATACATATGCTATCTCCTCGAGGCTTTCAGACTGTATCTCTAGCTTCTTAACATCTGATCCTATCTCTATTAAGAAAACCCCAGGATATAGTTCGTCTAGTATCTCTCTAATCTCCATAGCCTTATGCTTATTACCGGTTATCAGAAGAACCCTTAACCCTCTCCCCCCCTCACCATCCATACAGCCTTCACCCTCCTCTCGAGCACATATCGCCCTCTCATCCTTATCTCCCTAACCTTTTCCCCCACCCTCTTAGCCCTATCCATCCCCAGGATCTCTGAGTATCCGTTGTAAACGATCTCCTTTAGCTCCTCTATGTTCTTCAGGGGTAGCGTCTCAATAGATCTATATAGTAGGTGAAGATCAACAGCCTGATCCTCTATATCATCGCTATATTCAGAGAGCCCGAAGTCTATTATCCATAGGGAACCCCTGCTATCAACTATATAGTTGGAGATCGTGGGATCTCCGTGGCAGATCCCCCTAGCATGGATCATCCCAAGTATCCTTCCAGCATCCCTCAGAAGATCTGTAGATCCTCCGCTTAGAATATAGTCCCTCAAGATCCTCCCCTCTATATATTCCATAACTATTAACCCGCGATCTAGATCTACATCTAGGAGGGCCGGGACGGGGACACTGCTTAGTCTTAACCTCAACATGATCCTGGCCTCATTAAGGGTTCTTTCAAACCTTAATCTCCTGTCAAGCACCTCGGATCTGTATTGCTTGGGGGGCCTATACTTATATATAGCCTTGAAGCCCAGAAAACTCCCCTTATATATAACAGCCTCTGCCCCTCTATGGATCTCGACTACTCCCTCCAAGGGGTATCCACCTCATCAACCCTCCACCTAGGCTTTATATAGCTCTCCTCAACAGCTATTCTAACACCACTCCTATACGCTAGAAGCCCTGTCCACGCTATCATAGCACCATTGTCAACAGCATATTCAGGGGGGACGACATAGAGAGACGCCCTGTGATGCTTAGAAGCCCACTCCATCTTCTCCCTAAGATATGGGCTTGCAGCTACACCACCAACAACCAAGATCTCCTTCTTCCCGGTGTGGGATATACATCTCTCTGTAACCTCCACAACCATTGAATATGCTATCTCCCTAAGCGTGTAGCATATATCCTCTAGACTAGCCCCCCTCCTAAGGGATCTGAGGGATGCTGTTAAAAGCCCCGCGAAAGATAGATCCTGCCCCTTAACAATATAGGGGAGTTCAGAGACGAATCTCGAGCCCTTCTCAGCACATCTATCCACCACATGTATACCATTTACAACATATGGAGGCCCCAAGCCAGCCTCCCTAGCAAATGTGTCTAGGAGATTCCCAAGCGCTATGTCGAGGGTCTCGCCAAATACCCTATACCTCCTGCTGTGGTGGGCTATAACAGCTGTGTTACCGCCGGAGAGGTATACCGCTACAGGATCTCTAGCACCAGTGGTTATAAGCCCGATCTCTATATGGGCGACAGCATGATTCACCGGTATAAGGGGTTTTCCATAGTATATAGCTAGCGCCCTAGCAAGGGTCGCGCCAACCCTCAGGCTAGGGCCAAGCCCAGGGCCGAGGGCTACTGCGACAGCGTCTATGTCATCCATAGATAGCCCAGCCCTTTTAAGAGCCTCTCTAAGAACCTCTGGAGCCTTCTCAGCGAGGTATCTCGACGACTCCCTAGGATGTATCCCACCCTTTTCAGGGATATAGGTGCTTTTAACATTAGCTACTATATATGGGGCTTCCTCAACAGCTATTCCAACGCCTATCGTATGTGCTGTGGACTCAATACCGAGGATCCTCACCATATCTCATATTTACCCATGTAGTTATAGATCCGCTGATATCTTATTAATCCAACCTGAGCTGGTCTCCTCCCTACCCTAAAAGGGCGGGGCTTTCAGTTATAATCCCTATCCCTGCGCCTTGAAGATATGGCGTTTCCATCTAACCAGTTTATATCATGCGTGGTGCCGGGACTATTTGAGTGAATAAGGGCTTGGTATCTCTACGAGATCCCCAGAGTATCAGTTGGAGATCTGCCAAGCCTATTGGCTAGCGTTTCAATGCTTAGTATAGCATCTACAACCCTTATAATCTATACAACTGTAATATCTCAGGGATTAGCTTGAGAAAGGTGATATATATAGCTATTATAGTAATTATAATATCATACATAATATACAATATAAAGGATATAGTTGGCAGATTTGCTCCCCAGATAGAGATACCCGAGAACATCATCATAGCTTTAAGAGCTATCGCAGTCGCGCTTGGGATAATATGGGTTGTGACAGCCGTTACATCCACCATTAGGGAGAGGCTATTACCTGTTATGGGGAATAAGGTATACCATATATCATCCCTCATAAAGATCGTTGGATATATCGTGGCAATCATAGCTGTTATCGGAATAGCCGGAGCAGATCTTTCGGGCCTATTAGCAGGAGGTGTTGTCACAGGCCTTGTGCTCGGCATAGCCCTCCAACCAGTGCTAAGCAACTTCTTCGCAGGCATACTCCTAATGACTACAAAGATGGTTGAAATAGGTAGTAGAGCAAGGATACTATCCACCTCCATACCGTTCTCCATGGCAATCCTTCCAGCATATAAATATTTCTCAGTAGACTTTGTAGAGGCTGGCTATAAAGGAACAATAGTTGATATAAACTTCTTCTACACCAGAATGGTCACCGATGAGGGTAGGGAGATAAAGATACCTAATATAGTATTGATGAACTCGTCAATTGTAGACTATGCTCCAGAATTTTCTGAAAGAGAGATTATCAATCTAAGGGTTGAGATGCCCCTAGCAAATATAGATCTAGAATCTCTTGAAGATAAGATTAGAGAAGCCCTAACAGGCTTCCAGATAGAAGCTGGCCCCTATTTCAACGAGCAATCTGACAAAGAACACGTTATAATCCTAGTCAAACTATCAGTGCCTGTTGGACAGGACTGGAGAAAGGTTAAGTCTGAGGCCCTCAAAAGGCTTCTCATACTTAGAAAGAGGATCATCGAAGCATCTGCGATACAGAGGAGCGCTGCCCAGCTCTGATCCTTCCAAAGCTCGTTATAGGTGAGATCCCCCCGAATATTTAGGGCCAATAGCTAAATATCTTGGTGGCGTCGGTGGACTTCACGATCTCGGAGGATCAGCAGTTGGTTATTAAAGCGTCTAGGGAGTATCTGGTGAAAGAGATATCCCCCAGATACAGGGAGATCGAGCTTCAGAGCCGCATGCCTCGAGAACTCTTTAAAGGCCTTGCATCGCAGGGGATCCTGACGCCCAATATATCACAGGACTATGGTGGCCCTGGCCTTTCATGGCTTAGCTCGGCTATGATTATGAGGGAGGTAGGGTATTTCGATCCAGGTATGAGCCTAGCTGTATATATAGTTGTTAATGACGTATGGGCAAAGATGATCGAGACATATGGTTCCGAAGAGCTAAAGGAAGAGATTGTTGCAAAGGTCGCTAGGGGGGATCGCTTCCTCGGAATAGCCTCTACAGAGCCTCATGGGGGGAGCGATGTAGCTAATATAAAGACGCTAGCATCGCCTATCGGTGATCACTATGTGATCACCGGTGAAAAGGTATATATAAGCGGTGTTAGAGAAGCGAGGGAATGGGGTGGGGGCTACTTCCTACTAGCAAAGACTAGGCAGGAGAGGAGCCACTCAGCGATATCTGCATTCTACCTACCCATAGACGCTGACGGCGTCGAGATAGGGCTTTTCGAGACCATGGGGAGGATAGGGATAAGCACGGGCTCTCTAAGGCTTAGAGAGGTGAAGATCCCCAGAAGGTATTTAATAGGTGAGGAGGGAAAGGGTTTTATATATGCAACAGAGGGCTTTACAAGGGCTAGGGCTTTGATAGGGGCGGCATCGATAGGATCTGCTATGAGGGTTTTCGACGAGGTTGTAGAGTTTGTTAAAAATAGAGAGGCATTTGGATGGCCTCTGGCTAGGTATGAAGCTATACAGTTCAAACTAGCAGAGATATGGGCAGAGCTTGAGGCAACGTGGAACCTGGTGCTGAAAGCAGCATGGGCTCTAGATCTATACTCGGAGAACAAGATCTCTAGATCCGAGGTGTTCAGGCTCAGCGCAGCCTCAAAATACCTTGCTGTGGAGAAGAGCTTCAAAGCCATTGTAGAGCTAACACAGATGCTAGGGGGACTAGGCTATACGAGAGAATCTATAGCTGAATCAGCTTTAAGGGGCGTTTTCAGCTATATGGCAGGGGCCGAAGGAACCCCTAACATAATGAAGATGATAATTGCAAGAGAAATACTTGGAAGAGAATATAGACCAACACCTCTATAACTAATCAAGCTCCAGAAACAAACAATACAGCATCTATACCCTCTTAGCAAATTGAAGCCCTAACCACGTGATCGCCAAGCCAGCTATAATGCCTAGAACCGCCATTATAAAGAAGCCAGCTATAATGCCTAGAACCGCCACTATAAAGGCCAGTATACCCGCTAAAACCATAGGGGGATTTATAAGGCTCATTATATTGATGCCGAAAGATATCCCTAGAAGGGCTAGAGAATATATAAGAACGGTTACGCCGATCCCCAATAGGATCAGGGCCATCAGCGATAGGATCAACCTGTCTACTTTAATGACGAACCCCTTTGCCCTTAGATCTTCAGGATCGTCATCCCTAGGTATAACCGCTGAGACCAGCATATATACCGCTAGAAACAGTAGCCATAGACCAACGAAGATCGATATAGCGAATATTGCTAAGAATATCAGCCTAGAAACCCCAGGGCTCAGCCCTAGATATCTAGATAAACCCCCTATCAAACCCGTCAGAACCTTCTCCCTGCTACTCCTCAGTATCTGGCCTTGGGAGATCGCTATCACCTGAATCACATAGTTATTACATCCTTAAATATACACGCCACCCATACAATTCGCACACCTTCTATGCCATATATTGCCACTTTGAGCCTCACATAGCTTATAGATGTTTTGCTATATTTTGAATAAATACCAAGCATATAGGGTTTCCCATACTTATGATCTGGAGGTGTGAATTTGATTCGTACCAAATGGGCAGACCACAGCGATATGGATTCCGATGAAAGGGGATCCTGAGAGCTGTGAAGCCAAGGGAAGAGGGCTTGGTATCAAAGAATATCAATTCAAGCGAAGCTTATTTTTGATGTTTCATTGGAAAAGGGTTTAGCTATGGAGCATTTTTAGATCTTAGATCAGCCATTTAGCACCTTTTCTATATATATGCTTAGAGATTACTAGCATCTGAACCTCGTTGGTTCCTTCACCTATTTCTAGAAGCTTTGCATCTCTATATATCCTCTCAACATTACTCTCCCTGCTATATCCATAGCCACCCATTAGCCTTAGGGCTTCTCCAGCTACCTCAACGCTGATCCTTGCTACATGGAGTTTTGTAGCTGCAGCAGCTACCGGAAAATCCTCGTATCCCTTTGTATGTAGCTCTGCAGCCCTATATACCATGGATCTCCCTGACTCGATCATGGTGTATAGCTCTGCAAGTCTGAACTGGATCCCCTGGAACTCGATCACAGGTTTCCCAAAAGCTACTCTCTGAGTTAGAAAGGAATATGCCTCTTCAAAGGCGGCCTCTGCAAGTCCTATGCCTAGAGCGCTTATAGCTACCCTTCCCACGTTGAGTGCGTCCATAGCCGCTTTAAACCCCATTGGGGGAGGCGATATGAGATCATTGTCGCCTGCTCTACAGCCATCTATAATAACCTCGGCCGTGCCGGTTCCTCTGAAGCCCACAACCTCTATCGGATTTACCTTTATACAGCTCCCCCTTTTAATGAGAACCGCAGCTATATTCCTATGTCTCTCACTCCTATCCCCAATCCTGCCGAATACTAGGAAGTAGTCGGCGTATAACCCCTGGGTGGTCCACATCTTAGTCCCTTTAACAACCCACTCACCGCCTTGCCTCTCTATAGTAGTCTCTATATTTGCTGCATCACTCCCGCAACAGGGCTCGCTCAAGGCAAAAGACCCTATAGCCTCTCCAGAAGCTAGCTTCGGAACAACCTCCTCGACGATCCTCCTACCCCCGTATTTCGCTATCACATGGGCTACAAGGGTTCCCTGAACCTCCGGTATTAAAGAAGCTGAACCGCTATATCTAGCGATCTCCTCTAGAACAACTGAGACGCCAAGTAGATCAAGGCCAGCTCCACCTAGATCCTCAGGGATATTAGGGGTTAAAATCCCCATCTTACCCATATCCCTCACAAGCTCCCTTGGATACCAATTCTCGGCATCTATTCTCTTAGCCAGAGGAGCCACATATCTCGATGCAAACTCCCTAACAGTCCTCCTAAGCATAGATAGGTCTTGTGTTGACAAAGGCCCACCAAGCAATATAGGCTAGAAAGAAAATATCCGCCTCGCCTCCAACCAATTAAAAGAAAGCCTGGCGAGGATAATATCTATGAGGGCTAAGCTTATCGCTATCTTCGCTGTGGAGAGCAGGGCTTACAATCTGAAAGCCTAGTCCTTTAGGGCGAGGATGGCATGGTTTATAAGCTCTTTGCCCCCCATATTATGGGGTCTTGGCAGGCTACCCTCTAGCGGTTGCGATATAGCAATGACCACTCTATCTCTACGCTCGCCAAGGCTCTAAGCGTGATATCTTGAAGAGGACAGAGGTGCTGGGGCTGCTGCAAGACGAAGATGTTGAGGCTAGGCTTAGAGCTCTGTGTAGCCTCTCCTCTAAGCTTTGGAACGAAATCAACTATGCTAGGAGGAGGCGATTCTTCGAAACAAAAAGAGTAGATCTTAAGAAAACATATAGAGAATTCTATGAGAAGTATAAAGAACTCATAGGATCTGCAACTGCGCAGAAGGTTATGAATAAAAGCGATGAGACTTGGAGAGCCTTCTTCTCATCTTTGAAGGCTAAGAGGGAGGGTAGACTGCCGCCATTCATAACAAGGGTTAATCCTCCTAGGTATAGGAAGAGGGTTGGAAGGAGAACGCTGGGGGCTGTGCTTAGAAACGATCAATATAGGATCGACGGTGAGTATATAGTTATTGAGTATATAGTTATAAAGGGTTTAGGGGCAATCGGATCTATTAGGGTTAGATATTCAGAAAAGAAACATATAGCTGAGAGGCAGGGTAGAGCTGAGATACAATATGACCATGACGAGAAAAAGTGGTATATACACATATCCTACGAGGTTGAGAAGAAAGTGGTCAGGGGTAGTAGCTTTAGGATTCCTTATAAAGCCTATAAGTGATTGAGAGGCCGGCATAGATGTGGGGATCAACAATCTATTAGCTATATATGTCTAGGATGGATCTGCGTTATTGGCTAATGGAAGACCGTTGAAATCAATAAGCTTCTACTGGAGGAACAAGATCTCAAAGTATCAGAGCGTGTTGAATAGATATGGCTTTAAATCTTCTAAGAGGCTTAGGAGGATGTTCAAGAGGTAGTGGAAACAAGTTAAATGCTACATAGACTGGGCTGTTAGAAACTCCATAGAGTGGCTATACTATAGAGGTGTTAGAAGGATATTAATCGGATATCCAAAATATGTTTGTCAGGAGCCTGGCAAGAACTCCAAGATAAACTTCGAGATTGTTCACATATGGAACTATGGATATATATTGAGGAGATTGAAGGAGGTTTCGGAGGAATATGGGATAGAGGTTGAATATGTAGATGAGGAAAACACCTCAAAAACATGCCCGATATGCAGGGCAATAGATAACCACAAGAGGATACCAGGGGGCTATTCAAATGCCATGAGCACAACAAAGTATTTAACGCAGACCTAGTGGGGGCATTTAACATTTTAGCGGAGAGAAAATCCATACCCCCGACCCCCGCACTAACCGGGGTAGGGGTAACAAGCCTAAGACCGGGCGCGAGGCTAAACCCTCCCAGAGGGGATGTAGCCTAAACCTCCCCGCTCTGAGGGGAACCTTCGCCCTTTAGGGCGGGGAGGAGATCAGAACCGTAATACGGGGTTGACTGTGTATATAATGTGAGGCTACTCCTAGCGAATATTGGGCTTCGCAGAAATAGATAGTGGGATTCAATTGCCGTGTCCATACTATAGGGCTGGGGCCTGCCACTCGCCAAAGCTGGGCGAGCCAAGCGATTCTGTTGTAGCTGCATATAGATGTAGCGGTGCCCCTGAGATCTATAGGGGGTGCTCATTCTATGTTGAAACAATATCAGGTGCAGATAAGCCTCTAAAGCAGAGTAATAGTGGTAAGGGGGGTGTCAGGGTTATTACTAGGAATTCTATTGCATCTAGGATCTATGGTCCCATACATATGCTGAGAGACCCTATATCCTCTGAATGCCCCCACTATAGGGTTGAGAGCGTTAGCGGGGGCTACGTAGCTCTCTGCAACGTGATTAAAAGGCCTCTCACCAAGTATGAGGCCAGGCTGTGCTCACTATATTGGAGGGACTGCCCATATGCAAATATAATAAGGGCTTCGAGCTAGATAGTGCAAACTATATGGATTTAACCCTCATCCCCTGAGAAATCCTCACTAGGATAGCTCTTCCAGCCTCTACAATGCCTGGTATATCAACACCCGTTGGGCATGGGGGTACACATGCGTAGCATAGGAGGCATGTATAGAGATACTCAGCTGTCTTCTCCGAATATATGCCGTTGAGGAGAAGACCAACAACCCTCACCCTACCCCTCGGCCCATAGCCCCTTTCACCTGTCTCTGCAAGGGTTGGGCATGATGATTCGCAGAAGCCGCAGAAAACGCATTTGTTAAATTCCTCTCCAGCCTTGGCTATGGGATCATATCTTGTTCCTTGCCTCATATGGGATCACCCTGCCAGGATTCAAAATCCATTTAGGGTCGAAGACCCTTTTAATCCCTGCCATCAGCTCTAATGTGTGCTCAGAGTTTCTATTCCTCAGCTCTATGAGTAGCAGCTCTAGCTTCATAGATCCTATCCCATGCTCGGAGCTCGATGTACCGCCTAGCCTAAGCGCTTCAACGACTATGTCTCTGGCTACGCTCATCACAATAGATCTATCTCTGGGATCCTCTAGATCACCCTCTATATGTGGGTGAAGATTCCCATCACCTAGATGGCCTCCCAACTCGATCTCCCTACCATATTTCCTCTCGATCTCCTTGATCCTAGAGATGAATTCTGGGATCTTAGATATCGGCACAGCTGTATCCTCGGCTATAACGTGCTTGCTCTTCTTCAGCCTAACATAGGATGGGAACATAGATCTCCTAAATCTGTATATCTCCTCAAACCCCTCCTCACCGCTCATAGCAGTTGCTATATATATTGAGCCGCTGCTCCTTGCAGAATCCCTTAGCATGTTGATAAGTCTCTCGGCCTCGTCTCTGGAACCGGCCTCTAGATCCAATATGATTGTGTGGCCAACAGGTATGTTCATGCCCGTGTTCCTTATCACTTTCTCAGCAACTCTATCCTCCATATACTCCGTCACTAGAGGAACCCTTCCCTTCCTAACTTTTAGGAAGAAGCTGTAGAGCTCTTCGAAGTCTCTGAAGACAGCCATGATCCTCGCTATGTGGGAAGGCCTAGGCCATAGCTTCAAAACAGCCTTTGTTATAACCCCAAGTGTTCCCTCAGAACCAACCATGATCCTGGTTATATCATATCCCTGCCTACACTTAACAGTTCTACATCCAACCCTGTGGATCCTCCCAACCCCATCAACAAACTCTAAACCGAGAACCCAGTCTCTCATCGTACCATATTTAGCACCCCTAAGCCCCCCAGCTCCGGTGGCTATAGCCCCGCCCACAGTTGCTGCCCTAGCAGATGCGGGATCTACCGGAAAGAATAGATCTGTTTCTAACAGCTTCTCGTTAAGGGCATCGATCCTTAGGCCTGGCTCTACAACAGCTATCCTATCGGCCTCAGAGATCTCTTCGACCTTATCCATCCTACCTGTATGGAGTATTATCCCTTTCTCTAACATATAGATCTGGGCTGCTGCCGTTATGCTCAAACCCCCGCCCCCCATAGAAAGATCTGTCGAAGATCCCTGAGGTATGATCGCAACACCATACTTATACCCAACCTTTACTATTTCAGAAACCTCCTCCACATCCTGGGGAAGGGCTAGTACATACCTATCTGCAACATCCCTTGGAATAAAATAGTAAGATGAAGCATCAACAGCGTGGAGACCTATATCAACAGGGTCTCTTGAAACCCTCCTCCCAAGAATAGATCTAAGCTCGTCATAGACACTATCTATAACACCATCTCTACCCATTTCAACCCACCTCCCACCACATGAAATAATAATCCTCAAAGCAATCATTAAAAACCCATATCTCAGGATATCTCAATAACATACCCCCTTCTACACTGATTATCCCTCTCCAAATATTTATCCCCAATACTACTGCAACGCGTTACAACTGAAAGCCTTGTCCCTCGAGATGAAGAGGGTCTCAGATAAGGTTCTAGGTTCGACGGCTAAGAAAGTGTTAGAAGGTCACGATATATTGATCACTATTACTCACAGATCTTCTTTCATAGAGACCCACCTTACTAGCTATCGAGATTCTAGAAGGCGGATCTTGAGAGCCCATTATAACCTACTATGATTTATAATTTCTAAACCCAAACCCCCTTTCAAGATAACGGTAAAAGCATTCGAAAATAACTAAACAACTATTAGGATATCAGCCTAGCGGAAAGAGTCTCAGGGAAGAGGATCTATTAGCTTTAAAGCATCTCTATAACTCTTAGGCGACCCTCTCTATAATCAAAGGACTTAGCTTATATTTCTTGATACTCCTCCGCTCCGAAGGATGGGGGTTCTCAGCTATAAGAAGTTTTCGAATCTTTCTCAACTTATTACCTTTTGCTTAGTAGTATCTAGGGGTTTAGGATGGCATCTTCAGAGATCTTTTTGAGGGAAGAGGTTAAGGAGCTCATAGATATGTACCTCGACATATGGTCACTCCAACATGCTCTAAACCTCATGGGCTGGGATCTCGAAACCTATATGCCGGAGGGAGGCGTTTATGAGAGATCTATTGCCATGTCTAGAATAAATCTGATGATCCAGAGGCTGTTAACTAGGAGGGAGCTTCTCGAGAGACTTGATGCTGCGGAGAAGCTGGAGGATCTTAACGACTATGAGAGGGGGGTTATAAGGGTTCTCAGGAGGACTGTGAACTATTATATCAAGATCCCGCCGAGAATTATTGAGGAGCTGAGCAAGATAACCTCTGAGGCTAGCGTTGTTTGGAGGAATGCCAAGGCTAAGGATGATTTCGATATGTTTAAACCATATCTAGAGAAGATCTTCGGGCTTGAGAGGGAGGTTGCAGAGTATCTAGGCTATAAGGAGCATCCATACGACGCGCTTCTAGATCTCTATGAGGAGGGCCTCACCACTAGGGAGTTCATATCTATAGCCTCTGAAATAGTTCCAGAGCTGAGAAAGATCCTGGATAGGGTTTTGAGTGAAGGCTACTTCCCAAGCAGCCATAGATATGAGGAGGAGCCATACGATGTTGAGGTTATGAAGAAGGTTAATAATAGGGTGCTCAAGATCCTAGGCCACGAGCCCAGGAGACTTAGGCTAGATATATCGGCACACCCCTTCACAACATCCCTAGGGACAGGGGATGTGAGGATAACAACTAGATATGAGGGTAGGGATTTCAGAAGAACTATACTCTCTGTTATCCATGAATATGGCCACGCTCTCTACGAGCTCCAGATAGATGAGCGGCTCAGGGCAACACCACTCGCCACAGGAGCGTCCATGGGTGTCCACGAGTCCCAGTCAAGGTTCTGGGAGCTCATGATCGGGAAGAGCAGGGCCTTCATAGAGCTCCTCTATAGAGAGGTGCTGAAGGACTATCTATGGTCATCAGATGTAGAGGATCTATATAGATATTTCAACATAGTAAGGCCAGGCCTTATAAGGGTTGATGCAGATGAGATAACATATAACCTTCACATAGCAGTGAGATTCGAGATCGAGAGACTAGCTATTGCAGGAGAGATAAGGGCTAGCGATATACCGGAGCTGTGGAACGATCTGATGGAGAAAAACCTCGGTATAAAGCCCAAGAGACATTCAGAGGGAGCCTTACAAGATATACACTGGAGCAACGGATCCATAGGATACTTCCCAACATATACAATAGGAACCATAGTAGCCGCCCAGGTTAGGGAAGCGATGGAAAGAGATCTAGGGGATCTAGCAGGGTACATATCTGGAAAGAGTCTCAGCATTATAAAGGAGTGGTTAAAAGCGAAGATCCATAGGTGGGGGGCAACATATCCACCAAAGCAATTAATAAAAATGGCTATAGGAACAGATATAGAGCCCACCAGCTATATCACATACCTCCATAAGAAATACATAGAAAAATCTATTTAAAACATTTCGCATGATTACCAGAAATATTTTCTCTATACAAACCTATAATCCATCAAATATGGTTTATTAACCTTATATTAAAGAAAAATTGTGATAGATCATAAGATTACAACCTGAAAGCCTCGCCCTTTAGGGCGGGGATGGCTAATTCTTACAAGCCTTGTAAGGATGATATGTTGGAGCCTGGGATGATGGGCTCCTGGGGGAGTTCTGGCCCCCTCACAGCTCCCAAATGACAGATGTAAACCCGAATAGATAGAGGAAACCAATGATCCGCTGGTAAGGGGCTGGAAAACCAGCCCTTGAGGGCGGTGAGGAGGTCAGTATTAGGCAGGGAATTAGATGTGCTGATCAAGCCGATAGATGCCATAATAGATGACACCCAGAAATTAAACCCATCATAGAAATCTCATCTAGCGATACAGTACTTGTAGAAACCATAGGATATGATGACTCCCAGCTAAGAGACGGTGATGATGTTGAAGATGTGAAGAGGCTAGATCTCACTATGGTTCATCCACTCAAGGCCTTATAGTTGTTAAAGGTGTTGAGCCGGTGGACTTTCTTGTTGTCAATATACTTGGTGTTGAACCCTTGAGCGGAGTTTGATACCCAGCCATAATTCCGAAGATAAGGGGGTATTTTAAGGGATAAATATCCCGAGCTCGGATATAAAGTTGAGATAAAAAGGGTCTTATCTATTTTGTAGATCAACATTAAATAGCTAGTGAAAAGAGCAATATTATGTCCTTAAAAGATAGGAGAAGTAATTGCTCAAAAAGGCAAGATCTGCTCTGTTAGAATTAGAAGAGGAATGCGTCTAGACTATTATTAACGTAATAATTGATCGGTTATTCTCTATGGTGGGCCCGGGGGGATTTGAACCCCCGACCCCCCGGTTATCAGCCGGGTGCTCCACCAGGCTGAGCTACGGGCCCTACTCCAAAAATCCTCTAGCCATGGGGGCTTATATCCAATCGATCAAGCTTATAGCTGAGGGGCCTAGCCCTTCAGGGCAGGAGGAAGTCGGCTATTGTTTGGATCTTAATGGCTGTTCACATATAGAGAATTGGGATAGACGGAAGGCGGGTGCCCATGTCCACTGTTTCTATGGGCATAGGTTCATCCCATCTTTTGATCCCTTTCTGCCCGCCTACAGCTTTGGAGCTCCGCTAGATCTCAGGAGCTATCGATGGACAGCTGTTCATAGGACCTCGTCCCTCGCTAAAGGCTTATCAGCTCATCGGCCCTAAACATAAATTTATAGTGTAATTATATAGTAATAGCTCTGATATATAGGTGTTTTAGCGGATCACCCAAATTAACTAGAGAAGCCCAAATAACATCACCTAGATAATAACCTAATGAAATTGATACAAAGAGGGCCTAGCTTATCAAGGCTATAGGAGGTTGTTTATCTGGAGCTTAGCGCTATTCTCTCTATCTCGTCCTTCCTGCCTATAGCATAGCTTTTGGGATCGTTTGACGCTGCCGCTATAATTTCATCTGCTAAGCACTCTTCTATGGGTCTTATGCTTTTGAATGCGCATAGCCTTGCACCTTCCACCATATGTCTCAACGCTAGATCGACTCTTCTTACCGGAGATATATCGACAGCTACGTGGTAGATTATACCTCCATACATGATCCTTGTAGTCTCTTCCCTTGGGGCGGCGTTCTCTATTGCCCTTACAAGAACTTGTACCGGGTTCTCCTTTGTCCTCAGCGCTATTATCTCAAATGCATTTTTAACTATATTATAGGCTAGAGCTTTCTTCCCAGTATTCCTCCCCCTCCTCATCAGATTATTGATTAGCCTCTCGACAATTGGAACCCTAGCCTTGCCGAATCTCCTGTGCTCATGCCTACCACCAGTATGGGGTAGGAATACTGGTTTAAGCGATATATATTTCTTAAGGCTTGGGTCTCTAACATCAACGCCTATAAAGCTCCACTTGCCAAACAGCTTTATATCGGCTACAGATACAACGCTCCCAGAGATATCCAGGGTCTCGCTCGACATAGTCTTCCCACTACTGGGTATATAGCTAAGCGAGCCTATAAGCTGGCTCTCTATATCTTAAACAATGTTTCGCGTATCTCTTCTACGGTTCCCAATATTGTATTCCTATACATATAGATCTTCAGCTTTATCGAGAACCCGGAGCCTGATACGATCTTGTAGAAGATCTCTCCGAAAGCGGATCTGCCGATCATGAAATCCGTATCTAGAGTCGCAGAGCCTTTAGCAGGGATCTCTACACGGGCGTCATAGCTTCCAGATCCCAGCTTCGTATCACTTATATATAGCTCATAGACGATCCTATCTACAGCTGCTGTTGAGCTTCCATTATTATATAGTCTGATCCCCAGCCTGAGGGTGATGCTATCTTGACCAACGCTTCGTGGCATTGCCGAAGCTATGCTAACGTACACGTTTTTCAAGTTCTCTCTAGCAGCGTTGTACTCGTAGAAGCCATAGCTGAGGAAACCTAGGATAGCGACGGCTACAACTGCTATGAGTACATATGCGATTCTCGTATCAACCCCCTTTTCACTGTTCCTGGCCTCTTATATGTGAGGATCTATCGTGGCGGATATGTAGATCTATGGCTCTAAAAGATACCAGGGAGATATTTAGGTTATTTAGCTCTTAAACAGAATAGTCATTGGGGATATTGGGTGGCATATGAGCAGCTGGGTACAGGGGCAACTGCTGTTGGGTTGAAGGTTGGCAATGTAGTTGTTCTTGGCTCTGAAAAGAGGTTTGGATATGGCGGCTTCGTCATGAGCAGATCTGCTAAGAAGGTCTTCAAGATCCACGATAGGATAGCTATAGCGGCTGCGGGGATCTTCGCGGATATGATAACGATCTCCAGGATCATGTCGACCGAGATCAGGTACTACGAGATGTCATCAGGGACTAGGATATCTGTTAGAGGTGCTGCAAAGCTTTTATCAGCAATCCTATACTCGTACAAATATGCTCCATTCATAACAGAGCTCATAGTTGGGGGTGTAGATGAGGAGGGTGCACACATATATGTTATGGATCCTCTCGGCTCTGTCATCGAAGATGAATATGCAGCAGTCGGAACAGGCGCCCCCATAGCGATCGGTGTCATAGAGACTGAATACCAATCCCTAGTATCTAGAAAAACACAAGACGATAAAGAGCCTGTCGAGGATGCTGTAAACCTCGTGGTTAAAGCTATAAGGGCCGCTGCTGCGAGAGACACGATGTCCGGCGATGGGATAGACATAGCTATTGTGAGTAGCAACGGTATTGAGGAGAGGACATACCCCATAAGATAGATACTCGGCAGGTATTTTTGTGAAGAATATGGCCTCAGGATATGGGGCTCTAGATCTATCGCGAGCCGCACAAGCCCAGATAATTATCTCCAGAAAGGTCTCAAAAGAGAGGCTGGGGAGAGAGCCTAGAAGAGTTATAGGGCTTGACGTATCATATAGAGGCGACTATGGATACGCCGCAGCAGTATCTATAGACTATGCAACCCACGAGATCGAGGAGATAGGTGTTTCAGAGGGTATGGCGTCTTTTCCATATATACCGGGGTTTCTAGCCTTTAGAGAGGCGCCCCTCATGATAAAAGCATTTCTATCTCTCAAAAAAAGGGAGGGGGTTTTAATGGTTAATGGCCACGGGCTTGCCCACCCAAGGAGATGCGGCATCGCTAGCTACCTCGGCGTTGTTCTCAACATGCCATCAATCGGCATTGCTAGAAGGCTCCTCTATGGAGAGGTGAGGAGAGAGGGTGGGAGAGAATATATAGTGGTTGACGGTAGATATGTAGGTATAGTCATAGGTAGTGGTAGGCATGCCATCTACATAACTATAGGTAATAAGGTTGATATCGATGATCTCGAGGCTATAGTGCTTAAAATGATGCCTAGAAAGGGGGGGCTCCCACTACCAATCTACTGGGCTGATAGGATCTCTAGGCAGATATCTAGGGGAGTGAGATCCCTTGACAGCTTCTTAAAGCAGGATGGAAGATCTATTGAACCTCGCCGATAGCAACTCTATAGCCGTTCCTCTAAATAATTCCTAAACACATAGAGTGTGGTGGCCACATGAAGAAAGTTCATAGCGGTGACGATGGCTATACCTATATTATGTATGGCGAGAGAGTCGCTAAGGAAGACGATGTTGTTGAGCTCCTAGGATCTGTTGATGAACTGAACTCCCTTATAGGTGTTGTGAGAAGCCTAAAACCTCCTGAAGATGTGGAGAAGATCCTTAGAAGGCTCCAAGAAACACTCTTCAGGCTTGGAAGCGATGTTGCAACACCTATAGATAGGCTTACAAAGCCAAGGATCGTGGATGAAGATCTCAGCTGGGTTGAGGAGAAGACTAAGGAGTATTGGGAGAAGATCCCTGAGCCTAGACTGGTTTTCGTATATCCCTCGGGAGATCCTGCTGCATCTATGCTTCACCTAGCGAGAACTGTGTGTAGAAGGGCTGAGAGGATCGCGTCAAAGCTATACCACTCTAACAGGCTCTCCAAGCAGCATCTTGTTCTTCTAAACAGGATCTCAGATCTATTGTTCGTGTTGGCAAGATATACAAACCATGTTAGAGGAGTGAGGGAGGAGCTATGGCCATAAGGATCAACGACCACAGGGTTGAAGCAGTTGGGAAGGCTCTAGCAAGGCTAGGCTTAGAAGCTATATATGCCATAGAGGAGGGCGATCCCCAATACAGAGCTCTAGAATTTCTAATAGAAAAACTTCGAGACTGCTCCTCGGCATCCCTCCTAGTAGTTCTAAACGCCCTTGTATCCTATCAGCTATCAATGCCTGGCGAGGAGTATTGGTGGGAGTTCGCTAGATACCCTTTTAAATCTGGTAGCCCTGACGAGCTTATGAGAGACTTCATATCTTTTCTCAAAACCTCCAAGGGGAACGTTGCTGCTAGGGATAAGAAGATCTCTAGGATCAAGAGGCTTGTATCGTCGCAGACACATATAGAGATCTATGTCAAAGCCCAAGATCTATTCAGAAACCTTGAAAGGCTCAAGGAGATCCTCGCGAGAAACCTTGAGAGGGAGGGCTCTGAGAAGACTATAGTATTCGCCGTTAAAATGCTATACTATGTAGCAAGGATATGCGGCTCAAAACCAAGGCCGCTAGTCTCGATAGAAATCCCGGTTGACAGAAGAGTCGCTGGGATAACATATACATCTGAGATAGCCGATGCAGAGGCGAGGGATCCTGTGGAGGAGATTATGAAGAGCTATAGAGAGGCGCAGAGGGCGTGGAAAAGGGTCTCAGAGATATCAGGTATACCTATGATAAACCTCGACTCACTAATATGGCTCTGTGGCAAGCATGTAAGAGAGGATGACAGGGTTGAAAGAGCCTACAAAGAGATCAAGACCTATGCAAAGGGTAATGTAGATGATAGAGCGCTTAGAGAAGTCTTGCTAGAGCTCCTGAGGAGAAAGCTTTAAAGCCCCGGCCCCCAGCCTCAGAGGTGAGACTTCTAGTTATAGTAGGATTGTTTCTATCACTATAGCTGGCGAGGCAACCTATATAAGCCTTGCAGAAAAGGTAGCGAGAGGAGCTCTAATAGGGCATATAGATTCTCTGTGGAGTTGGAGGGGGTCGCTATAAAGCTAGGTCGGGTTATTGCTAGGCTAATCATAGTTTTCCTCGCCACTGAGATCGTCTTCATCTCTAGCATTAATGTTATTTTGTTCACAAGCTACACAATCCCCCTGCTGGCTCTATCCACTAGGATATGCAGGGGAGAGGTTTTTCTCGATGAGAGCTATTCTATATATGTGGATGTTGTTGAACATAGCTCTAAATATCTCTTCGCGGGGCCTATAGGTCTCCCCCTATTAATATCGATCCCAGCCTGCCTAGCTGGGATAGGTGGCAACCCTCTCTTTATTGGGGGTATAGTGGTCTCTATCTTCGGCCTCGCATCAACTATTCTTATATATGCTCTCGCGAGACTATATAGCGATCGCTACGCACTTACATCGGCATTGATAGCCTCGCTGGGGGGTATGCTCTGGATATACTCTAGCCATATATTCCCACAAATACCTCTTACATTCTCAATGCTTCTAACCATATATATAGCAATACTGGCTATTAGGAGAGGAGTTGTTGAGAAACACATATACCCCCTCCTAGGCTTCTCTTCTTCCCTAGCCCTTCTAATGGATCCCATGGCCCTTTTAGCGTCTCTAGGTGTGTGTACTGTAGTAGCTATATATGTTGCTAGAAACCTTGGATGGAGGATCCTCATACGGGGCTTCATACTCTGGCTAGCAGGTTTTACACCTCTAGCAGCTGTGCAGATAGTCTACAACCTGGCCGCGGTGGGAGACCCCTTCTCCTTTCCAGAGACTCTTCTGCTTAAGAAGATAGGTGTTGACAGCTTCTTAGGAATGTCGGTAAATCCTCTCTATGGTCTGTATATGCTTATAATAGATCCTAGAAAGGGGCTGATACCACTCTACCCAGTCCTCGGTGTGGGGCTTGTAATGCTCCCCAGATTTCTATCGTCTATACGCAATATATATGAGAGATCTATATTCGCTGTATACCTAGCCTCTTACATAATAACCCATTCGATGTGGTATGACTTCGATGGAGGCCTAAGCTATGGCCCGAGGTTCCTAGTGCCTATAACCCCCATACTAGCGCTTCCGATACAGGCTCTAATTGTTAAAAGGCCCGAGATGGTCACTTTAATCCTTACACTCACAACATTCTCTGTATCTATAAACTCGATAGTAGTTACTGTAACCCCCTATCCCTGCGCCCTTGAAGATATGGCGTTCCCGTCTAACCAGTTTATATCATGCGTGGTGCCAAGGCTACTTGGGGGCATAAGAGCTGGATACCTCTACGAGATCCTCAGAGCGTCGATCGGAGACCTGCCCAGCCTATTGGCTAGCATTTTAATGCTTAGCATAGCATCCACGGCTCTTATAATATATGCGGCTAAAAAAGAGATCTGATAGTTTTACGGCCGTGAGCCTCCATTTATGTGGAGAAGAGATCGATTTTTCCCAATAACTATTTTTACTTCGGAGGAGCATAGTATATGGATGAGCGCGGTTTTAAGTCCTGATATGTGATGAGAAACCCACGCGGCGACGGGACGGATGCAATAACCCTTTAAACCTCGTTGCAGCGATGATCATGCGGTGTTAAAGATATAAGTCTTCATAGTGCTATATAGTATAGCGTAGCTGGTGGAGAGCTTCGATGGCAAGGTCTATGTATCACTATATATCGCAGGCCTGGAAGAGACCATACGAGGGTGTGATAGGAGGGGTAAATAGGGCTAGGCTTATCGAATGGAGGAAAGAGCCTGTGGTTGTTAGAATTGACAAGCCTACCAGGCTTGACAGGGCCAGGAGTATTGGGTACAAAGCCAAACAGGGTTTCATAGTAGTTAGGGTAAAGGTTTCTAAAGGCGGTAGGGAGAGGCCGAGGCCTAACAAGGGTAGGAGGCCCAAGAGGATGGGTGTCTATGGCTACTCGCCTGAGAAGAGTCTCCAGCTAATAGCCGAAGAAACCGCTGCGAGGAAATATAGAGGGCTGGAGGTTTTGGGGAGCTACTATGTGGGTGAGGATGGTGAGTATAAGTGGTATGAGGTGATCCTGGTAGATCCTAATCTACCTACCATCAAGAGCGACCCCGATATAAACTGGATCACGCATCCATCTCAGAGAGGCAGGGTTTTCAGAGGCAAGACGATGGCTGGCAGAAGGATGAGGGGGCTACTAAGCAGCAGAGGTCTAAAGGGAACGCATCACTATAAGTGGGAGAAGAAGCAGAAGGAGAGAGAGGAGAAGAAGAGGCACGAGGCTTCGAGAGGTGCGAGGGTCATACTTCCCCAGGATAAATATGAGGAAGTGTTTGGCGATGTGAAGTAGAAAATCGTTTTTAGTTAGAAGGATAGATAGATGCTCTAGAGAGCCCTCGTAACAGCTTCGATCTCGACGCTACTTACACCATCAACACCTGCAATCCTGGTTTCAAGCTCCTCAGTACCTCCCTCTGTATCCTCTGGAAATCTTATGTAGAGCATCAGCGCCTTATACCCATACGCTATCTCCACCGTCTCCTTCATCACCACTCTATATATACTTGGCAAGCTCTCCTCAATCCTCCTTACAAGGGAATCCATGTCAGATACATCCTCAGACGGGTAGATCTTAACCAAAGCTATTACATCTGCCATCAGAACCACCTATGGCCCTTCGAAGTTGCAGTTGGGACACCTATATGGTATACCATGGAGCCTACATCTATAGCATCTCCATATAATCACTTTACCACAGCTCGGGCAGATAAAGGAGACACCCTTTTCATAGGGAGTTACAGCCTTCTTACAGCTAATACATATGGGAGGGGTGCATGTATCCACAATAACCGGCGTTGCAAGCCTTTGCAGCTAATACACCTCAATATCTCATATGCTTAAGCTCTTAAAAGAATAGATCTAGGATTTGAATGGGGCTAACCTTCTTTTAAGAACTGGATTCCCACCCTAGGCATCGAGATTTGAAAGGTAAGATCTTCCTCGATTCAATACAAACCATTGTTTCTCATCTAGAATGATAGATCTGATTCCAAACGCTCTAATGATCTTAAAGTAGAAGACAGCCAAGATGATCATAACACTTTTTCTACTCTAGAACGCAGGGTTCTTAGTTATAGCATACAGCTGGAAGCCTCGCCCTTTAGGGCAGGGAGGAGGCCGGAGGTGGATCTTCCTGGTATTCCGTGAAAAGATCGTATGAGTATTCTTCGATCAAGAATTTATCGCTGGGAGAGGCGCCAGTTATCTTTGAAAATATGTCAGATAGGAACTCAGCTATATCTTTTGATCCATCATATCCCGAGAGGATATAGCTACACTCCCCCACAACCATTATAAGCCCTTCAAGACTTTTTGCCAGTTTGTTAGCCTCCTCAATGCTTGGAGACTGCTTCCCACAGCCGATGGGGATCATTGCTATTAGGCTTATTAAATTACCATCGAACGGGTTTATATGAAGAGCTAGTATTGCCCTCGCATTCCCTCTTCTAATCGATAGATATAGATGATTCATCCCTAGAATATTAGCCTCCTCAATAGCTACTAAGAGCTCCTCAGAATTAGCTGTAAGGTTCGAGAGCTTTTCCACCAACACATCTAGCTTCAAATTCTCCGCCAACCACTGATCTAGATCTCTTCAAACTCTATCTCTTTTTCCAGCTCCTCCTCGCTCCTCTCGATCTTCTTGAGACAGTTTAGATCTAAGAGCTTCTTATAGGTGTAGTTAACAGCCTTCTCCACTTCTTCCTCGCTTTTGGCTCCTGTTATAACCATCTTACCCGACGAGAAGATAAGCAGGACTACCTTTGGATCTGTTAGCCTGTATATTAGCCCTGGGAATTGCTCGGGCTCATACATTGTGTTTTCAAGGAGATATGCAGCCTTCTCTAGAAGAACCTCCATACCCAGGTTAGCCGATGCAACTATATTTTGGATCTGTATCCTCGGCTTTCCGGAGATCGTTACACCGCTTTTGATAAACATCCTCAGGATCTTCTTAACAGCCTTTATAAGATCAGATGTTCTCTTAGCGCCTGTAACAACCATTTTCCCAGATCTGAAGATCAGAGCTGTGACTTTGGGGCTGTCAAGCCTTAGAATCAGCCCTGGAAACTGATCTGGGTTATACTCTATGTTCGAGACACCCTGCTCAATAAGATCGAGATCCAGTTGATGCTCAAATATAACTGTTGCAACTATATTCTCTATCCTCACCTCAGGTTTAGATGCAATCAACCTATAAATACCCCCTTATTAAAATCCCTCTAGAGGATTTATAAATACCGGTGAAACCGTTAGCCAGTACTAGCGAGAGCAGAGGCGATATAATAGCTGGGATAGATGAGGCTGGAAGGGGCCCTCTTGTAGGGCCTATGGTGGTAGCAGCTGTTGTCCTCACCAAAGCATCTCTCGAAAAACTTGCCAAAGCAGGTGTTAGGGATAGCAAGAGACTTAGCAGATCTGCTAGGGAAAAGCTAGCACCAATCATAATAGAAAACTCACTAGCCACAATAGCAGTTGTACTGGCCCCAAAGGATCTTGATGAGAATAATATAAACACACTTGAAATTAAAGCCATAGAGAGGATCTTAACATCTATATCAACCATTTTGGGCTTCTGCCCAAAAACATATGTAGATCTCTTCGCCCCACTAGAGAAAATCTCAAACCTATACTCGATATGCCCAGACATGGTGGCTGAGTATGGAGCTGACGCTAGATACTACGTGGTTGGCGCTGCAAGCATAGTTGCTAAGGTGCTTAGAGATTGGCATATAGAGAAGATAAAGAATCTAGTTGGAGACTTCGGCTCAGGCTACCCCTCAGATCCCAGGACTAGGGAATGGATCTCTAGCGCAGATGCGGAGGATATAAAGCTTATAAGCCCCTTTATAAGGCATAAGTGGGGCACCCTCAATAAGCTGAGGCGGTATGTTAATACCCTAGATAAATATATTTTAAATGGTTGAGGGCCCTGCTTTGGAGACCGAGAAGATCGTTACCACGAAAATGGATACACTAGCAAGGCTGGGATGCTTCAAACCCATATATCTCTTAAGAGACCTCATCTCAAGAGGAGAGCTTGAGAGAGCTAAGAACCTCTTTGGGTCTGTTGTAGAGGATCTTAAGAGATTCTCGAAAGATCTCTCAGAGATCTCGCAGGAGACATCAAAATATAGGAATATATCTAGGCTAGCGCCCACAGACGCTCTAAAAGCCGCTGAGAGCTTTCTAGCAATACTAAAATCCAAGGTATTCTCATCCCCCAGCGGGGTCAGACTCTGCATATATATACAGCCTCACCTAGAGGTGATCTATACAAATCTAAGCAACATGAGGGAAGATCTAGCTAGGGGGCTCAAAACAGGCTCCACATCCTCTCTCGAGAAAACTTTAAAGGATCTAGAGGCGTATATAGCGTATGTAGCGAGATATATAAGGGATCTTCTCCAAATAATCAACGAGCTATGAAGATCTTCTAAACAACATGTCATGCCTGGCATGAGCTGTTTTGAGTTTCATATCTATTTATAATGGTTGTTAGAGATTTTGTGGAGCCCCAGATGCGGGTGGGGATAGAGAACAGGATTCAGGGATTTCCCCACAGCAATGAACCTGAGAAATCGATGAAGGTGGAGCTGTGGGTTGGGGTCATCCAGAGGGGTGGAGCCCAGCGATATGGATCCCAATGAAGAGGGATCCTGAGGGCGATGAAGCCAAGGGAAGAGGGCTTGAGATCAAATATATCAAGCCCAATGAAACCCGAACTCCACTGCATAGAAAAGGGGTAAAAATATGAGAAGTACATGGCTAGGGAAAGGGACTTCATAAACAAGCTATCAGCAGGTCTAAGAAGACTATTACCAAACTCCATCCTCCACACAATAAATGCTCTCTGAAAACTAGGGTGTCTGTCCACCCTAAGGAGTATCTCCCCACAGCTAAGGTCTAGCTCGATTTAACGCGCTAAATAGTATGGGGCTTCCCAGCTATAGTACAAGTACACATGTAATCTAAATGCTTGATAAGTTGTGAAAGGAAATAATAACGGGATTGGGGAAAATCAGCTGCATAGCTGGTCAAGACCCTATAATACCTATCACCGCAACCTCAGCAGGGGATGGGTGAGGGTATAGAGATGCGTGAAAAGCTAACAGAGTATTGGAGGGTCTATGGAGCCACGGAGGCTGCTAAGAGCATCTTAGAAGAGTTCCTCAGAAAGGTTAATTCCTCTAAGAGCTGGGAAGATCTTCTAGCGGCGATCGATTACCTCTATGAGGCCTGCTCAGCAAGGCCATATTCAGCCTTGCTGGTAAATGCTTCGAGAGATGTGCTACAGGAATTCCTCTCGAGTGGAGCAAGCAGCGTTTATGAGGCAGTCAATACCATATCATCAAAGATCTCTAGGATGCTTGATATGGTGGAAAACATGACGCTCCAAGCTGCATTGATAGCAGCTAAAAGAATCCAGGATGATGAGGTGATATTCACCATATCCTATAGCGGGACAGTACTCAAGGTCTTCGAGAACTTAGTTGCTAGGGGGGCGAGGGTCAGGGCCATTGTGACTGAGTCGAGGCCTTTCGGCGAGGGTGTTGAGATGGCCAGAGCGCTCAGAAGCCTGGGGGTTGGTGTAACGCTCATAGTAGATTCTGCTATAAGGAGTTTTATAAAGAGGGCGTCAAGAGTCGTTATAGGGGCTGAGGCTATAGCAGCTAATGGGGCTACAATAAATAAGGTAGGCACAGCCCTTCTAGCTATAGCAGCTAAGGAGGCAAGGGTAAGACTATTTGTTGTATCAGGCAGCTATAAAATCGTTCCCGAGACATTTTTTGGAGAGCTTGTCGGCTCTCCAGAGATGGAGATACAGGATATGCCACAGGATCTCATAGCGATAGGTGTGAAGAGCTATGCACCACTATTCGAAGCTGTGCCAACTGGATATATAGATGCCATTATAACTGAGAAGGGCCTTATATCGCCCCCAGCTATCCCATATATAGTTAGAGAGACCTTCGGATCCTGGCCTCCGAGGGTTAGGAGGATTGAGGATCTCTATAGAGAGGCTAGAACCTTGATGCTGAGGAGGTTAAGAACACCATGATCCCAGAGGAGGTTATTAAAATAGCTGATGATATTAGGGAAATGAGGATAAGGGGCGCTGGGAGAATAGCTAGGGCTGCAGCTGAGGCTCTCATGATCGCTGCTAAGAGCTATAATGGAGATCTAGAGGACTTTGCCAGATATATGGAGGAGGTCTCAGAGATCCTACTATCTACGAGACCTACAGCCGTGTCACTTCCAAATGCTATATCATATGTGATGAAGGCTGTTAGAAGGAGGTATGGAAGTGTTGTAGAAGCTGTAGAAGCTGTTGTAAGAGCTGCTATGGAATTTAAAGAATATTCGGAGAAGGCGTTAGAGCTAATTGGAGAGATAGGGTCTAGGATGATTGAGGATGGAATGACAATTATAACCCACTGCAACTCATCAGCAGTTGTATCTATATTAGCCAAAGCCTGGCGAGAGGGTAAGAGGTTCAAGGTCTATGCAACGGAGACAAGGCCTAGGTACCAGGGATATATAACAGCAAGAGATCTAGCGTCAAGAGGGATCTCAACAACCCTTATAACAGACTCTGCAGTGGCATATATAATGAGAAAAGCAGATCTTGTGCTCGTAGGTGCGGACGCCATCACCTCTAACGGAGCCCTCATAAATAAAATTGGAACATCACAGATAGCCCTCACAGCAAAGGTATATAGCGTCCCCTTCTACGTAGCTGCAGAGACATATAAGTTCTCCCCATACACACTTGCTGGAGAAGCTGTCGAGATCGAAGAGAGAGATCCAAGAGAGGTTCTAGACCCACCAATTGAGGGTATAGAGATCAGAAACCCCGCTTTTGATGCAACCCCTCCGGAATATATAGATGCTATAATAACCGAGATAGGCGTTATAAGCCCGGAAATGGCTATCCTAGTAATAACGGAATTCCTCGGCCATAGAATCGTATCCGAAGCACCTAAGGGATATGAAGATAGCGAGACAGAACTCGGATCCCAATATTGAAAGGGTCAAGGTTTGGCCATGACGGGCTTATCTCTGCCATTCTCTATAACTCGCCTATCCTGTTCAATGTTTTAAACCTATCCACTCAGAGCTACACATGGCAATTTAATCTATAGCCAGTTCTCGGTTGATAGTTATATCTCTCAAAATCATATTAACGGTGTTCAGAAATGCCCTGGCCAGATGATATTTTTATTATTAACCTTTTACAATATATTATATGCAAGGAGTGTGAGAACTATAAAGCTTCAGATAGATCCATGGACACTCTTTTTCTTATTGATGATAGCATTCTTTCTAATATCAATGCTAAGCAATATGTTCCAACAGAGAGAGAAAAAGCCTAAGGAAAAGATAGTCACATACACAATAATAGCATGTACAAAGGGGGATTATGAGGAGAAAAGGGAGTTTATGCCAGGTGATTATGTGGGGAAGGTTATAAGGGATAAGAGGTGTCCTAAGGATAATGAGGAACTTAGGATTAAAGCGATATATGCAGAGAAAATACCTGTGAAATAGATCTCAGGGATATATGTGGGGAAAATGCCAGAGAAGATCCTCCTATATAACGATGGGTGTGCCATATGCTATAGAATGGCTAGATATGCTTGGAAGATCACTAGGGGCAGGATCAAGGTTCTTGGGATGTTTTCAGATAGTGCCTCCCAATATAGAGAAGCTATTCTCAGGATGCTTGGAAGCGATGAAGATCTCTATGGCTCTATGCCATGGCTTATAGATGGGCGAAAAGTCATGGGGGGGATCAGTATTGTTGCCCCTATAATGTTCGAGGCAATGAAATCTCTCCTCAAGCCTGGGAACAACTTGTTTAGAGATCCTATGCCTCTTCAGTGCGAACCTGCTATTAGGGGTGATGATATCCGTAGTAGGATCTTATATGGTTTAGGGATAGTTATTAGGATGGCTATCCAGAGCTACAGATCGATCTTAACGAAGAGATATAAGGGATATCTACAAGAAACCCCCAAGGTTTAAGGTAGAATCAATAGAGATCGCTATTGCGATGATGCAGCGCTTGAAGAAGCCGTTGTTGTCTCCTCCAGCACACCTAGCCTTCTAAGTCTAGATGCCATTGAACCCCATCTAGCCTTGAACTTCCTTGGTGCAAGAGGTCTGACCCTCTTAACATCTGATCTAGGTATATAGCCCTTCTCCATCCCGGGCAGCGCGAAAGTTCCATCTGGCATCTCTATTATCTCGTCGTTCTCTATAAGCCTGATCAAAACCTTCCTCAGCCTATCCTCTCCAGCGAGACCGCTGAAATATGCCCTTAGCTCCTTCCATGAAACAGGCTTACCGTTCTCTGCAATCTTCTTTTTAACAAGTTCTATAAGCTCCTCATCGTCTGGCGCCCTCATAACTATGATATCCTCATCCTCATAGATCACATTTTTCTCATCCACAGCTTTCTTGCCTCTGCCTCCTTTCTTCTTTTCCTCTGACAACCTACCTCCCAATATAATTACCCCTTGGGTTTTTATAAATTTTTATTATTTATTGATTATTCGAGCGAGGAGTTATTGTTATAGGAATAGCCCGGTATAGCATTCAAAACCTAGAAAAACCACCCCATAATTAAATTATATATTTATACTTTATTTATAAAAAATAAATATACATAGAGACTTCCAATTGTGAGAGGTTAACAGCTACCCCGTGGCGATCAGTTTATACACTATTCCAACATCGATCACCACCCCTAGGGAGATCGAAGATACTACAATCACCGCTCCCTGCAACTGCTTCACCTTCCTTTCTATATTGCTATAGTGTTGTTTGATATTAATGCTCGTGCCTAGTTTTTGATGTTGATTCCCATTGCCTGACATTTATAAATATATCTGCTATAACTTAGTTACTTAGTTAAGGCTCCATCATGAACTCGATGAGCAGTTGTGAGGGGGAGGAAGGGCGCCTACGAAGCTCCTACATTAGCCCAGGGAGGATGCTTCCGAAGGGCGGGTCTAGAAACCAGGTAGGGAGTAGTAAAGCAAGCGATATCATCAACCACAACAAACTGCAATAAAACCAGAACACCCCAGAAGTCTCTAGCTCAACAGTCCTTGGCGTTGTGTATGCTATATCTGGCATGTTTCTGGCAATAGCTAAAAGACCTATGATCTATGCATCGCTCGGATTGCTACTTATGCCACTATTACTAGGAACACATCTATATGCGTAGAACATGCTATTGCCAGCTAGAACACCAAGATATGCCTGCCCACTTATCATAATGCTGAATACATTGCCAAGTAACAACCCGAAAGCCTCACCCTTCAGGGCGGGGAGAGGGTTAGAGTAAAACTTAGCTCCCATTCTTTTGGGCATATCCCCTCTTGGAATAGGAGCATCTACCATATAAAAACAAACCAATATAAAATACCTATAAAACATTTAAAACATTATCTATTAGAATGAAAAAGGTTCCGGCTTCTCACATTTCGTGAGCAGAGTCGACCTTTGGCTCGGGATCACTGGCTTGCCTAAGCTTCATGGAGCTCTTTCTGAGAGACGCTTCTCCTTTTTCATCATATGGCAGATCATTAGTCGATTAACCCCTAAAATAATCGAGCAAACAAAGTTATTTAAATAATTTGTAAATTAAAAATAATCTAAGATTTTAAAAACTTTGCAATGATCAATTGTTCATTTGGATCTACATTGTCTGATCTCTATAAGATCCCTCAATATGATCTAATATCGACTCTTTAATAGTTAAAATGCTCGATATTGTCCATTATAGAGATACATATGAAACCCGAGACAGCTTCAAAAGCATCTAGATTCGGGAGTATTTGAAAAGCTAGGATTTAAATGTTTTTCGCAGCCTTTATGCATATGAACCCGTGTTCATCACGGGCAGGCTGGGGATCCTCTAGATATGGCTCAGACCATGGTGGAAAGCTGAGAGTGCCCATTATATTCTCAATATTGAGCCCTACATCCTCTATGAGATTTATAGCTTCTCTCTTCGTTAAGAACCTAGCAACTCTATAGAAAGGGGAGTCCTTCTTCTTAGAATAATACTCTCCCCAAGGTGAGTCTTTAGGAATTATACATAGAGTGAGAATGCCACCCTTTTTAAGTACTCTATATACCTCTGATAAAAGACTTGCAGGAGACTCGACGAAACATATAGTAACGACTATGAGGGCGAACCACAGACTCTCTGTCCTTAGTGGGAGATATTCTCCATAGCCCTGGATCGCATCTAATATTCTTTTCTTAGATATTAATAGCATTTCATATGAAGGATCCAGGTTTATGCATCCAAAAATATGTGTGAAGTAGCCGGTGCCCCCACCTATGTCTATGCACGGAGTTTTCACGCCAGTTGATATTGTTTTTACTAGTTTAACCTCATTCTCTGCTATAATTTTGTTCCGCTCGTACCATGAATCATATCGGCTTGCATATCTATTGAAGATCTCCACTACAGTCTTTGCCATTGATGTCATATGAACAAGCTCCTCAGAGTCTTCTCTATGCTTTGGTATTTCTCCATAACATCCTCGCTTAGCGATGGCTTTATAACTTTGAGGGCTTCTAGGAAGTATTTCATGCTAACCTCTCTAGCTTCTAGCTTCTCTCTCAGGGCTAGCATGACGGCTTCTCTAACAAGTGCCTCTAGATCTGCGCCTGTGAAGCCATTGGTCATGTCGGCGAGCTTCTCGAGATCAACATCGGGGGCTAGCGGCACTCTCCTGGTGTGTATCTTCAGTATCTCAAGCCTTGCCTTTCTATCTGGGGGCGGCACCTTTATGATCCTATCGAATCTCCCAGGCCTTAGAAGTGCCGGATCTAGAAGATCTGGTCTATTGGTTGCTGCAATCACAACCACACCTCTCAACGGCTTTATCCCATCCATCTCTGTTAGGAGCTGGTTGACTATCCGATCCGTTACACCTGAATCCACCCTTGAACCCCTCGCAGGGGCTATAGAATCGATTTCATCTAGAAATATTATTGCTGGCGCAACTATCCTAGCCCTTCTAAATATCTCCCTAATAGCCCTCTCGCTCTCACCAACCCACTTGCTCAAAATCTCGGGGCCGTTAACAGCTATGAAGTTGGCACCACTCTCAGTTGCAGCCGCCTTCGCCAGGAGAGTCTTACCAACACCTGGAGGGCCGTAGAGGAGTATACCCTTTGGAGGCCTTATACCCATCCTCTCAAATATATCCTGGTATTTTAGAGGCCACTCAACAGCTTCTCTTAGCTGTTGCTTAACATCCTCGAGACCTCCTATATCGCTCCACCTAACCTCGGGAACCTCTACAAAGACCTCTCTGAGGAGGGATGGGTGTACCATGTTCATAGCCTGTATGAAGTCATTCATACTTACCTTAAGCGTTCTTAGAAGATCTGAGGGAATGGGCTTCGATAGATCCACGTTCTTCTCAGCGAGAAACCTTCTGAGCGCATTCATAGCAGCCTCCTTAACGAGGGCTGCTAGATCAGCACCTGTATATCCATGTGTCATCTCAGCGATCTTATCAAGATTCACATCATCATCGAGAGGAACACTCCTAGTGTGGACAGCCAGTATCTCCCTCCTAGCCTTCTTATCTGGAGGCGGTATCTCTATCTCTCTATCAAACCTCCCAGGCCTCCTCAAAGCAGGGTCTAGGGCATCAGGCCTATTCGTAGCACCTATAACTATGACCCTGCCCCTCTCCGCTAGACCATCCATAAGCGTTAGAAGCTGTGCAACAACCCTCTTCTCAACCTCCCCAACAACCTCCTCCCTCTTGGGGGCTATCGCGTCTATCTCATCTATGAATATTATCGCAGGGGCGTTTTTCCTAGCCTCCTCGAAGATCTCCCTCAGCCTCTGCTCACTCTCACCATAGAACTTGCTCATAATCTCAGGCCCATTGATAGCTATGAAATACGCTCCAACCTCGTTTGCAAGCGCCTTCGCCAGGAGAGTCTTACCAACACCTGGAGGGCCGTAGAGAAGCACGCCCTTGGGGGGCTCTATACCCAGGTGTCTGAATAGCTCTGGATGCCTCATAGGTAGCTCAACAATCTCCCTTAGCCTTGCCTTTGCCTCCTCAAGATCGCCTACATCCTCCCATGTAACCCTCGGGATCCTCTCGGCTATCTCCTTAACAGGCTCGGGCTTTATAACAACCTCCGTCCTCTCAGTTATATATATAGCTGTTGAGGGGGATGTAGATACAACAGCTAGCCTTAGGGCGCCAGCATATATGGGGACTAGGATCACCTCCCCCCTTGCTAGGGGTTTGTTGAGCATCTCACTCTTTATATGCTCAGCTATGTAGCCAGTATATTCATGGGGTATAAAGTCCTCCGTAGGTGCTAGGACAACCCTATCTCCTGGGGCAACGTTTTGGGCTTTAGAAATGGTAACTATATCCCCTATGCCCACACCCAGCACCTCCCTCATATACCCATCGATCCTTATGATATCCCTGCCCTCATCCTCAGAATAGGAAGGCCATACCTGGGCGTAGGCAACACCTTTAAAACCTCTTATCTCTATAAAGTCCCCTGCATCTAGCTCTAACTCCCTCATAATTCTCCTAGGTATCCTAGCAATCTTCTTGCCAACGTCCCTGCTCTTTGCCTCCTCAACCCTTAGTTGATAATCCTTCAGCAATATACCCACCAAATGTGATAAGGCTAAAAGATTTAATAAGCAGAATAGATATACACTGTAACATCTAAGTTTTTCAGAATTAATACATGCTAATCTTCTCCCTGGCATATGGGGCGAAGATTTAGGTTATAGCAAATAAATTGAACAAAGCAATGGGAAGAATAATCACTCTCACTCGCTCGGGATCGTCTCTTTTAAAGCACAGCATTCTCGATATATCTTTAAATAGATATATAGTTCAGTTATAAAGTATTCTGGGCGTGCTGTATGGGGTTGGAGATTAGAAAGATCCTAGTTGTTGGGGCGGGAACCATGGGGCATGGTATTGCTGAGGTAGCAGCTATAGCAGGCTATAGAGTGGCTATGGTGGACATATCTGAAGATATATTGAAGAGGGCTCTGGAGAGGATAAGGTGGAGTCTTTCGAAGCTTAGGGAGAGGGGGGCTTTAAGAGAGGATGTAGAAAGTGTGATATCGAGGATCTCTACCGGGATCTCTATAGAGGACGCGGCTAGAGACGCTGATTTCGTGATAGAAGCTGTGCCAGAGAATATGGATCTCAAGAGACAGGTATTCCTAACCCTGGATAGATCAGTGCCCAGGCATGCTATACTAGCCACGAACACCTCCTCCCTACCTATAGGCGAGATCGCCTCGTCAACCTCAAGGCCAGATCGAGTTATAGGTATGCATTTCTTCAACCCACCCCCCTTAATGCCCCTTGTAGAGATTATAAGGGGGTCTCAGACATCTGACGAGGCTCTTAGGATAACAATAGAGGTTGCAAGGAAAATGGGTAAGGAAGTTGTTGTAGTCAATAGAGACATACCCGGCTTCATAGTTAATAGACTGCTCTCGAGGCTGATTGAGCAGGCATGCTACATGGTCGAGGAGCAGGGCTACACAGTCGTGGCTATAGACAGCGCCCTCAGATACAGGGCAGGACTACCAATGGGCGTGTTCGAGTTGATAGACTTCACAGGGATAGATGTTGTCGCATCTATATTCAACGAGATGAGCAAGAGAGGCTTCAAAGCCAGGCTCTGCAGAAGCATAGCGGATAAATATAGGAAGGGAGAGCTTGGGATGAAAAGTGGTAAGGGTTTCTACACATACCCCTCACCAGGTGTTTACTCCAGACCCGCAATACCGAGGGAGGATGGCGAGAAGGTAGATCTTGTCGAGGTATTCGCCCCAATGGTGAATGAGGCTGTATATCTATTAGAAGAAGGTATAGTGGATTCCCCCAATACCATAGATAAGGCTGTGAAACTCGGTCTCGGATATCCCAGGGGGATCCTAGAGATGGCAGATGAATGGGGAATAGACAGCGTTGTTGAGAGGCTTAAGAAGATAGCATCCTCAGAGGCTATGTCCCACAACAGTCCGAGGGGCCTGCTCCTCAAAATGGTCTCTGAGAACAGGGTTGGTATTAGATCTGGCAATGGCTTCTACACATATACAGGGATCTCTGAGAAGAGGATGAAGACCATCATAGTGAGGAAGGAGAACAGGGTTGGGTGGATAGTGCTTAACAGGCCTGAAAAGCTGAACGCTATATCCCCTGAGATGCTCGAAGAGATATCCACAGCTCTGAAGGAGCTCGAGAATGACGAGGGGGTGAGGGTTATAGTAGTCACAGGGTCTGGGAGAGCTTTCTCGGCAGGGGCAGATGTAACGGCGTTCACAAATGTAAACCCTATCAACTCCTATATATATTCTAGAAGATTCCAGGAGATCCTCAACATGATCGAGAGGATGCCAAAGCCAGTTATAGCATCTATAAACGGCTATGCATTAGGAGGAGGGCTGGAGCTAGCTATGGCATGCGATGTTAGAATAGCGTCTGAAAACGCAATGCTGGGCCAGCCAGAGATAAACCTAGGCCTCATACCAGGTGCTGGAGGCACACAAAGGCTCTCAAAGCTAGTTGGAAGGGGCAGGGCTAAGGAGCTCATAATGCTTGGCGAACCCATACCGGCTAGAGAGGCTGAGAGGATAGGGCTTGTCAACAGAGTAGCCCCACATGATAGGCTTGAGAGCGAGACCAGGGCTCTCGCCAACAAACTAGCTGAGAAGCCGCCGATAGCCCTCATGGCAGCTAAGATCGCTATTAACCTCGGCAGTGATTACCCGCTCGAAGCTGGGCTGGCTCTAGAGTCGTCGCTATTCTCTATACTCTTCTCAACAGAGGATCTAGTTGAGGGTGTATCTGCTTTCATTCAGAAGAGAAAGCCTGAGTTTAAGGGTAAGTAGTTTTTCAACAGAATTTCCCCTGCTCGAGGAAAGGACATTCAGCTTAGACCTCTACACCGGTAGTCTCGTTTCCCAGATTAGAAGGTTTTTCAGATCAGCACTGGAGTCTTCATAAGGCCCTCATGGGTTCTCCCGGAATATATTTTGAGACCATCAACTTCATTCCTCCTCAGAATCTCGTTCACCTCGCTCTCGCTGAGGGAAGCTGGATCTCTATGTTTAGAGGCTATCACATAGTTGACAGCATATCCGAAAGATGGGATCCACATTGAATATCCTCTAGCATATCTAAACACCCTACTCATAGCCTCATAGATATTCCTATAATATTCTGGATAGTAGAACGCACATCCAGCCTGTGTTACTACTACACCCTTCTCGCCTGTTATGCTGTGTAGCTTCCTATAGAACTCCTCTGTGTAGAGTCTCTTGCCTATCTCAGGTCCATATGGATCTGTTAGATCTACTATAATCACATCAAACATATTCTTGGTCTTCTCCACATATTCAAAGCCATCCATTATAACGACCTTTGCCCTTGGATCTTCAAAGCTATTCCTATGAATCTTTACTAGAAGCTTCCTCGCAGTCTCAACCAACTCCCCATCTATATCCACCATGACAGCCTCCTTAACGCTGGAATATCTCAGAACCTCTCTTAGGGTATAGCCCTCGCCACCCCCTATTATAAGAATCCTCTCAGGAGATCCGTGGGTTGCCATTGCTGGGTGGACAAGAACCTCGTGATATATAGCCTCATCAGCCTCCGTTGACTGTACAAGCCCGTCTAGTATTAATGAGAGCCCATATTCTTCGAATACAACTATCTCAACCTCCTGATATTTCGTTCTACCCCTATAGAGGATCTCCTTCACACCCATTAGAAGAGATGTAGATCTTGACACAGGCTGAAGATATACAAGCCTATTCCCCATAGAACCCCCCATTATCTAGCGATAACCAGCGTATAAGACTAGATTCCCTACATAGAGGGATGATAATACCTTATCTAGGTCTAGGGTCTAGATAGGGTGGAGATAATGATATGGAGGATCTCAAAGATCTCCAGGAGCTCCATATAGGAGTAGACGATCTAGATACATTTGGCTGGGGATGCACCACATACTATATATATAGACTGCTCAAGGAGATAAGAAGATCTTCCGTGGGCTCTAGGCTAAGATACCTAAGCTATCCACTACTAACAAGGCTGAACCCCGCGATACCGCTGAGAACTAGGGGAAATGGGGCTCTATCAATCCACGTAGCTGGAGAGGAGGATGATCTTAGAGAGGTGGTTGAGATAGCGATCTCTCTCCTAGATAGCAGGGCAATGCCTGGGAGAGAGCCTGGCTTTATATCTCTCATAGGTAGAATGCCCCTAGAAATTGCGAGGAAGATCTATGTAGATCTGCTAACAGATATCGCTGAGATCTCCTATATAGAGAGGGTCATAGAGAAGATCGGTGGGAGGATACATATAGCTGGGAAAGGCATTATAGGCGCCCTAGGATCTATATCCCATTACTATATCGATGGAGACTGCACATACGAGATCATAGCCTATTCAGATGATGCCGAGAGAGTATATATAGATCCCGAGAAGCTGACCAGAATGGATGTTGAGACAAGGCCTCTAACCTTCAATAACATCGATCCCGAGACAGGCAAGCCCCTTATAAAGCCGTCTACAGGTGCCCCAGTAGCTCTCGGTATAAGGGGCGAATCTCCAGAGATCCTTGCGAAGGCCTTAAACATTCTAGGGCCGGAAAATATATCTGGCTATGCCGTGTTTAGAACAAACCAGGCAACTGACCAGCATTTAATACCAAGATCTATAGCCGATGCTAAGTTCTATAGAACAGGTTTGTTTAAGGGAAGAGTTATAGATCCTCCTAGGGTTATGAGGGGCGGTGATGTGCTCCTCAGAATCTCCGACGGATCTTCAGAGATAGATGTAGCTATATATAGAGAAGAGGGTGATGCAAATATAGTCGCTAGATCCCTTGCTCCTAGAGATCTAATAGCTGTGGGGGGATCTGTTAAGCCCTGGATTACCGAAGGTGGGGAGATCCCTGTTATAAACGCTGAATATCTAAAGATACTGAGACTCTCAGATCAATATATGGAGCTACCACCAAGATGCCCTAGATGCAATTCTAGTATGGAGAGCATGGGAAGGGGGAAGGGGTATAGATGTAGGAGATGCGGCTATAGAGATCCGAGTGCTTCTAAGATATCTGTTAAGCTTCCTCGAAAAATCCCAGAGGGGGGTATATATAAGCCTCCGCCTAGGAATATGAAGCATCTCACAAAACCCTTGTCAAGGATCGGATTAGAGAAGATCTGCAGAAATCTCCCACCAAGAGATCTATTAATTCTCTAGCTATCTACCCCTCAGCAGAGAAGATCTTCGATAGGATTTCCTCAGGATCATATCTCTTTAGATCATCATACCCCTGGCCAACGCCTATGAATGCTATTGGCTTCCCTATAGAGGCTATTATGCTTATCGCAGAGCCTCCTGTAGCGTTTGCATCCAACTTTGTTAATATAGCTATGTCCACACCAACGTATTTATCGAACTCCCTAGCCTGGTTCACAGCATCGTTCCCTGTTAGGGAGTCTAGCACCAGGACCCTGAGATCTGGCTTTGAGATTCTTATGATCTTCTTGATCTCTTCCATGAGATCTCTATCTGTATGCTGCCTCCCTGCAGTATCTATGAGAACAACGTCATATCCGCTCTTCTCTGCATGCCTTATGGCGTCGAAGACAACAGCTCCTGGATCGGATCCATATTTACCCTTGAAAAAAGGTATACCCAGCCTTGTGCAGTGTATAGCAAGCTGCTCCTGAGCACCAGCTCTGAATGTGTCTCCAGCCACTACTAGTACCTTGAGCCCGTTTTTAGATAGATATCTAGCAACCTTAGCGATCGTCGTTGTCTTCCCAACTCCATTGACCCCTATAAAGACTATTTTGAAGGGCTTTTTAGATCTCGCCATCGATACTAGATCGCCCTCCCAAACACCCCTTTTAAGGATATCCCTTACCGTCTCTTTTAGCTTCTCCTCAACAAACCCCTCTAGATCCTCTAACCTCCCTATCCTAGTTCCATCGAGCCTCTTCGCAACCCCTCTTACAATCTCCTCTGCAACCTCGTATGCGACGTCTGCCTCGGCCAGCTTGATCACTAGCTCTTCAGATGCCTTTAGCACATCCCCATATCTGATCTCTTTAGTAGCTATAGACCCTATCGCCTCTGAAATCCCCTTCGCTATAGATGATTTGATCGATGAGAAAACGCTTTTAAGCGCCTTGAACAAGAGCTTTACCCGCTCCTACTCTCCTCCCTAGCCTTTTTCTCGGCCTCCTCGACTACTTTGCTTAGAGCCGCCCTGAGCCTCTCATAGAGTGTATAGGCTGAGCTTATCTCCTGGTTTATAGCATTTAACGCGTTCCTGAGATCGCTTTCCTTTGCAACTATTATCTTTATAGCCTCGTCTATCGGAACCTCCATTAGGAACTCACCGCCTATATTTGCTATAACCTTGTCTTTAGTAGTTATAACACCCCTAGTCATTACATGGCCCCTTCTATCTAGTGCTAGAAGGGCCTCCTCACCTTTATATACTTTGAGCTGTTCTAGAGCCTCCCTAGCTATTCTCAACTCCTCTAGCTCTGCAAGAACTATGTTTGCGTTCTGCTGCAGCGACCTTATATACTCCTCAACCCTGTTTATATCGCTTACAAGCCTCTCGACAGCCTCCCTATATGTCACCCTCCTCTCCTGACCCCTAACGGACAACCTCCCACCCAGTGATCCTCGAGAGCTCCCTTATAAAACCGCTTCTAACCTCTTCAGGACTGATCTCCTCGATCTTCAAGATCTTTATGTTGGATCTTTTAAGCCTATGCCTACTCCCCATAACCGAGTATATATATTCCAACGCATGGCTCTCATTCAAAGCCCTAACCTCTATCGAGAACTTCCTCCACTCTGGGAACCTGTCGTGGCCGAAGAGGGCTAGCCCGGTCACCCTGTAGATCTTTGCCTCGCTCATTCTAAACACCACCACTAAGTATTTTACTTATCCTTAATATTTCAGGCCCCGTGGTTCTAGATCCAACTATTACTCCGTGGTCATTAGCTATTATCCCTGATCTCACGAAGAACACGCCGAAGTTTACCGAGGATACATCTATGCTTACCTCGAAGAGCTGTGAGAGGTACTCGATCTCGTCCTGCTTAGCCTCGGGGTGGACAAGCCCGCCTCTGTTTGTTATAACAGCAGCAGATCCAACCGTTACAAGCCCGGCTATGGTTCCCCTCACAACCCTCTCCACCTCGAGGGTGTCCATTATAAGTTTAGCTGTATCGTCATCCAGATCCTTATAGATCATAGCGGCTCTGGAGTTAGCAACTATTATGTTTCCCAGAGCATTTGGTGGAGCCTTGATAACTGCTATATTGCCGCTAAAGCCCTCCTTAATAGCCCTTAGCTCCTCATCCCTTATAGTCCTTGGAACCAGTATACCCCTATCGTTACCAGCCACCATGACTCCAGGTAATATCGTGTCGCTGATCTTGGTCTTTACAACCTGTTTCACCCTGAGGGTTCTTATAAGAAGCTCCTCAAAATCAGGAGGTATTATTGGGGGTCCTATGGCTATCTCATTGTTGGCGAAAACGTATATCCCTATATTTGGGTTTCCAAGGATGTCAGCCTTCTCTATAGCGATTCTCGACATCCCAGCCCCACAGCCCTTTTAACGACTTCTACTTACCCGGAGTACGCACGGGCACTGCCAGAAGCACTTTGTATATATCCTCATCGATCTTTATAACCTTTACGGCAATCCTCCTAGGAGGCTTCTCAATCTTATAGCTAAATATATATTCGCTAACCATGTTATCTATGATAACCCTCTTAGCCTTGAAATGCCTCTCCACAAACTCCTTTATAAGCCTTATAGCCCTCTTACCTCTCGTCCTCCTACTACCTCCCCAGTATACCCTTTGAAGTGGTATCACGTATAGGGCTTCATCCTTCTCCTTAACCATTTGATCACCTCACACATCTTTAAGCTTGCTTCTTCTCCAATGCCTCAGCCTAGGCCTATACCTGATCCTCCTCATGGTCTTTGCTATAACCCAAACCGGTATTGGGGAGTTACTCTTCTCCCTATTTATAAGCCTTAGCTTTTTGGCAAGGGGCTTGCTCCTAGCCATCTCACCACCCCTTCTCCCTAATATTTATCCTTATCTCCCTTCTTGTCCTCTCAAAAAGGTTCTGAAGTATTGTTTTTAGCTCCTCATCTGTGATCGGGATCTTTATTCTACCGCTCTGAGCAAGCATGATAAGCTGATCCTCCAGAGATTTAACCAGCTCCGGCCTCACAAGCCTTAGATTTGCAAGCCTCTCCCTAGCCTCAGGTGTGAGGATCCTCCTTAGGAGCTCCTGCCTCAGAGCCTCTTCAGCAGCCTCTCTCTCCCTTCTAGCCCTCTCCTGCTCAGCCCTCCTAGCTAGCTCAGCCATCTTCCTCCTCTTAATCATCTCGAGCTCTTCATCGACAACCTCTACCTCCTCGCCTCCCATACCCATACTATCTCACCCTAGATGTAGAGCCTGGCCCGTATTTTATAAGCTCAGGATGCTTATTAATGGCTTCTCTATATACTTCAAAGGCGACGTTATCGAGGTAAGATCTGCCCTTTGGGGTTAGAACACGCCCCTTCCTAGTCTTGGCTACAAGGCCTGCCCTCTCAAGCTGCTGGAGAATCTTCCTAATAATAGAGCCCCCTGCCTTTCTAAAGTGCGGCGGTGCTGAACCCCTCCTCTTCCTACCACCATATATAGTTCTCAGCGTGCCTATACCGAGGGGCTCTCCCGAAATATATAGCTTTCTAAGGATAGATGCTGCTCTAACATACCACCAATCCATAGTATCCGGAGGCCTCTCTCTGGAAACACCTGTCTTAACATATATAGCCCATGGTGGAGGCGATATCCTATTCCCCATCTCCTCTCTAAGCTTCTCAGCCAGCCTAGAGATGAAAAGATCTGTTGGAACTTCCTTAACGCTTACCACTATAGAGACCCATATCAATAGAGTATCAACGCTTAAAACAATATAGAAATAGTCCCTTACGACCGAAATCCTCACTTCTTCAATGCGGGGGCGATATTTATAAGCTATATATTAATGCTGAGGGCTAGGGGGTCCTCTTATAGCCCTGGCTAGCATGATCACCACCGCAATTATGAGAGCGGTTGCGATGATCAAAGATATATATATAGCTTCAACGCCTCCACTCATTATAATTGGTATAGGGCCTATCAATATAAAACCAAAACCCCTTGCCTCAACGCCGCTAAACAGAGAGAAAACAAGAAGCGCGAGGAACACAAGTATAAAGCCGACTATAATGAATGCAAAGCCAATCAAAAACCTATCCATTGATACACCAAAAATATATCTCCCAAGAAAATATATAAACGGATGAAGAGTTTGCCGAGAGCTGACTAATGACGAGTGAACCCCTGCCTGACTATACATCCTCTCTACATACATCCAGCAGATGCTGACTCCACCCCCGCCTTAAAGAACTGTTGAGCCAGCGGTAGGCTTATAGACTATTCAGCCGCCATAGATATGAGCCCCAGCCTTGAGGATGACATAGTGGCCATCAGAGGCGGGCTATGAACATAACCCGTGGGGCAGGCCAGGTGGTGCCCATCTATGAAGCCCCTATAGACCCACGAAAGGTGGGTAGGTGCTGAGGGGAAACCCGTGCTAATAAGCACGAGAAGCATTTCCCCTCTCACGGTACTTCTAATTACCTTATTTAGTTTTATTTCCGTGAGGGGGTTAGCCCCTGGCGTGGGGTCAACAGCTTCGCCCGCACCTCGTGGGGTCTATCGTAAAAACGCCACGCCCATCCAATCTGGTTTGAGGTATTTCAAGCCAATATCGATTGCACCTATAACATCTCTATCAAGGGTTAATCCATCGCTTAGTTTGGCCAGCATCATCAGTATTTTTAATATCTTTACCCTTCTACCCCCCTCTCAACGCAACGCGAATCACGGGAGGCATAGCTTTTGATGGGCCTTCCACTAAAAGGGTCTCTTGATGAGAAGTATGCCTCTGAGATCTCAACAAGGTGTAACGGCTTGCTATTCAATATCTCTACTAGCTTTGAGACGCACCTCTGATGGATCCTATGCCTCAGATTTTCCTATCATTACTAGCTATTCTATTCTTACCCCTATGGGCATTCCCAATAACCAAGACCGCACCATATTTTCTATCGATCTCCTCGACGATCTTGGCTGTTTTATAGATAACATCCTCCTTCCTCTCACCCTCATGAAGCTTTCTAAGGGCATTCCTATCAACTCTATCCCTAGTGGATCTGCCTCTTGTTATCCTCCTCTCAGAATATACTATAACGATCCCACCAATGTTAGTTTCGATCCTGTAGATCTCGTGTAATTTCCTATCCACAAAAACGGCTAGAGTAACGTTGTTCTCATCGATATCTACTGTGATAACATTATTAGGGTTATATTATATCACGAACTCCTTTGTCAAGGTTAGATATACAAGGATGCTCCAGCCAGATAGTTTCAATCTTAGCTTGCTTGATGGCTTCAAATTTATAGAGGTATCTATATAATTGCTTATTGTTTCTATCAGACTATTCTTATCCAGCTCCTATGTGTTCTCAGCTCTACACATCCTTCCCTCAGCCTCCAATTCTGCGAATCAGGGTAGATCAATGTTATGCTCCTTATCACAGGCCTATCTCTTCCTGCCTGTCCTTTCTTCTTAAGCTCTCTAAACGGTTTCACCCTTCTAGCAGCATCTCTAAGCATCCCTTTATGATCCTCGTGGGAAGCCACGGATACCTCTCTAAACATATGGTAGAAGATCCTGTATAATGTGGTCTTCGAAGCACCATGCTCTAGAGTATAGTTGAGCATCTCACTCAGCATCTCCGTATATGCATCCCCAAACCTCTCTAAGGGATTATTCGTCAAACCCATTAGCCAAGCCCCTAAGAACAAATGTTCTCCTAAGCGTCTTCAAGAGCTTCTCCATATCTCAGGCAGTTAAAAGCAATCAGAGATATTTAAATTTATCGTTTAACCAGAAACAGCCTCATACTCGAGTCAGATCTGGATCCACCTAATACTCGTAACACAATGCTTATAAGAGGGAGTAGCTAGATAACATCGGAGCATCCACAATAAAGCCTTGCGGATAAAGATTAAGTATCTCTATCAAGAGATCCATATGAAGCGATGCTAGAAGCAAGTCTGGGTCCCGTGATCATGTTAGCAGGCTGGAGCACCTATCATGTATAGAGTCTCTAGCTCCAGCTTGTAGGCATCCTCCTCTAACTCCTCTAACTTCTGCTGGGATTTGAAATTATCACTTATGATTCTGTGATTTTTTGCCCTCTTAACCCTCTCTCTAAGGCCTGACATCTTTATTCTTTTTAGTGCAGGCATTGCTACCCCATAATGATCTAGTAGTTTGGTTAAATAAAAAGATTTGCCTAAATCAGGTTAGTCAGTTGTCGAACTGGCTTCTTCCCTTTTAATGCTATAGAAGATCTTTTGCCGGAGTCTCCGGCTCCGCTCCCCTATCTCTCTTCGAAGACTTGGAGTTATGGATATTCTCATAGCCTCAGAGGCATAGATTTAACCTTTTGTGCCCAGCACATTTATCGAGTATTGCTAGATTTTCAGAGCCCTCTTCCTTATATTGAGCTTCCCAACAACATCTCTATCAGCTTTGAAGCCACATCTAGGGTATCTCAATCTTCTATATCCGCTCTCCCCCAGCTTTGAATCACATAGTGGGCATTCTGAGGAT
>Ga0209393_1000072_pt1 | contig 49803 bp, 49 predicted proteins | sample SSWtaG_2_FD_184117 | JGI IMG/M metagenome (GOLD analysis project Ga0209393, IMG submission 184117) | Hot spring microbial communities from Sandy's Spring West, USA to study Microbial Dark Matter (Phase II) - SSWsed_130316 (SPAdes)... | ecosystem: Environmental > Aquatic > Thermal springs > Hot...
TAGTAAATATAGTAAATTATGTGTAGATTTGGAGGTATTTAGATTGATAAATCTACGCAAAACCATGAAGAGTGATTTCCCCTCTGTTAGGTTAAGAAGGCTTAGAAAGACTAATAATATTAGAGATTTAGTTGCAGAAGTAAAGATTGATTTATCATCTCTAATAATGCCCTTGTTTGTGAAGGAAGGGCTCGAGGGACGTGAATTTATTGATGGTATGCCTGGGCAGGAAAGATTATCTATTAAAGAATTGTTAAAAGAAGTAGGCGAGTTACTAGACCTTAAAGTAAAAGCAATACTCTTATTTGGTATACCCTTGAAGAAAGATGATTTTGGATCTTCTGCGTATGATAAAAATGGAGTTGTACAAAGAGCTGTTAGGGAGGTTAAGAAGAATTTTGGAGAAGAAGTTACTGTGATTACAGATGTTTGTTTATGTCAGTATACTAGTCATGGCCACTGTGGAATCGTCTTGGAGAAAAACATGCAGAAGATTATTGAGAATGATAAGACGATTCAGGTTTTAGCTAAGATTGCTCTAAGTCATGCTGAAGCTGGAGCTGATATCGTGGCCCCTTCAGATATGATGGATGGAAGAGTAGGAGCGATAAGGAGAGCTCTAGAGGATGCTGGGTATACTGACACAGCGATAATGTCTTATTCAGTCAAGTATGCTTCAAGCCTCTACGGTCCTTTCAGGTCCGCCGCCTACTCAAAGCCAGCCTTTGGTGATAGGAGAATTTACCAGATGGATCCTAGAAATGTTAGGGAAGCTCTTAGAGAAGTTGAACTAGATATATCTGAAGGTACAGATATAGTCATGGTTAAGCCTGCATCATGGTATCTAGATGTGATATCTCTCATCAAAAACTATTTTGATGTTCCAGTTGCAGCTTATTCTGTTAGTGGTGAATATGCTATGATTAAACTTATAGCTGAGAAGGGCTTGATAGATGAGAAGCAGGCTGTATGGGAGCAACTACACTCAATAAAAAGAGCGGGCGCAGACATAATAATCACATACTATGCTAAAGAATATGCTAGATGGCTTAGAGATGGGCAGCTTCCATGATTTGAAATGATCTATTCATGAATAGAGTCTTCATTTTTGTCTAGGCATATCTGCTATATATCTGTGTGACTGAACACTCCTCCTAATTCTTCCTTCATCTTTGAATCACCATATTCCAGTCTTAGGAGATAGGGCCCCTATTTCAAGCTTTTCAATAACTGCGTCTAATAGAGGTATCTCTTTCTCTTAAAGTGAGACTACGACACTATATAAAATTGTTTTAGAGGTTTTATCTTCCTCTATAACAGTGAGTTTTACGTCATTTGTTATGAAGTAGCTTAGAGTTTCTTTATCAGCTGTATCAAGAATCTCTAGTGAGGCTATGGTCTCTAGTTCTTCAGATGTAAAACTGTGTTGAGAAGAGCTTCAGAATGAATGACTTCACTTCTTCTATCTTCGCTCTTACTCTTACAGGCACATTGTCCACTTTTTATTGGTATTACCATGTCAAGTTTCATTCCTCTACGCATTCTGCCAAGCCTCTTCCTACATGCCAGAGAACCATTTGAGTCAGACCATATAGCCTCCATTATCTAGATATTTAGTTAGCTACATCAATTGATGCTACAGATAGGTGTAGTATAGTCTTGCCCTAGAATTACCTAGTTAAGATTGAGGTTGAGTGCCCCTCACTAAATCCGAATAGAAAACTATTTAGGGTGTCAGATTTAGTATTTGAAGAAGGTATGAAGTCTCTTGAATTATATGAAAGAGCCAAGAAAGTTATCCCTGGAGGAGTTAATAGTCCTGTAAGAGCTTATGATCCTTACCCATTTTTTGTGAGGAAGGGCAAAGGTTCAAGGATATACGATGTAGATGGTAGAGAGTATATTGACTATGTTATGGGTTATGGAGCGCTATTTTTTGGGCATGCTCCTAGCATGCTCGTAGAGAAATTAAGGAAGATAGTGGAAGACGGTGTCTTGTATGGTGCACCGACAGAAGAAGAAGTATTGTTAGCTGAGAGGATCCGGGAATTCTATCCATCTATCGAGATGGTTAGACTTGCTAATAGTGGTTTAGAAGCAACAATGCATGCGGTTAGATTAGCTAGAGGATATACTGGCAGGAGGAAGATAATCAAGTTTGAAGGGTGCTTCCATGGTTCACATGATTCTCTATTAGTTAAAGCTGGGTCGGGTGCATTAACTTTCGGCGTACCATCAAGTTCTGGTGTGTTAGAGGAGCTGGCTAAACATACGCTTGTATCAAGATTCAATGATGTAGAGTTAACTGAGAAGATAGTTAAAGAGAATAGAGATGATCTAGCAGCGATAATAGTTGAGCCTGTAGCTGTGAATGTTGGGTTAGTTAAGCCGAAGATAGATTTCCTTAAAGCTCTTAGAGAGTTTGCAGATTATTCTGGAGCAGTACTAATATTTGACGAGATAGTAACCGGTTTCAGGCTTTCTCCTGGTGGTGCACAGCAATACTATGGTGTAAAGGCTGATTTAACAACCCTAGGCAAAGCATTGGGTGGTGGTCTACCTATATCCGCTTTCGGGGGAATAGAAGAAATAATGAAGAATGTCGCGCCTACTGGTAAAGTTTACGTCTCTGGAACATATAGCGGTAATCCAATATCTACAAAAGCAGCATTAACCGTATTAGACTATATAAAAGAAAACCCAGCAATATACGCTGAGATGAAGTGGAAGGTAGAAAAAATATGTAAGAGTATAAGAGAGATAGCATCCGATAAATCTCTAAAGACAACTGTGAATTATATTGAATCAATGTTCCAAATATTCTTTACTGATGGTGAGGTTTTATGTTATGACGATGTTAAGAAATCAGATATAGAATTATTCAAACAGTATTTCCAAGGTATGCTTAAGAATAATGTATTCATCCCTCCAAGCCAATTTGAAACATGCTTTCTCTCAACAGCTCATAGAGATGAAGACATAGAATTAACGATAAATGCTATCGAGAGTTCTCTATCTCAGATAAAGAGATGAAACTTAGGGTTGGAACCAGGGGTAGCAAGCTTTCGCTCATCCAAACAATGGAAGTAGTTGATAAACTAAAAACTCTATTCCCAGAGGTAGAGTATGAAATTAAGATTATAAAAACTAGAGGAGATATAGATTTAGAAACACCACTCTATATGATCCCGGAGAAAGGCATATTTGAAAAAGAGATTGACCAAGCGTTGATAAGAGGAGAGATAGACTTCGCTGTCCATAGTATGAAAGATTATCCAACCAAGCTGCCTAGTGAACTCGTTATAGCTGCTGTGCCAGAGAGACATAGCCCCTATGATGCATTCATATCTAGAGATGGTTTAAGCTTAAATGATTTACCTAGGATTAGTAAGGTAGGTACAAGTAGTCTTAGAAGAGAAGCATTCATAAAGTATTTTAGACGTGACCTAGACGTGATCCCAATACGGGGGAGTGTTGAGACAAGAATTCAGAAGATGCTTAGAGGAGATGTCGACGCCTTAATTTTAGCAGAGGCAGGACTAGAAAGGATCAGCGGCAACATAAGGTATGAAAGACTTCCCATCGAAGATTTCACTCCTCCTGCTGGTCAGGGAGCATTAGCTGTAGTAGCTAGGAACGATAACCAAGAATTACTTAAAATCCTTAAGAGTGTAAATCATTATAAGAGTTGGGTTGAAACGATGATTGAACGTAGTATTATCTCTCTACTGAATGTTGGATGTAAGACGCCGATCGGGGTATACGTAGAAATGGATGCAGATGGATTAAGCATAACGATCTCAACTGTATCAACAGACTATTCCAAGAAAGTACACGTACAGACATTCACTAAGGATACCGATATATCGAAAGCAGCCATAGATGCAATTAGATTGTTTAAAGAGAAGGGTGGGCTAGAGATCTTAAACGCTTGGAGGGGGCTCTACGATATTTCACTTAGGTAGTCTCATTAAATTAATAGCTTAAATATTGTTGCCTGCTATCTAATTGTGGTCATCTTTGATTGATGATGAAGAATATAGAAGATGGATAGAGATGTCGAGACGGACATTGCATTCAGCTGAAGGCGACTTGGGAAGAGGTGACTATAATTGGGCGTGCTTTAAAGCTCATCAAGCAGCAGAATATGCTGTAAAAGCTCTCCTACATGCTCTAGGATTAACGCCAAAGGGTCATAGTATTTCCTTACTTCTCCATAGCATACCGCGAGAGCTGAACCCTGACGAAATCTTAGACCCTGCTAAAACTCTGGACAAATACTATATACCGACAAGATACCCGAATGCTTGGAGTGAGGGTATCCCAGCTGATTACTACACCATAAATGATTCTAAACAAGCAGTTTCATATGCATCCATGATAATTGACTGGGTTGAGGAGAAATGGAGGTCATTAAGAAAAGAGTGAGGCAGAGGGAGAACGTAATCGAATTAATAAGAAGGTGGGTGGGGGGTATGCGGTTTACTGTCACTGCAGTTATCATCGGGTCTTATGCAAGAGGTGATTTTAATGTATGGAGTGATGTTGATGTATTATTAGTCTCAGATTATTTTCTAGGCAACCCTATAGAAAGGCTTAGGCATATAGACCCACCGCCTGGCGTTGAGGTTATACCTTTAAGAATAGATGAGTTTGAGAGGCTGAGAGAGAAGAGAGACCCTATTGCGGTTGAGGCAAACAGTCTCGGCATAGTTGTAAGAGACGACCTTAGAATCTTTAGCCGTAGATAGAGCCTATATGATACTCTTCCTCCTAGGATAGATGCGAGTTTTTAATAGATTTTTAGAGGTGGTGGATTATTGAGATATTAGCATGTAGGTTAAAGCTGAGCATCTCCTAAAAATGTTTCAAATTCAGCTCATCTCTAAATTCCGTATCTTAGGTGGATAATTATTGATGTCTCCCTATACACTGCTATGGAAAACCATGGTAGCGCTTCCAAAGCCTTCTAATCTTTTATTCAAGCTTCTTGATCTCCTTATTGAGGTCGGTTCTTAAATTTTCAATCTTTACTATTAGCTTCTCTTGGATTCTCCAGTTTTCTTCTCCCTCCAATATCCTCTTCTCTAGCTGTTCTATCGTTCAGTCTATTCTTGCAACCATCTTCTCTAGTAGCGATACTCTTATCTTATGCTCTAAGACCTTATACTCTAATACTAAGAATCCTCAGTATTTATTGAAATCTCACTCCACAATCCATATTTTACTCTAGTCTCTGTACATAGAAGCTTCCCATTAGAATAGGTTCCAGCATGGCTTCTTATATAACTCTTAATATTTACAGAATGTAGGACTACGGTGAGAGCTATGGGTAAAGTGTATCTTGTCGGTGCTGGTCCCGGAGATCCTGAGCTTATTACTTTGAAAGCTCTGAGAATATTAGAGAATGCAGATGTAGTGGTTTACGATAGATTGGTTAACCCTAAGATTCTTGGATATGCCGCTAAGGTGAAGGAGATGATACGTGTCGGTAAAGAGAGAGGTGAGAGTTGGAAGCAGAAAGAGATAAATAAGCTGTTGATTGAGAAAGCGAGACAGTATGACATTGTTGTTAGATTAAAGAATGGCGACCCGATGCTATTCTCTAGAGGCGGGGAAGAATGTGAAGCATTAAAGTCTGCTGGGGTAATGTATGAGATAGTTCCAGGAGTATCATCAGCTCTCGCTGCTCTAACATATGCTGGCATACCTGTAACACACAGGGATCATTCATCTTCAGTAGCTATAGTTACAGGTCATAGAAGGGAGGGATATGGAAATGATGTGGAATACTTAAGAAGGATTTTCTCCTCCGTAGACACCATCATAGTCTTAATGGGCATATCGAATCTGGAGAGGATAATTGGGGAAGCCCTCTCTTCCGGGTTGCCAACCTCCACTCCTGTAGCTATAATTGAAAACGCTACACTTCCATCTCAGAGAGTTTTTACCGGCAGTCTAGAGAACATTGTCGAGATAGCTAGGAAATATGAAGTAAAGCCTCCAGCCGTTCTAGTTATTGGAAAAGTTGTTGAATTAAGAGAGAGATTGAAATGGATAGAAGAATAGTAGTTATACTGCCCGGAACAAGAGATACATCCAAGCATATAGTAAAGTACTTGAGAGATCTGGATGTTGAATTCAAGATAATCCCTGTCATTAATGTTAAGATAAATTACGATGAGATTGAGTCAGCTCGTAGAGTTTTTTCCTTAGGTTTCAATCCCGAGATCAATGTTTTTACAAGTAAGACGGCGGTTAAAGTAGTTAGGAAGTTTCTTCCAGAAGCTTGGAGGCATGCTGAAAAGCACTCACTAGCTATAGGACCTGGAACAGCTTCCCTGTTAAGAAAACTAGGGATAATGAAGGTGGAATATCCAGAAGAGCACTCATCAAAGGGATTAGTAAAGTATTTAGTAGACCTTCCATGCTCAACCACTTTAGCAGTGTATTGTTCAAGCGAGGTAGATTTTCGGTTCGAGAGGTTTATAAAAGACTATTTCGAACAGTCTTATTTATGGAAACTTTACTCTCTCTCAGAGAAAAATACCTCAATGAAGAAGATAATCGAATTTATAATAAGAAACCAGCACAGGATATACATAATTGTTATCACTTCTCTGAAAATCCTCCAGATTTTTTCTAGGGAGAATGAGTTATTCACGAAATATAGGAACGTATTCCTCTCAGTAATTAGTAAGAGATTAATGAATGAAGCATTACATTTAGGGTTGAAGGTCGATCATTATTCCTCAATCAACAATATTAGAGAATACTACATTCAGTTAAGGAAATACATCTCAGATTTAATATTGGTTTAATATCGGATTTTAGCTAGACCTGAAGCTTATAAGAGTCATCCATAATTGCAAATGATCCTGTCAACTAGGTAATACCCTTCCTGGTGCCATATTAGAAGAATAGCTTCTCCAGCCCCTCACTTAAATATCTAAAACTTATAAATAAGAAAGACTTAAGTAAAAGTTGACAGGATCATTGCAAATTGAGACAACACTTAATAGAAGCTTGTCGTAAACTGCTATTAAGCCTCAATTTCTTCAGATACATCATACATACCTGATAGTGTCTGGATAAGGCTTTAAATACTGTTAAGGAGTAGTTATTTCCTAGCCTAGGCAACTATAAGGGGTCTTCCTAGCTATATAAAGCCTTATCCGGACACTATCTACATATCTTGAGCAAAAGTTTAAAATTATGAAACAACAATGTTATACTCGTAGTTTAAGGGATTCTTAAATATTAAAATAATAGAGAGTAAAAAAGAATCATAAGGGTAGACAGCAAGTAGGTGTTTTAAGATGGATGAATACTTTACGGTTTTTATAGGTGTCTATTTACCCTATATTACATTAGTAGTGTTTGTTATAACCACCATATACAATTTCTTCAAGTGGATGTTCCTGCCCAGACCCGTTATGTGGGCTATATTCCCAGCTAAAAAAAGCTTAGCGAACATCTTACTTACTATTGTAATGAGAATCTTCTCTTTGCCTGGTCCTAGAAAATTCGACAAACTCATATACACGTTGGCGTGGATGTTCCATATTGGGCTAATTGTAAGTCTCTCGCTTCACGCTAAGTATATTTTTATGCCTCGTCTCCCATACGAATACGAGGCTGGCACTATTGCAGGCATGCTAGCTGCAATAGGTTCAGTAGGTTTCATAATTAGAAGATATGCTGATAAGAGAGCGGACTCATACTTTGCCGATTATTTCGCATTAATCCTTCTAATAGTAACATTGTCTCTAGGAGAATATATCCGTATATTTAAAGCCGTTGATTCTACGCATCTATGGGCTTGGGTGCAGGGGATACTAACTCTAAGCCCTATTCTCCCCCCAATTAATACACTCTTCCTAATTCATATCCTCTTCGCACAAATATACATGATGTATCTACCGTTCAAAACGCTTATACATCCTATTGCAATATTCTATGGGCAAAAGATTATTCTTGACCAGAGACATATTAAGGAGTGATGTGTTGTGAAGGTTGAGCAAATACACAGGGTTTTTGATGAATATAGAGGCCTCTCAGATAGTAAGTTACGTCCTACTGAGCCGAAGTCTGAACAGTTTTTAAAAGTATTTAGAGAATTGTTAGATAAGAAAAATAACTGGCCATTCCTTCTACCGCTTAGATTAACTCTAGAGGCATGTACTCATTGTGGTACATGTGCTGAGGCGTGCCCACTGTATATTGGTAGTGGAAGAAATAAGTTGTATAGTCCAGTCTACCGTACTGATATGCTCCGGAAGATATATAAGAGATACTTTACATTAACTGGGAAGATCTTTAGAAGCCTTATAGGAGCGAAAGAGATCACAGAGCAGAATGTAAATGCGATGGCCGAGGCTGCCTACCGCTGTACAATATGTAGGAGATGTGTCCTGGCATGCCCATTCGGTTTAGACAATGGGTTAGTTATGAGAGAGATGAGAAAGATATTTGCTGAGCTTAAAATCATTCCAGAAGAATTAAAAGAAGAAGGTGTGGATAATCAGCTAAGGTATGGTAGTGCTCCAAAAATACCATATGAAGCTTTGATGAATATTTTAGACTTTGTTAGAGGAGAGATAGAAGAAACTAGGAGAAACATCAGTATTGAGATCCCAGTAGATAAAGTGGGAGCAAAGTATCTTATCATAAATAATGCTGGAGACTACTTATCATTCCTAGATACTATTAGAGGGATCGTTGAAATAATGAACTACGTTAATGTGGATTGGACTTTTAATTCTCCTAGAACAGGAGTATTCGATAATGTTAACTATGGATTATTCTACAGTGATAAAGATATGCTCAGCGTTATACGGGCCCACTTAGAGACGATTAATAAACTTAAACCTGAATATGTCGTGATCGGAGAATGCGGCCATGCTTATGATGTACTGGGGCATCTTATGAAAGATCTTATACCGCCTGAAGAGAGACCATTTAGAATCATACACATAGTTGAACTATATGACAGATTCTTGAGAGAAGGTAAACTAAAACTTGATAAGCATAAGAATGCTGAGCCAGTAACTTTCCATGACTCATGTAAGATAGGTAGATGCGGAGGAATATACGATGAGCCGAGGAGAGTTATAGCTGCTTCTTGTAGAGATTTCAGAGAAATGTACCCAAATAGAGAGTATAATTATTGCTGTGGTGGCGGAGGGGGATTTGCATTAATGAGTAAATATAATTTCCTTGACTTTAGAATGAAGACATACGGTAGGTTGAAAATGCAACAAGTAAAAGACACAGCCGCCTCGACCCTTATAACAATCTGTGCAAACTGTAAGAGACAATTCTTAGACATGGTTAGCTACTATAATCTAAATATTAAAGTTTCAGGCTTAAGTGAAGTACTCGCAAATGCATTAGTCTATTAAGTGTTGGAACAATGTTTAGAAAGAATTATGAAGTAGTCTTACCATAATTGATGATTATAACAGCGTTAATTTGAACCTCTTAACTCCTAGTAATAAACAACTATATCACTACAGGAAATTTTCCATGTGAAGTATTATATAGATCTGTAGAAATATAATATACTGAGTTAAAAATGTCCGAGACACCTCTTCTAGATGAATTGGAGAAGGGTCCTTGGCCAAGCTTTATTAAAGAAATGAAAAGAATGGCAGAAGTGAAACCATATGCGAAGAATGTTCTATTGCAGCTTGAGAGGTCATATAAAGAGAAAGTAACTCACTGGAAGCATGGAGGGATAGTCGGTGTTAGAGGATACGGTGGAGGAGTTATTGGAAGATATAGTGATCTACCTTCAGATGTTATGCCTACGCCTGAAGTCCATACACTTAGAGTTGCTCAACCAGCTGGATGGTTCTATTCAACTAAAGCTCTAAGAAAGTTATGTGATGTATGGGAGAAGTATGGAACAGGCTTCATAAATCTACATGGCTCTACAGGAGATATAATATTGCTTGGAGCGCCTACGGCGGCTCTACAACCATGCTTTGAAGAATTAACATCCATAGGCTTTGACCTTGGAGGTTCAGGAAGTGATGTCAGGAGTCTAAGCTGTTGCGGCGGTCCAGCTTTCTGCCAATGGTCATGTATAGATACACTTGACCTTTATCATGAGTTAACGATGGAGTTCCAAGATGAGATTCATAGACCTAGATTCCCATACAAGTTTAAGATCAAGATCTCAGGCTGCCCAAATGATTGTGTAGCTGCCCTAGCCAGAGCTGACTTCGCAATAATCGGAACTTGGAGAGATTCGATAAAGATTGACCAAGAAGCTATCAGAGAATATGCAAAAAAAGGTGTAAATATTGCTGCTGTAGCTGCTAGATGCCCATCTCAAGCTCTTGAATGGGATGGTAAGGAATTAAAAGTGATCCCTGAAGACTGTACTAGATGTATGAAGTGTCTAGGTGCTTTACCGAAAGCCATCTTGCCTGGAGATGATAGAGGTATAACAATTCTTCTAGGAGGGAAAGCCACTATACTGCAGGGAGCCTTCCTTGGATGGGTCATAGTACCATTCATGAAGGCTGACAAACCATATACTGAGTTAAAAGATTTGATTAGAAGAGTGCTTGATTGGTGGGATGAAAATGCGAGAACAAGAGAGAGGATAGGTGAGCTAGTCTATAGAGTTGGTATGAGAACTTTCTTAAAGGCTGTAGGTTTACCGCCTGTCCCACAGATGGTCTATATTCCCAGAGCTAACCCGTACTACTTCTGGAGTCCTGAAGAGTTAGAGGGGTGAGGGGAAGGTGGCGGCAGAGAAGAAGTACATTACAGATATTGGTCCACCACACTACAGAGAGATGGTTCACCCAGTACTCTTAAAGAACTATGGTAAATGGAGGTACCACGAATATGTCGCTCCAGGCGTGATAAAGCATGTCTCCATGAATGGTGAGGAAGTCTATATGGTTAGAGCTGCAGTACCTAAGATTGTAAGCGTATACTATGTTAGAGAGTTATGCGATATTGCCGATAAATATTCAGACGGCTATGTAAAGTTCACGAGTAGACATAATGTAGAGTTCATTGTTACAGACAAGAAGAAGCTTGACTTGCTCTTGAAAGAATTAAAAGAGCGGGGTTGGCCAGTCGGCGGGACAGGCCGCTCACTTAAGGCGATAATTCACACTCAAGGATGGGTGCATTGTCATACAGCTATAATAGATGCGCCTGGGCTTGCCAAGGCGTTGTATGATGAACTATATGAATACTTTGTTAGAGATGATCTTCCTGGAAAGCTTAAGATAGCTATTGCATGCTGTCTAAACATGTGTGGAGCTGTACATTGCTCAGATCTGGCCTTCGTTGGAATGCATAGGAAGCCGCCTATAGTTAATGATGACATAGTGAGTAGACTATGTGAGATACCTACACTTGTCGCAAGCTGTCCAACTGCAGCCATTAGACCCGCACCTGAGAAGAAGTCCGTCGTAGTTAATGAAGAGAGATGCATGTATTGTGGAAACTGCTATACTGTATGCCCAGGAATGTTCATACATAATCCAAAATATGATTGCTTATCGATGTGGGTTGGAGGAAACGCTGTCGCTGGAGGTCCACCTGAATTCTCTAGGCTTGCCATACCCTACCTGCCCAATAACCCACCTAGATGGCCTGAGGCGGTCCAAGCAGCTAAAAACGTAATTGAGACCTGGATAAAGCATGCAAAGAAGGGTGAAAGAATCGGAGACTGGATAAAGAGGGTCGGATGGGAGAGATTCTTCACTCTGACAGGTATACCCTTCACAGATAAGCATATAGACGACTTCATATTCTCTGTACCAACCTTCCGAACCACAACACTTTTCAAGTGGAGATAGCATAGAATTGATGAAGCGGAATGTCCGAGGTAACCGAAGATATTAAAAACCAGGTAATCGATTACTTAAAGAAAGTAAAAAGGTCTGTCACGAGCAGGGATATTGCTAAAGCGTTAAAGCTTGAGAAGAAAGTAGTGGATAAGGCTGTTAGTGAGCTCGTTAATGAAGGAAGAGTAGAATGGGTGTCATTTGGAGGAGAAACAAGAATCAAGCTACCTGAATCAACGGAGTAAGCCACCACTACAGAACCTCCTCCTATTTTTTACTTTTTCGTAATTTAACGGATACATTCTTGAAAGATTACAGTTAAATTATAGAAGACCTATCGCTAGATAGGTGTATAGTAGATGTTTATCGTGAATGTCGATGGAGAGAAATGCACTGGAGATGGTGAATGTGTTAATATCTGTCCAGTATCCGTCTTCGAGCTGCAGGAAGGTAAAGCTGTACCAGTGAATGCGGACCAATGTCTTGGATGTAGGTCGTGTGAGGCAGTTTGCCCTTCAGGCGCGATCACAATCACTGAGATGTAGCTGGTTATACTCCATAAGCTTTATAACAAGTATAACATGGTTCAGGAAGTCGAGGAGTATCACTGCTTAGGTCACTAAAACCAAGTATTCTACTAATAAGGTCCGCAGAGCTTCTCGAGGAGTCGCTCCTCCTCTTAAAGATACTTCTAAACCTTGCAAATTCTTTTCTATTATATATCCCTTCTAACTTTTCTACTTTTATGTTTCCAAATATTGTTCTAGGGATATTGTATTCTTTATTTTTAAAGTATCTTGGGATAATGTTTTTTCTTAAAGGGACGTTCAGGTAGACGCATGGCGAGACTGTTCCATCATGTGAGATATAGATATTCTCTATAGGGTTCTCAGAACATACTGCGACTTCCCTCATCTCCAATGGGTAGTTATATATTGATATTCCAAGCTCCTTCGCTTTCTCCTCACTCTCCCTAATTATCTCAATATACTTTCTTGGAGCTTCCTCTTCAGAGAAGATCTTCATTTCGTAATACTTCCTGCTTGGAATATAGTCTAGGTTTGTTCCAACCACCTCATCTATATTCAATTTTGATGCTAGTTTAACTACTTCTGGAAGCTCTCTTATATTCTGCTTCATTCTGAGGAATGTGAAGATTATCCTCAAGTCCCGAGCATTCATACTCCTTCTTAAACGCTCTAGACACTCTACATTCTCTATTATCTTGTTAAAGCTTGTACCTATTCTAATAGATTCATGGGTTTCATCTCTCGCTCCAGCAACAGATACCGCTATAGTCTTGATACCATTTTCAATCAGTTTCTTTGATACCGACTCAGTCAGGAGCATAGCATTAGTAGTTAATCCAACTATACCATCATTTCTATAAGCTACTCTAACCATCTCGAATATATCTCTAGATAGGAGAGGCTCACCCCAACCTTGAAGCCAGATAATCTTGAATCTCTCGAAGTATTCTCTAAGCTTAAAATAGTCTTCTAGAGCTAAGTCGCCACCACTCCACTCATCCATCATAAATGATTTAGGGCACATTAGACAGCAAGCATTACATCTAGATGTAACCTCTATCTGTAGAATACCTTTAGGAATATCCATAAACTCCAGTCTAAGATCAGTCCATTAAGCATATAAACATTACATTCAATTATTTAACTTATAACACATAAATGTCATATGAGTAAGCACATTATGCGTGATCTAATTAACGACATCCTACAAAAATAAGCATATCATTAGCTATAACTTCGACTCAATTACCGTTGTCAGATAGTTAATACTTTATTCATATCCGCTCCATCTTGGCCTCTAGGGCTTTATTGATGGTTTTCAGGGGCATCCTATGGCATAGTCTCTAGCTCTCCGATCTTCTCTGCTAGGGTACTTCTTCATCAGCCTCCTAGCCATTATCGACTTATACTTCACGAGCTTTTGAACCCTCCTCCTAATACCGAAGTATCCTGTATGGATCTCTCTAAGCCTGTGATATATTCTTAAGACGTGAAGATTTGAACTAACTGCTGTAACGTTAGACTCGTTTATGTCTATAGCTACCTAATCTTTCAGATTCTGCAGATCTACCTCCCCTCTTTGAATGGAATGATGACTTTACTCTTTTTTATCATTATCTCACCGGTCTTGAGCCACTCCCCTCTAAGCATCAATAAACTTCTCGGAGACCTAAGCTTAACCAGACAACGTCCGCTCAACCTACTTAGGGCTGTTGGATGTTTGTTCAAGGATTTTTTGCTATCCTCTTTTCGGAAGTAGCGTCTAAGGATATTTGTTATAACAGCGCCTCTATTATCACCACCCTCACTTAACTATTCTATATATTTTTCGAATATTTTTTGATCCATTGAATTAGATTTCCGTCTAGGTTAGTTACTCATAGAGATTTTCTGGAATATTAATTTTTGGAAACGTTTTAAAACCTATTTTTAAGGTTAGCATTTTTTCCATGTAAAAGGATATAAACCTTTTTGATTTACTTATTTTTGACCTATATGCCTGTAGACTGGTCTAGTTTATGGAAGAAAGAAGATTGGTGGGCAGTCTGGGTCGGCTTCATAATAATCTTAGTCGGTCTAGCAGCTGCAGCAGCAACTGGGTGGACGGCACAACCATTCCTACAACCATGGACGGGATGGTATGCGAAGATCGAGAAACTAGCTATAGATGTGCAACATGGGCTTGGATGGATAGCAGTCTTCATTTTCACGTTGATTCTAACAATAATAGGTGTATGCGCTATCGAGGGAAGATTTGTCAAAGAATACATTCCCGGCTACCTAGTAATGTTCATACTGGCATGGATAGCGGTAATGATCGGTGCTACACCTTTTGCTAAAGCCTATGGACTTGAATATCCGTTGTGGGCTTTAATAGTTGGTCTACTAATCAGCAATACTGTCGGTGTTCCAAAATGGCTCAAGCCAGCCGTAAGAACAGAGTTCTTCATTAAGATCGGTCTAGTAATCCTAGGGCTCGGCATATTCTTTACAGACCTCGTAGTTGCTGGAAGCTTAGCAGTAGTTCAGGCATTGATCAATGTTCTAGTAATATGGTATGTTGCATATTATATCTGTAGAGGCTTCGGACTAGACAGAGAATTTTCAAGCATAATGGCTACAGGAGTATCCATCTGTGGAGTATCAGCTGCAATAGCTGCGGGAGGAGCAGTTAAAGGAGATCCAAAGTATATAAGCTACACAATCTCAATGGTCTTAATAACAGCTATACCGATGCTTGTCGGAATACCTTACATTATTAAAGCTCTAGCTCCAACAATAGGGAAATACTGGCTTCATGTTGGAGGAGCATGGATCGGTGCAACAATTGATACAACGCCAGCCGTAGTCGCAGCTGGAGGTTTCCTTGGTGGACGAGCACTTGACGTAGCCGCAATCGTTAAGATGGCTCAGAATATCTTGATAGGTTTTGCAGCATTCATAATGGCTGTCTACTGGGTATTTAGGGTGGAGAAGAAACCAGAAGAACGTGTCAGTCCTATGGAGGTATGGTATAGATTCCCCAAGTTCATTCTAGGATTCATAGTTGCTAGCATACTTGTAACAATCGTTATCTCTTCCATCGCAGCAGCAACAGGATTATCCTTAGCTAAAGCCAAATCCGACTTCGTTGTAAAGTTTTGGCAAAGCGCAGTAGATAAATATAGAAGCATAGTCTTCTTCCCCCTAGCATTCGTTGGTATAGGGCTTGATACTAGGTTCAAAGACTTAGTGGCTATAGGCAGGGGTAGACCGGCCGCTGCATATGTGATCGCTCAATGTATTAACATAGTCTTCTCACTATTCCTAGTATGGCTACTCTGGGGAGGGATATTCTTCACACCACCACTAGCTGAATAAATCCGTAAAACATTCTATCTTCTTTTTATTTTTTACGTAGTAATTCAAGTAAAAAATATTGATTTTTATCTTGTAGAGGGAGATTAGCTAGGTGTCTGTAAGCCTCTTAAGTATAAGAATGTGCTTAGAGCATTTGTTACTAGGTGACCTGTTAATGCTGAGGTGAGTCTGTAACCGTTTCTTATCGTTAAGAAGCCGAAGAGGAATCCGAAGATAAACATTGGAAGTATTCCTGCAAGTATACCTCTATACCAGTGAAGCAGCGAGAACAGAATTGTTTGGAGAAGATTAACAATCCATAGATTCCTAAACATCCTTCTTAAGATATTTATAGAGTATCCTCTAAAATATGTTTCTTCGATAACGCTCGGTATAATCGTCATGTAGAATGCATAGACCCATGGGTTAAGCATGTATGCGAATTCTAAAGCTTTATCCATGGGTATCATGTATCCAAATAGGATATTGAATGTTACTTCCTCAATCTTCTCAGGCATAAACTGAATAAAGAATAGAGAAAGAATCCAAGTCAAGAGAATATAGAATAATGCGAAGACACCTCCAGTAAGGATCTCGCTTAACATTATTCTTAAACCTGAGCTCATACCTATATCTTTTAAACCCATTCCTAATCTAACAATAATCAAAATCATGACGAATAGAATAGAGAAGTATTTGAGAGATTGGCCAACGTAGAACTCAAACTCACTCAGTGGAGTGAAGAATCTCTCTGGTCCTGTAATTAGGAGCCAAGGTAACCTAATGCTTAACATAACTAAAATAGGTGTAAGCCAAAACCAGAACAACGGCCTATTCTCTTTTAGATTCAATTCAGATAGAAGATAGACTAGGAAGATAATAGTTTTTCCTATATATATCCTCCGATAGCGTCCAAATAAGCATTTTTATTCATCTCCTTTCCTGCTCGCCTGTATCTACATCCACGGCAGACAATACATATACCCAGACCTTCTTGATACGTATATACCTAGGCTTAGAAACATAGAAACATATACTATAAGACAGCTAAAACCTTAACATCCCTACTTTTTTATTACGTTTAAAACAGCTAGAGATAATAGCCACAATATCTATACATAGAAGACTAAGCTCTCAGACTTTAAACATAACCCCTATCCAGACATATCATTTTTTCCATGAAAACGTTTTTAATCTGCTGAATATTCTTCTCTGCTGAAGTATATATGGTTGAGGCTACGACTATTCCTCACCATATGATTGAGATACAGGTACCGATGTGGTTCTGGGAATTATACCATGCAGTCATTATTGTCTTCATAGCAATAGATTTGCTAGCAGGAGTTAGAAGGAAACATGCAATGACCTATAAAGAGGCTGGAGCATGGTCCGCTCTATGGATAGTTGTTGGACTTGCATGGGGAATGTTTGTGTATTGGTTCGCAGGTCCTGAAAAAGGGTTGGAGGCATTGGGATTATATTACGCAGCATTTGTTGTAGAGAAATGTTTAAGCATGGATAACTTATTCGTTTTCGCGGTAATCTTTGGCTACTTCTCAGTCCCGCTACGGGTACAGCCAATTGTACTGTATGTGGGAATACTTACAGCAATAATTCTTAGAGCCACATTCATAGCTGGCGGGTTATGGCTTATAGAGCAATTCCACTGGACTATATATATCTTCGGAGCGGTCTTAATATATTCTGGGTACAAACTATTAAGAGCTGGAGAAGTAAAAGTAGATCCTTCTAGAAATCCTGTCATAAAATTCGCTCAGAGATTCTTACCTATGGCCGACTATTATAATGGTGCCAAGTTTATCGTTCGCTCAAAACAAGGTGGGAAACTATTGTTTACCCCACTTGTACTCACACTTCTAGCTATCGAAACATCTGATATAATATTTGCATTTGATTCTGTCCCAGCCGTAATAGCTATTACGATGAACTTCTTCCTTGCATACACTTCTAACATTTCTGCAATTCTCGGACTGAGAGCATTATACTTCCTCATAGCAATCACAATGTTTAGATTCAGGTATGTTGGGCCAGCTCTAGCAGGGATACTAGTATTCTTAGGGATTAAGATATTCGTTACACAGTTTATCACCGTACCCTTGTGGCTATCAATATCAATAGTATTCACAGTGCTAGGAGCAGCAATAATTCTTTCTATAATAAGGGGAGAAGTAAAGAAAGAAATCGAAGAATAAATATTAAAACAAAGCTCCGAAGCTTTAACTTCTACAAAATTTATAACGTAAGTCTATAGAAGTATAGAGTAGGTAGTATGCGGGGGTAGCCAAGCCAGGTCAAAGGCGCAGGGCTCAGGATCCATCTCATAATGGATGAGAGCCCCTGAACGCATCTCGAGGGGAATCCCATAGGGGTTCGTGGGTTCGAATCCCACCCCCCGCATTAAAGCTTTCTGAATTCTACTATATTCTTTCATACCACTCTTATAGGAAGGTCTTAGAGAGACTTCTAATGATGGCAGGACCGATATTCAATAGTAAGGTTGCTTAAGAAATCTTATTTATCTGATTATAGACTAATAGGTAGATGTCTAGGACTGGAAGAATAAGTATCGTTAAGCCTAAGATCTGCTTTATGGATTTGGAAGCTACGGCTCTTGATGCTGATGTGGGGTATCTTGTAGGAGGAGGATTTATGGATGAGAAGGGTAGATTCAGATGGTTCTATGCTGATGTTCCTTCAAAAGAGAAAGAGACGTTATCATTAATAATAGAATATTTAGCTAGACATCATATAGTATTTACCTGGAATGGTAGTAAGTTTGATTTACCATTCCTAGCTACACGGTCAGTCAAGCATAATCTTAGAGCAGAGCTGGTTTACAGACCTACGCATCTAGACCTAGCTGAATTTATCCGTAACTACTTTAAGCTCTCATTCGTCAATCTCTATCATGTTGCTAGATTCCTAAATATAGCTAAAGATGTTAGTGTAGAAGGCATAGATGTGCCATCACTATACCTGAAAGCGATAAAGAATGATAAACGTGCTGCAATGAAGATAAAGAAGCATTGTAGAGATGATCTTGAAGTCCTAAGAAATATCTACTTCAAGATTCTTCCTATTTTAAGAGAGATTAGACCTGAGCTTACCCTCTAGACTTTTTCCTTCTAGGTGACTACTGGATTTGGACTATCTTAACTAGATGCATAGGTTCATCTCTTAATCCATAAGTTAGTATTATTACGTCTCCGCTCTTTACTTCCCCTGAAGACTTCAATGTAGTAAGTATTTCTTCAAGACCTTCAAAATATTCTAAGGCTTTTACTTTCACAGGTTTAACTCCCCAGAGTATTGAGATCTTACGTATCGTCTTAAGAGAGCCTGAACATGCATATACCTCAACATTTGGACGGTTACGTGATATTCTTAGAGCTACTCTGCCAGTCTTAGTGTAGACTGCTATCGAGGCTCTTAGAGATTCAGCTAACATTGTTATCCCTTCTGCAAATCTATCCTTAATATCTGCATCCATTGGTAGTCTAATCTTTCTAGGTATAATTATTGAATCATATGTTTCGATAACCTTTTTCAACCATTTAACAGCTTCTACAGGATACTTGCCTGCAGCTGTTTCACCTGTCAGCATTAATGTATCTACTCCATCTCTAACTGCAGATAGTATATCTACTATCTCGCTTCGAGTCGGCACGGGGTTATCTATCATGGATCCCAGTAACTGAGTGGCTACTATTACTGGTTTACCTTTCTCTAAGCATTTCTCTACGATAAATTCTTGAAGTCGGGGTACCTGTTCTAATCCAAAATGCATTCCAAGGTCACCTCTTGCAACTAGTAATGCATCTGAGGAGTCAATTATCTCAGTAAGATTATTCACTGCTCGGACAGTCTCTATCTTACTTACAACCCCAAGTTCTACTCCACCTAGAGAAGCCAGCGTAGACTTAAGTAATCCTACATCTCCAGCGTTTCTAACATAGCTTAACCCAATATAATCGAGGTCATTTGATACAGAGAATCTCACAGCTTCTAGGTCTCTGTTTGAGAGTGTTGGTAAATCCATCTCTCTACCTTTTACTACTATAGCCTTCCGTGAGCTTATCTCTGCAGGTGTTAAAGCTTTAACTGTGGCTTCTCTCTTCTCAACCTCTAATACTTGAAGCTGGATTCGCCCATCATCCATTAAAAGAATGTCTCTGGCACTAATGTTGTTGAAGAAGTGCTCAGATGGTAATGGAAGAATCTTCTCATCAGCGTCTCCAACCTTATCCTTATATATTATCTTAGCTAAATCATCTTTCTTCAAAAGTACTTTACCACTTATCTCTCCTAGCCTAATAGAAGGGCCTGGAAGGTCTCCTATTAGTGCAATATGTCTGTTTAAATTCTTACATGTATCTTGTATTAAATCTACATAGTTTTTCCATTCATCAATGTTTCCATGGCTAAAGTTTATTCTGAGAGCAGAGGCTCCTAGTTCGATAATCATCTTAATCTTCTCTGGGTCTGCTGAGGCGGGACCTATAGTTACAGCAATCTTCGCCCTCAACCCGGTTCTAGCATTCTTTCTCGTAACAGCAAGTTAAAGAGTTTACTACAATAAGCAAGATATAGAAAGATATCTAGAGATACTCTCAAAGCAAAAAATATAGGATAGGAATTAGACAGATAGAGTGTTATTCATCTTTGATAGTAAAAACTTGACTATATTTCAATTTTTCATTTCATTTCTACAGTAATTCTATCTTCCAGGCTGCTAAAATAACAACCATATATTGATGTAGTAGTTTTATATATATTTTGCCACATTAAGAACTTGGAAATAATTCTTTATAGAATTTCCAAACTTCAGACCGTCAATCATCTCGCCCCCTATTATGTTCTACATCAATTCTACGACTAAGTCATATAACCATGATCTACTGAATCCTCGCCTCGCCCTCGGTTGGGGTAGATGTTGACCATCTCATTGAGATTGCAGAAGCTGCGCGTATATAGGATCGAAATCACTTCGAATCGCTCGTCCCGTGGGTATACGAGCTAGGAGGCAAGCTGCCAGAAGACGTGAAAGTATTCCACGATGTATCTTCATGTCCGCCCGCCAAGCTCCCCAAAGATCCAAGGAACGTCAAGGAGATTTTGAAGGTGCTAGTTGAGGCCGAGCGATGCGCGATTAGAGGCTATATGGAAATCTGCAATCTTACTGCAGGAAAAGATCATAGAACCTGCGACCTAGCACTAGCAATATTGCGTGAAGAAGTCGAGCATGAATCCTGGTTTTCCGAATTCTTGGGTGAAGCGCCTTTAGGACATTTTATGCAGAGAGATGAAACCCCACCGTTCGTCTCAAAGTTCCTAAGATAAGCCAGCAGATCTCTCATAAAACCCTAACTTTTTTAACTAAGAAAGAACATGAAAGCTCAGGTAAAGTGGTTTGGATAAAGCTCGAATATATAACTCCGCCTTGTAAGGATGAGTCATGCCCCCAAGAACACCGGTCTATAGAGTTCATTCAGCGACTAAGCTCCCTAAACTTTAATATTTCCTGTACTTTTCCTCGGTGTCCTTAAACTTTCTATGTCCAAGTTTCATTAGCCCATTTTAACCGTGTTTTTCTCTTAACTTCCCCGAATTTGTTCTCAACAAGTTTCACTAATTCTTCATCCACTAGAGCCTATTACTATATTTTAAGGCATCCCTTATCAGGAGAATGGGCTTTTCAAGCTCATTCACAAAATTCTACAAAATCATTTGTATACACTTAAAGATGGTTTTACTATAGGCTACCGTTTTTTATCAGTTTTGAGAAAGGAATAACATATTATATAGATGGTTTTTCATAGATAGAGAGATTATGGTCGCGGGAGAGGAAGGGGGGAATATTCATGAGAAGTATAGAGTTCGTAGAATGGTTAAGAATGCCTCGATAATCAATTTAACTATTTCAATAATTTGGACTCTTATTATAGTGTTTCCTCTCGAGCCTTTCTCAATACTGTTGAGGATAATTGTTGGAGGAGGTCCTGGAGTCTGGTTTCTTCTAGCATATCTACTTCATCTTATTGTTGGGTATGGAGGGTTTACCTGCTTATCCTTCTTGTACTATCTTATCGAGGAGGAACGGGAGGTTGAGCTGAATAATAAGCTTATCATGGCTGGATTCTACTTACTATTCATTGGAGTTAACATCACGTTAATCACTCTAGCTGCAGCAGGAGCGGTCGGTGGATACTACCTAAATATAATGCATGCACCAGTTGAAGATGTTAGAAGTATTCTAGAGCCGATGGTGAACCCGATAAGGCTGCTAAGCTTAATCACAATAGTGGGAGCTTTAATACTTCTAATCCCAGTCTACAGAACTTTTGCCCGGAAATAGTTTCATGATTTAATCTTATAAGCTACATAAACTACGATTATCATTGATATAACCAAGAGTAATAGGAACAGTATGGAGTATATTGGGCTTAAAGAATTATTCCAAGTAGGTTTAGAGTATATCCATGCTATAGTTCCATCATTCTTAAAGATTATTGAGATAAAAGACGGGACTCGGCCACCCCCAACCTCGAAGAGAGGTCTCCTGTCAAATACTTGCCCATCATCTATATACCAGCCACCCAATACTCTTCTCCCATCAACTAGTATTGAATGCAAGATTGCTTGATCCATCTGTTCAAAGATTTTTTCATTACTAGTATATGATTCGAAGGCGATTACCTCTTGTTCACCATCCATAAATGTTGAACTATTATCTGCTAGGATATCTACATCTATACTTTCTCCTGTCGAAAGATTGGTTATAGATGAAGCCCAAACACCACCTGCTCCATCCTCACTTGGTCTATAGTATATTGAGATGGAAGCTTTATCATATGGGTAGAAGTAAGGTGGAGAGTCTAGTAGGACTGCTACGTATGTCTTGTTATGTTGATAAACATTTTTTACATGCATGAAGCTGCTTGTCCAGTAAGTATTTTTTGGATGAATTCCTACAGCTGCCTGGATTATTGTTTGCTGCTTCGTCATTATGCTTACTATAAAGTATATAGTCTTATCTGTGTAGCTAATGTTCGGGAGCGTTAATACAATTGTAATATTTCTATGTTTGCCCCACTCAACCCTACTCCCATCTTCTAGTGGGCTGCCATTAGGTATTGTTAATCCAAGCCCCCAAGACCTTTGAGACACCCATGTATCTTTAGATGGGTTTTCATGAAGTATTACAGCTCCAGTGGATAATTGAAGAATGAACAATAATGCTATAGTAGCTCTGAATTTCTTCACGATACCTAATACATCATGGTAGAATCAATTGAAAAAGTTTACCTAATACGATTACACAAAAAGGGAAGAGATTTTGGATGGGTTTCTATTCTTTTCTCCGCCAGTTTATAAGGTATCCTAGTCCTCCAGCGAGCACACCTATGCTTAAGAGTATTATGAAGATTGTTATCCATAATGGGTATCCTAAGGGTATTCCATAGAATACGTTAACGTGAACTTGTCCAGGGTTCCATCCTAGCCCACCGACTTCAGGAGGCAGCATAGCTGCTCCCCCTAGATATCCTCCAATCATCATCATCCACGTTGCACCAACGACACCTACGTTCATCAATACTAGGTGTATCCAAGCGAGAAAGTTGGAGAACCCTGTATATCTCTTTCCAAGAACTGCCTCGATATAGTGGTAGAAGAGAGCGGTTACAGCTACCCCTATTACTCCCACTATGAGGTATGTTACGTATCCTACTGTGAACCATTGACCTGCACTACCGAAAGCTATGACCCTGCTTGGCTCCGGTTTCAAGAATAGTATTTGTCCTATTACAATGTATAGGGTTAGTATGGTTGCTAATGCTCCTTGGACGATCGCTGCAGCAATAAACCTTGAAGCCCATAGAGACTTTAACTGCGTCGACATCGTTATAACCGTGTTATGATGTCTATTTAAAGATTCCCCACCTACAACAAAACTTCAACCATTCAAATTTGAACCTACTAATTTTCATTAACTCTATAGGATTAGTATGCTTTATTCAATTAGCTCTTTCATTGAGGCGGGAGTGAACCCGTATAGTCCGTCTTCCTTTCTTATAACTAATCCTTCTTTTCTAAGCTCACTCAATCTAGCTCTAGTCTGCTTTTCGTCTATCCCTGTATAGTCAGCTATCTCTTTAGGTGTTAGGAATTCTCTCTGAAATATTCCAAGTTTTCTACCTAGGTATGCTCCAGCTAGACATAGTAATATTTTCTTCTTCGCGTCTCCTCCAACAAGTATGTTTATCCTATCTTCTCTTACTTCGACTTTTCCTGAAAGCTTACTAGCAAGATCTTCAATATCTACTGCTCCTACTATTTTCTTAACAACTTGTAAAGATGGATAAAGCTCAGAGAAATACTTATTTACACTCATCCATACTTCTTCGTATCCACCCTCAAACTCTACCTCAGACTCTCCTGTCTTTATTACTACTTTAATCTTTTCTTCCTTCATCTCTCTTCCTCCTTAAACATTGATTCTACATATCTTATTCCTTTCTCTAATATTCTAAAACTCTTTCTTCCATTTGTCTTTCCAGATTCTTCAATGTATCCTTCTTCTATCAAATCTGAAACTGCTTGTCTAGGATTAGCTGGTCTAGGCCACCTTCTCTGCTCATAGAAGCTTTCAATATCCTCATATGTAAAATCTCTTTCCTCAAATCTGTACAGATAATAAGCTATAGTGAGAATCCTCTGAAGATGGGTTTGTGGATTAAGCTCGGTTGAAAACTCTGTAAACGACATCTTCTTATCTATAGATATAACTCTAGATGGATGTCTTGAAGCCAGTCCCTGAAGCTTATTAGATATAGCATCTATCCAGTTTAAATCTGATATCTTTGATTCAACGAAATCTCTATCACCTTCAACTTCTATCTCTACTCCATTTAGATTTAGCCTAACCCTGTATGTTGTCTGTGCAGACATACCGAGATTTGATTCCTAATAGTATGTTATAAGCTTTATAGAGATGGGTTAAAGTGGGATTTAGACATGTCGATGGCTTCAGGCACTTTTTAAGCACATTTTTCCTAGCTGTAGTCTTTCAAGACCTTTGGCCATAAACCTTGGAAGAAACCATTTGATGTAGTTTTGCACCATCAACTTTTCCACGGTATTCTTTCATTAATTCTCCCATTATTATCGATACAGCTTTACCCGGGTTCTTTAAAACAACTTCTCTATTAAGCTCGATCAACTGAACAATCTTTTCTTCAATTTCACCTATCTGGACAGGTCTCAGCCCAAGAGCTTCGATAGCTTCTAGAATGTTTCTACTAGGATTTTCTGAAAACCATCTTAATACATCGTATGCTGCTTCTTTAGCTACTATTCCTTTAGAGACTAATCTGAAAAATTCTATGAAATGCTCATCCTTCAGTTCTTCAATTTTTACTCCTTCTCTCTTTAAACTCTTTACATGTTCTGTTAGGATAGATGCAACAACAGTTGGCTGTAATCCTGTCTCATTAATTATTTTCTCAAATAATTCAACCTTCTCCATATCTATCAATTCATCAACAATCTGCTTACTTAGATTATATTTTTCTACAAGCCTTCTAGCAACCTCTTCTAAAGTTGGTGGAAGATTCTTCATCAGCCACTCAATATATTCTCTTCTTATAGGGTAGGGTGGAAGATCGGTCTCCGGATACATTCTAGCTGCTCCAGGTCTCGGTCGCATATATACAGTTGTCCCATCGGGCTTAGCTGCACGGGTCTCTGAGGGCACACCATGTAATGCTTCTACAGCTCTTTCTCTAACATATTCTAATGCTTCTCTGGCTCTATATTCTTCATCTGCAACTATTACGATAGCATCAAGATTAGATGCTTTAACTTTTTGATAAAGTCTAGAGACTTCTTCAACTGTTATACCATATCCAGGTAGCTCATCTGTATGGAATATTCCCTCGACATCAGCCCATGCTCTCACTCTACCAGAAAACTCTGCTCCTAAACGTATCCCTGGAGCAGCCTCCAACCCAATCAATCCGCTAAATCTTGGAAGTTTTAATGCGAGAACTTTGCATCCTTCATTTATCTTCTTCTTTAAAATCTTAGAGCTAGTATTTACGAATACCTCTGTTACATCAACTACCGGCTGAGAATGAATTTCTTCTTCAGTTATGTTTCTCTTCAACAATTCTTCCTTAATCTTTAGTAGGTGAAGCTGTCTAACTACTTCAAGCTCTACTACCTTTGGTATTAAATCTAGTTCTTGAACGCCTTTAATCTCTATTAACGCACCATCCCTAATAGAAACATTAAGGTCTTGTCTAACTGTGCCAATTCCTCTCTTTACTTTACCTGTTGCTCTAAGTAGTCTACCAATAGCGTATGCAACTTCATAAGCTTCCTTAGGAGATTCTATAACTGGAGCAGTTGAAATTTCTATTAACGGTATTCCAAGCCTTCTCAAATCATAATGTACTTCACCTTTCTTCTGTTCTAATATTTTTGCTGCGTCTTCTTCAAGGCATATTGTCTGTATCGGTATCTTCTTCCCTGCTACTTCAACCCATCCACCTAGAGCTATTATACAAGTTCTTTGGAAACCAGTTGTATTTGACCCATCAATTACGATCTTCCTCATTACATGTATCTCATCTACCGGGCTGCTATTCATTAGTAGAGATGCAGTTAGAGCTATCTCAATAGCTTCTTTATTCAAGTCATGTGGTGGTTCCTCGTCCATCTCAACAAGACATATAGATTTATCATCACCATGGTAGACTATCTTCTTTCTCTTTTTAGCTTCAAAGATAGCTGCAGGGTCTACTTCACCTAGCTCACTTTGAGCTTCCCTTAACCATCTCGTAAATATTATTTCTCTCCCTTCTTCTTTAGGCTCTGTGGGGCATCCGCAGAAGAGCTTATGTTTTGTATCAAGCTGCCTATGGATTTCTAGGCCAACTTTCAATCCTACTCTCTTATAATCAATCTCCATACAGTTTATCCTCCTATGGTATACTTCTTTCACCTATCTCTCCTGCCATAGGTGTTAACATAGTCTTCTTTATTTCTTCCACATCTGTTGTTTGTGCGAGCACCCAAGATAGCTTAACGTATGCCGTCTCAGGAAGCATATCGTCTAGAGGTGTAACGCCTATTTTTAAGAGATCTCTACCCGTGGAATAGACTCTCATATTTACTCTCCCATATATACATTGAGAAGTCATCCCGATGAATACCCCGTCTTTAAGAATCTTCTCTAATGTTGGAATCAATCTTCTAGCAACATGACCTAGACCGCTACCTTCGATAATGATCCCCCTGTAACCCTTCATCCAGATATCCTCAAGTACATCATGACTCATCCCGGGAAAGAATTTTAACAATACTGCTTTGTCGGAGAATTTTGGGTTAAAAATGTATTGATTACTATCTCGATTGTTTAAGTCTTTTCTATTAATATGTATCTCTCCATTTTTGTAGAAAGCTATAGGCTCAGTATTTATCGATTTAAAAGCATCTCTACTACTTGTGTGGTTTTTCCTAACTCGAGTTCCTCTATGGATTGCTATTACCTCGTCAGAATGGTTATCGTGCATTGCTACACAGACTTCTGCGAATGGCGCGTGACCAGCTACTTTAACCGCTGCGATTAAGTTTGTAGCTGAATCACTTGATGGTCTATCAGATGACCTCTGTGCTCCTACGAATACTATCGGTATAGGAGGTTTTTGGAGAGCGAAGCTTAATGCTGCAGCTGAGTATCCCATAGTGTCTGTACCGTGGGCGATAACCACTCCATCAACTCCTCTCCTAATGTACTCATCCACTCTAGTAGCCATCATAGACCATTCATTCGGGGTCATATCTTCACTGAAGATGGAGAATAATATTGATGCATCAATGTCGGCTATGCTTGCCAGCTCTGGTATTATAGATAGTAGGTCATCAGTTGTGAGAACGGGTCTAACTGCTCCAGTTCTATAATCGATCCTACTTGCAATTGTTCCACCTGTACCTACTATAGTTACTCTTGGTAGACCTGGAAGTGGGTGAGCCATCTCTGGAGGTCTGAAAGCTGGTCTCTTTACTTCTGAAAGCTTCTTAACTTGGATGTTCTCTCTAAATCTCACGCCTATATTATATCCATTTGGAAGCTTTACCACAATATACTCGGGGTCAGCCAGCCCATATCTACTCATTAATATGCCGTTAATCTTTTCATGCTCATCAATTGTTATCTCGATCTCATCTCCTATATCTACTCCAGCAGACTCTAGAACTTCTCTAACCTTCCCTGTATATCCTTCTAATCTACTAGAAAAACCCATATCCTACACATTCTAAGATTAACATGATATATCTACTTTATTCTACTACTTCTATGAAAAGAGCCCATATCCCTGGATGTAAAATGTAAGTAAGGAGGGAGAAGAGAAGAAAGTAGAGAATTCTACTGATAGTTGATACAGAATTCAATAAGAATAGAAGATGAACATCAGAATCTAGATAAAGGAAAACGGATATATAAAAGTTAAGCTGTCGGAACTGTTGAAGAAGCCATTAAACTCGGAGAAGGCTGAAACAGTACATTGAGTATAGTGTAAAGACTATTATAGCATTTCCTAGAGGGTTCTTCGATAGTGAAGGAAGCGTAGATGAGAATAGTTTTACACGCATCTATAACATAAAATCTAAGACTACTGGACTGTGTTAAGAAGCTACTGCTAGAATTAAAGATTCAAATGATGAAGCCGTATGTAGTTAAGAAAAAGGACATCATTCTACGATAAGAAAATTGAGAAGACATATCACATAAAGAAAGATGAATACTGACTTTACGTTAGAGCTGATTCTGAATGGAGGTTTACTAAACTCGTTAACTTCACTACAAAGAGGGGGAAAAGTTGCTGAAAACATGCAGCCCTCTCCGATTATTTTAATTAACACAATATGGGGGCGGTGGGATTTGAACCCACGGTCTCCGGGTATCTTCACCTCAAGACTGCGCTCCAGCGCATCTTCATCTCCATTGGATCAGGTTAATCCTGCGTGTAGGCGCTGGAGCCCGGCGCCGTAGACCTTCAGCCCTTTCTAGATTGCTAGGCTACGCCCCCTATTCTGATTTCTTCTCTCTCCAAATTTAAGTTTAATCTTTAATTAGTCCTCTTGACAGTATGTAGAAGGGTAATTTAGAATCCTGTATTCTTAGACTAATTCTCCTCTCGACTCAATCATTTAAAATTGCTGTGATCAATAATAGTAATTCTTATTAGTGAGTATTTGCCAAGTACATAGACGTGATGCCGTTCATTTGTTATGGATTGCGTTGTTTTTCTATTCATTTTTCTAGAATCGGAACGGTTATATAGAACATTTGTCTAATAAATGGACTAGAATGAGTGGGGAGATTACGATAGATCAGATGATCGATTCATGGAAGAAGATTAATATTAGGTTCATCGATCTACATTTCACAGATATTCTAGGTAAGCTGCACCATATTACAATAACAAGCGAATACTTAGATGAGAAATTATTCGATGAGGGTGTACCCAAGCTTGATGGCTCATCAATTAAAGGCTTTGCTGAAATATATAGCTCTGATATGGTGTTGAAGCCTGACCCCTCAACCTTCGCTGTGCTTCCATGGCATAACAATAGTGGAAAGACTTGTAGGATGATCTGTGATATATATAATGGTTATGGTGGGGGGAGGTCTACTAAGGATCCAAGATATGTAGCACAGAAAGCCGAATTATACCTTAGAGAGCTAGGTTATGATTTTTCTTACTGGGGACCGGAAGTAGAATTCTTCGTATTTGATAGAGTATACTGGGATGTTTCAAATCCAAGTAGAGGTATGAGTTATTATATAATGTCTAAAGAGGCTCCATGGAGTTTTGAAGATACTATTCAGGGATACCCAATTAGGTTTAAGGAAGGATATTTCCCTGCTCCACCTCAAGATACGTTAATGGATTACAGGAATGAGGTTTGTAGAGTCTTGGAAGAATACTTTAACATAGGAGTAGATGCTCACCATCATGAAGTTGCAACTGCGGGTCAATGCGAGATTGATTTAAGACATAGTACATTAGTTAAGATGGCGGATAATGTTCAGACCTATAAATATGTGGCCAAGAATATTGCAAGGCAGATGGGTTTAATCGCTACTTTCATGCCTAAACCAATATATGGAGATAATGCTTCAGGGATGCACGTCCATGTAAGTATCTGGAAGAATGGAGAAAACATATTCTATGATGAAGATGACGAATATGCTGAGTTAAGCCAAACTGCAAGATACTTTATCGGTGGGCTACTTGAGCATAGCAGAGCGTTAGCCGCAATAGTTGCACCTACAACAAACTCTTATAGAAGACTCGTCCCAGGCTACGAAGCTCCAGTCTACATTGCTTGGAGCAAATCTAATAGGTCTGCAAACATAAGAATCCCTGTATACCATAAAGGAAAGAATAATTCAACTTTTAAGAGGATAGAATTTAGAACACCAGACTCTTCTGCTAACCCATATCTATCTTTTGCGTCAATTCTAGCAGCTGGATTAGACGGAATTAAACATAAGATCGACCCGGGAGACCCAGTAGATGAAGATATCTATAAGCTGACACCTGAACGTAGAAGAGAATTAGGTGTTAGGGAGCTGCCTGGAAGCTTAAAAGAAGCAGTAGAATCATTAGGGTCTGATAGAGAATTTCTAAAACCAGTTATGACGGATGATTTAATCGATACAATAGTAGAATTAGAGATGAAGTATTTCTATGAAGTAAACTCTAAGCCCCACCCATATGAATTCTATCTGTACTTTGATGTCTAAAAAATTTAGATTACCATTAGCTGATCCTGAAAGGTTTTTAGATAGCATTTTACCCATTATACGTGCTTAAGCTGCTTATTCGAATAATCTTAAAAATCGTCTTAATCATTATTGCTCTTATATCAATCTTTATTATTTTCTTTTTTATTTTCTATCAGAAAGTAGAAAACGGTATGATAACTTCAATGTTAGGTGAAGAATTCCAGCTGAAAATTGGTGAGAAAGCTCTTATCGATGATGCCGAGATGACCATAACTTTTATTAGAGTTATCGAAGATACTAGATGCCCCGTGAATGTTTATTGCTTCTGGGCTGGAAGAGTAATAGTAGAATTAAGCTTTAGAAAGAAGGATAGAGATATGGATAGAGTCAACTTAACTATACCAGGCGATGAGGAGAAAGAATTCAATGGATACGTTATTAGATTGTTAAGAGTTGAACCTCGAAGAGAATATCCAGATAAGATGAAAAATACCCTATTCAGAATATAAAATAACATTGATTACTTTAAAAAGACAACCTACATATACGAATTAGTAAAACAAGTCGGTTAATCTTGATAGTTTATATCTTGCAGTTAGATCTAGGTGAGGCAGAAGCAAATAGACGTGGTTGATTATAATGCCTATTACAATACTTCATGTAGTTTACGTTTGGCCAATTTTAAGGAGGTTGAAGAGTGGGAGGCTTACGTTAGTTATCGGATCAATGATACCTGATTTTGAGATACCTCTACTAACTATGATGGGTTATGCGATCCCTAGGGGGCTAGCCCACTCAGTAATCGGCGCTCTAACCATCAATAGCTTGATAGCAATCTTAACTACACAGTTGATTTACAGCTCCCAGAAAGTTATTAAGATTCTTGGAGTAAAAGATAATCCTAGTACAAGCTTGACCTACTCATGGGGTACTGCCAGTATTGGAGCATTAACCCATGTATTAATAGATTATCTACATCACTCCTACAACCCAATATTATGGCCTATAATAAATGAGTATTTTGAGGGGCCTTTGACAATATTCTTAGGCTATCCATATGCATCGCTACTCCTACATGTTATCTCTACAATAATATTGTTTTCGATACTGCTTTACTCTACAGGAAGATTGAAGATTAGCTTACGGAGGCTATTGTCATCACCTAATAACCTATACAAGGTAATAGTTGAACCTGATTTTTAAAATTCAGTAACCCATCTCTTCACTACTTCTTCACTATATGGATATTTTTCAGCCAGCTCTTTTACTATCAATAACTGTCTTTCAATCTTGTCTAAAGCTACCCTAGCTGCCTGACTAGCTGTCCATGCTTCACCAATCCCTACAATATTTACTTTATCCGTTCTCAGAATAGACCTGCAATGGATTAAATGTTGCTCTCCATGCTTCTCTTTATGTTCTTTAAAATGTAGTAAAAGATATCCATTACCCAGTGTTTCCCCCAGTTTTGAAATATATTTCTCAGCGATTTTGATTATTTCTGATTTCTCTATTGGAGATATCTCTTTCATCTTGAAGCTAACTTGTATATGGATTGGTGGTTTCTCTTTCTCTTCTAGAGAAGCAATAATACCAAGAATATCTGTCCAAGTAATTATTCCAGATACTCTATTATGAGATACTATAACGAGGCATGAAACATTATTTTCAATCATCTTTTTTACGGCAGTTGAAAGGTCTTCCTCAGAAGAAGATTGGATTACAGATTTAGTCATTATATCTGAGACCTTGTATCCTAAGCTTCTAATTTTTTCTCCCACTACTTCTCCACGTGTTGCTCTAGTCCTAGGTTGTAGGACCTTATCGATTATATCACGTATGGTAACCAGGCCTACTAGTTTATCATTCTTGGTTACGGGTAGCCTCGATATCCCATTCTCACGCATTAATACTAATGCCTTACCTATCGTGGAGTCGGAGGTTATAGTAATAGGGTCTTTTGTCATGACTTCTTTAATCTTTAATCTAGGATAGAGCTTTTCCGCCACTCTGCCTATATCATCTACAGTGATTATTCCTATTATCTGTTTATTCTGGCTTGAGACTGGTAATCCTTTGACAGTGTTCTCAAGCATTAAACGTGCAGCTTTCGCAACAGAGTCAGAAGCATTGAGTATCGGAACTTTTACTACTGCATTCTTTGCTTTTACAGCATCAATATTTAACATAGACCTTAATACGATCCTATCAGTAATAACCCCAAGATAATTTTTAGAGCTACCTAGAACGATAACTACTGGAAGACCAGTCTCTCTGAATATCCCAACAACCTTACTAAGTGGGTCTTCAGCATCAACAAAATACACTTCTCTCCTCATATATTCTTCAACACGGGGAATACTAGAAAACATAAACAACCCAATTATCATATTGTTGATGGGTAATATATCTTTAAAAAATATGTGCTCAATAGCTTGGAAGAGCTTTCCCTAACCAATCTTTAATCAATAATTTAAATATGCTTTATTCTCCATTTCTAAGGGGATTGGTCAACATCTGTCTACTAGGTGGAGCAGGAGAGATAGGGGGGAATAAGATACTTCTACATGGTGAGGAGGGAGCTATATTCTTAGATTTCGGTATCAATCTTAAGAAGAAGAGAGAGTATGCAGTCGGTCACGGATTCGAGAGAATAAATAGAGTCTTGAGAAACTATTTATTTGTAGGTATTCTTCCAGTGATTAGTGGAGTATATAGGGAGGACTTAGCATTAAATGAGAAAATTCTTAACGATGCGAGAAGCCTTTCGATAGATTGCTGTATAATTTCACATGGCCACCTAGACCATTATGGTTCGCTTGCCTTCTTAAAGGTGGAAACACCTATAGCTGTAAGTAAGAGTATGAAAGCATTGATAGAACACTCAATCGAAACTTCTGGGAGAACAGGCATTGATAGAGAGATATTTATCTATAAAGATAGAAGGAGAGAGGAATTAAAAAAGAAAGTTAAGATGGAGGAGGGCTTAGAAGAGGTTAAACGTCCACTAATCATCTTTGAGGAAGGTAGGGAAATTAGTCGAGTACCTTTTCAAGTCTTACCCATACCGGTTGACCACTCAATTCCAGCAACTTTTGGCTTTAGAATAGAAACAGGTAAAGCATCTATAGCTTATACAAGTGATATCAGATTTCATGGTGTTGTCAGCAAATATACGGAGGAATTTATTGAGAAGGCTAGAGATGTGGACTTTCTATTAATTGAGGGAACTAGAATAAATGACTCAACAACTAGATCTGAAGATGATGTTAAGAATGAAGTTATAACGGAAACATTAAAGAAAAGTGGAAAGCTAGTTTCCACGTTAGTTTCATCTCTCGATATAGATAGAGTTAGAACAATGATAGAAGCTGCTGAAGAATGCGGAAGAATACCAGTCCTCTCGTCTAGAATCTACCATTTAATCAAAACATTGTATGAAGTAGAGAGTAAAGTTAAGCTTCCAAAACTAGAGAATGTTAAAGTGTATTTTGAGAAAAGGTCTATAATAGATGAAGGGTATTTCCTTGGCTCTACATATTTTAGAGGCTGGTTGAAGAAAATCTATGAATCATTATCGAATACAGATATGCTTATTAAGCCTGAAGAAATATCTAAGGATCAAGATAAGTATTTTCTTATTTTTAACAGTCATCAATATGTTTTTGAGCTTGCAGAAATACAGCCTATTCCTGGATCACTTTTTATTGAATCAACTAGCGAGCCTCACGACGAAGAGCAAGAGATAGAATGGGAGAAGGTAGAGAATTGGATAAACCTTCTCAGACTAGATAGTAGATGGACACATGCTTCAGGTCATGCTAATAGAGAAGACTTACTTAAGATAATCAAAGAGATAAAACCGAAGAAGGTAATCCCCATCCATACTGAAAATCCTAGAGAATTCAAGAGATTATTAGAAAAAGAAGACATCAAAGTCGAAGTCATACAAGAAGGAGAAGAAGTAAAACTAAGTTGAGACCAACATTGTTAGATTTAGATCAAGAATCTATCTAGGAACTTTAAATAAACGAGAACCGAAATAGGTAGGATATTCTAAGTTGTATGGAAAATTAAAATAGTTAGCTATATGATTTGGGAGAGTAAGATAAACGCTAATAAAGTCTTCAAACTAAAGTATGATGGAGTAGATCTCTACTTCGGTGTAGGAGCGATAAACAAGATAAGAGAGATACTTAGATATTTAAAAGGTAGAGGAATAACGAGGATACTAATAGTTGCAGGAAGGATGTCTTATAGGGTTTGTGATGCATGGGATTGTATTAAGCCAGCTCTAGAAGAACACAATATATATAGTATGTCTTATACTATAAAGTATCTGCTAACCCAATTGTAAACATGATTGATGACGCAGTAAGGATTGGCAAAGAGTTTAAGGCTCAAGCTGTTCTAGGCATCGGTGGTGGAAGCCCGATAGATACAGCTAAAGCTGTAGCAGCATTATTACCAGTAGACAAGAATGCTAATGCTAGAGAACTTTTTATGGAGAGAAAACCGCCTCAGTCATCTTTACCGGTAATCTCTATAAATACGACACATGGACAGGAACCGAAATTAATAGATACGATGTTAAGACGATTCATGAGAGAAATTATAAGATAGGGATGTCTCTAAAATATCTAGAATATATGATTGATGATCCACAATTACCGATTAAGCTAGATAGATAGAAGACGATCGCGACAGCTGCAGATACATTAAACCAAGTTATAGAATCTGCTATTAACAGAAACACAACACTATTCTCAATAGAATTAGTAAAACAAGCAGTAAGTCTAGTTGCTGGACACCTACCTACAGCAATAGTTGACCATGAAAATATCATAGCAAGATATTATCTCCTAATGCTTCGATTATAGCTGGAATTGCTATAGGCCATATTGGAACTCATATAACACATAGCTTAGAACATCCACTAAGTACAGTGAAGCTTGAGATGCCACATAGAATAAGGCTTGGGATAGTTCTCCCGGCGATGCTAAAGACAATCTATCCCGCTGTCCCTGAGATATTGACGGAAATCTCGAAACCTATAGTACCTGACCTAAGTGGGAACTCGGAGAAGCAAAGACTGCAGTATTAAGAGTAGAAGAGCGGCTCTACAATATGGGTTTAAAGAAGCTTTCAGACTATGGATTAACGGAAGCAGAGATATCTGAACTAATCGAGCTTGTAAAAGAAACACCTGGATTACCCGATGGATTAAAGTCTGCACCTATATATGTAAGTGAAGAAGACGTATCCAAGATATATTGAGGATCGCTGCATTCGTCCTCATAAACTACTACAACTTCCAATAAACTAAACATAGTCAACGGAACTTGTAGATTTAAAATAGTGGACCGGGCGGGATTTGAACCCGCGACCTCCCGCATTCCAGAGCGTTATACGCCAGGCGGGCGATCTCCCACTGATCTACCGGCCCACTACATAAAGATCTCAAGAGCTATATTTAGCTATTTGATTGTCTCTACTTCTAGTAATTGTCTATAATATTGTATTGTTCTTCTTAATCCTTCCTCTAATGATATTTTTGGAGTATACCCTAATAGCTTCTTTATTTTTTCTATTGATGGATAGCTCCGCATAGGCTCCTTCTCTGCTTCTGTCCTGGGAGGTAAAAGTGTTATCTCGCTATATGAGCTTGTTAGCTTCCTTATTAATTCTGCTAGCTGTCGTATAGAGATTTCGTTTCCAGTCCCGATGTTGAATACTTCTCCTACTGCTTCTTCTCTAGTTAGAGCTAGCTCTACAGCAATACAGTAATTTTCAATGTATGTTGGATCGGTTGTATCTCTTCCATTATTATAGAGTTTTATGGTTTCATTCTTTAAGCATGCTCTTATAAAGGATGGGATAGCTGTTGTTGGAACATCATATTCACCGAAGAGCTTCCAGCTTCTAAAGATTACTATAGGTAGTTTCTTGGTCTTCCAGTAGCTTTGAACGATTGTCTCAGCAGCTACTTTAGAATAATCATAAGGTGTCCTAGGATTTAGTGGTGTATCTTCGTCTACTGGTAGTTTTAATGGTAACCCGTAAACATTCGCTGAAGAAGCATATATAAATCTTCTAACATTTTTTCTTGAAGCTATCTCAAGAATGTTTAATGTTCCGTAGACATTAACCTTAAAACACCCGTATGGATCTCTGATACTTTCAGGAATATTAGCGATTGCAGATAGATGAACTACAGCATCAAAATCTATGTTAGATAAACTTCTTGAGAGGATATCAAAATCTGTAACATCTAACCTCAGCTCTCCACCAGAGATATCTAGACTGATAACATCGAATCCTCTGTCCCTCAGGTACTTTACTAGGTTTCTACCAACAAACCCTTCAGAACCAGTAACTAGAACTTTCATAGAAGCTACTGCATAAACTCTATATAGGCACAATTAAACTATATCTCTCTAAGACTTTTAAATCTTCTGTCTAGTCAACTCTTAATACTAGGCATGTAGAGTTTGATAGGGATGACGTCGTTAGGTGAGTTGTTAAAGAGGGCGATCAGCAAGTTTATTTCATCTACTAGTGTTGATGAAAACACTATCAATGAGCTTGTTAGAGGGATTCAACGTTCACTACTAATAGGTGATGTTAGTGTAGAGCTTGTACAGAAAATCTCTGAGAATGTTAGAAAGAGAGCATTGGAAGAGAAGCTTCCTCCTGGAATCTCCCGTAAAGACCAAGTAATCAAGATAGTTTATGAAGAACTGGTTAAACTCTTAGGTGAAGAACATGCTAAGCTCAAGATCCCGAGAGACCGTCGATACATAATAATGATGGTTGGAATACAAGGCTTCGGAAAAACAACTAGTATAGCTAAGCTAGCATATTATCTCAAAAAGAATGATTATAATGTTGGAGTTATATGTGCAGATACTTACAGACCTGGAGCATGCGACCAGCTTGAACAACTACTAAGAGATACAAAGATACCAGTATACAGGCATGATGGCGAGAAAGACCCAGTAAAGATCGTTAAAGCAGGTATCGAGAAGCTGACATCAGATGGAGTAAGAGTGATATTGATAGATACTGCTGGTAGACATAAGAGTCAAGAAACTCTAATGGATGAGGTGAGAAATCTACAGAGGGAAGTTAAGCCAGACGAAGTTATGTTAGTTATAGATGCAGGCATGGGTCAACAAGCAGGAGTGCATGCAAGAGCATTCCATGAAGCAGCACCAGTCGGATCAATATTCCTAACAAAGATGGATACTAGTGCAAAAGGCGGGGGAGCTCTATCAGCGATCGCCGCTACAGGTGCGAAGATAAAATTTATTGGTACAGGGGAGAGGATAGATGAGATTGAATTATTTAATCCAGCTGGATATGTTAGTAGACTACTAGGATTAGGAGATATTGAAGGGCTCCTAGAAAAATTCAGATTAGCCGAACTCATGATGGATGAGAAGAGAGCATCAGTATTTATGCGTGGAGAATTCACACTTGAACAATTTGTCAAACAATTAAAAGACTTAAGGAAGGCTGGTCCACTCTCTAAACTCATCTCCAAGCTGCCTCTTCCAGGAATCCAGAATATACCAGATGAAACCCTTAGAAATGCAGAGAAACAAATAGAGAAATGGGATGCAATAATACATTCTATGACACCTGAGGAGAGAATTGACCCTCATGTAATCAACTCATCTAGGATTAAGAGGATCGCAAGAGGAGCAGGAGTCTTAGAGAAAGATGTCAAGAACCTAATCAAACAGTATAGGTTAGCGAAGAAATTTATGAAGACAGCTAAGAGGCTTCCGAAGAAGTTTCTTAAAACAGTCCAGTAACCTAGAATATGAGAGGTTTGACCTCTTGAGATCCTTAGAGATTGTCGATCTAGCCTTTAGGATACTCTCAAGATACCCTCTCTGCGATTACTGCTTAGGTAGACAATTTGCTTCATTAGGATATGGTATAAGTAATAAGGAAAGAGGTATAGCATTGAAGACTGTTATATTTATGGATGCTCATAGATTAATAAAAGAAAATGAAAATATTGAAGAAGGATTAGAGAAGATAAAAATACTATCTACGTGTAATCATTATCCATCAATAAAGCTTCTTGAAAAACTAGGTTGTGACAAGCCAGCCACGAAACCATGCTTTATCTGTGAGGGATACTTAGATAAGAAGAGGTTTAAAGAAGCTGCTTCAAAGATAATCGATGAATTAAAAGAATATGAATTTAGAAACTTTCTACTCGGAGCAAGGGTTCCCCCAGAGATTAGAGAGAAGGAGGATATAATCCGCTCAGAATATATGGTTACTACTGGTGAAGACATTAAAGAAGACATAACTAGAGAGATTGGTGGATTAGTCCAAAAAGAGACAAGTAAAGAGATTGAGTATAAGACTCCAGAGGTAGTAGTAATTGTTGACATATTTTCAGAGACATATGAAGTACAGGTTAATCCTTTATTCATATATGGTAGATATAGGAAGCTTGAGAAAGATATACCTCAAACTCCTTGGTATTGTAGAGAATGCTGGGGTAGAGGATGTAGTAAGTGCAATTATACTGGTAGAGAATACCCTGAATCTATAAGTGAATTGATTGGTGGCCCAGCTGTAGAACTCTTCGAAGCAATAGATTTTAAATTTCATGGAGCAGGTAGAGAAGACGTAGACGCAGTAGTTTTAGGGTCAGGAAGACCATTTATCCTAGAATTAAAGCATCCACGTAAGAGACTCGTAGATTTAAAAATTCTTGAAGAGAAAATAAACAAAGAAGCTGCGGGAAAAGTCGAAGTCTTAGATCTAAGATATTCAAGTAGGAGAGAATTAAGATTGCTGAAGAGTTATTCACCTTTAGTTTCAAAGACTTATGAAGCTATAGTAGAATTTGAGAATGATGTAGATGAAGAAGCTTTAAAAAAGATTACTCATGAGATGAGTAATATCACGGTTGACCAGTGGACACCTACCCGGGTCTTAAAGAGGAGAGCAGACAAACTTAGGAAAAAGAAGGTATACTATATTGAGGCTGAGAAGATAGATTCGAAGATTGCTAAGTTTAGGATAAAAGCTCAGGGAGGATTATATGTAAAAGAATTGATAGATGGAGATAATGGACGAACAAAACCAAGTATAATGGAGCTACTGGGAAATAAGCCTATAAAGATTCAGCTGGCTGTTTTAGAAGTTGAGAAGATGCAAAATTACATGGAAGGAAGTAGAAGAGAAAATGAGTTGTCAACAGGATAACTTTTCATCTTCATACATCTAGTATTGGTACAACTATGAGAGAGTTATCTGTTTCTGTATGGAGCATTCTCAAATTCACACCATATACTTCTTTAAGGAGGGCTTCTGTAAGCAAGTCTACAGGTCTACCTACTGCAGCTATTTCTCCACTCTTTAAAACAATTATTCTATCAGCGTAGACAGATGCTAAGTTTAAGTCATGAAGTACAGCGATTACGATCTTATTCTACAATGTTAAATTTTTTAGGATGTTCATTATGTCTATCTGATGCTTTAAGTCTAGAAGGACTGTTAGCTCATCTATGAGAAATATCTTAGGTGTTTGACTAAGTAATCTAGCTATCTATTTTATCATTCAACTCTATGATCCTTATAGATTCATGTAGGGTCTTCTCGTCTTATCGGCTCTCCCACCAATATCCTCTTACAAATGGTGTTTTATTACTAGAAACTAAATCAAACACAGCCTAACCATCAATAGATGAATCAGCTTCAGAAGATAGATATAAAATCCTCTTAGCAAGAGCTGACGGATCAGTCTTTGATGAGTTTTCTCCATCAACATATATTACTCCAATAAGCTCTAATAGTCTACATAAACATTTTAATAAGGCTGTCTTACCTGAACAATTAGGATAGTGTCCGGATAAGGCTTTAAATACTATTGAGAGGTAGTATTTCCCGACTTGGGCGATTATAAGAAGCCTCCTTAACTATACAACTTCTTATCCGGACACTATCCAATTTAGACCAATAACGCTTATAAATTCGTCCTCATAGAATTCTAGAAAAATATTTCAGTACAGTTAAGTTATCATAACTAAATGTTAGACCCCTTATACTTACTACAGGTGTTTCCCTCATCTACATGGATGGATTATCCAGTCAATTATATAAACTCTAACTTCAGTTAACTCTCACCTCAAACAGGGCCAGTATGCAAATTAAGTAAATTACTTGTATTTAGAAAAGTTACTCAATTCTAAAAATAGTGAGTTGGATTTTCAAGTTGTTTGATGCTATTTTTATGGTATTACGCGCTCTTCTCATTTATTTTTCAAATGCATAATTAAGAAGGAATAGGATAGAAAGTCAAAGAGTATCTTTATGGATGATTATACCTAGGAATTTAAGTATAGTTGTTAACATACCAAGAGCATGGCGGGTAATATTGCTACGGTGATAGTTTTCAGTTACCTGCAATCAGATTGATCCGATGATCTGATCGTGCATCGGTGAATTTTCCTTCTTCTTTCCTACTGATGTTCTACTAACTATCCATAACGTTAGAGCAATCACATTAAATCCTACTATAAGTTGGACAACAAATCTTACTAATTTCTGTTTTTAACCACGTCTAAGGGCCAACTGTTCTGGTATGAGAAATTTCTGAAAAATTATGTTCAATACTATCTTAACATTGATGTTTAATGGAGGATGAGGGTTCTATTTCTTAAAGATAAAGGAGGTAGTTTTAGAGAAGATTAACTATTGATCTTTTTGAAGCCGAGTAGAGTCTTCTCGATCTTAGAGAACATTCTAACTGCGAGAATTATCGTTAATGCTATTGTTGATAAAACGATCATAGATGATGCTAGCATCATAAGGCTAGAGGATACTAGAAATTCTGCTAAGAGGAATAGTAATAAACTTACTCCGAACAATATCAATAGATATGCTATGTTTATTCTAAGTTTATTCTAATATTTACTCTTCTCCACTTTAAGATAAAGTAAACTATTAAGGCAGTTGGAGCAAAGTAGATTAAGCTTATTAAGCTGCTGGCGAATAAACCTGATGCTAAGACAGCAAGCTCTGGATTGATTGATAAAGGTTTTGAAGCTTCTCTTGAGATCTCCAAAGAAGAGATTAATGGAGAAATCATGGATTTGACAATGCTTCTCAGAATATCGTTTCTATATTCAGTTTCGGCAATGTATGGACTCCAAGAATAATAGAATGTATTGAATATCGTCATAAAGTTTGACCCCGCAAAAGTCTGCATGACGAAATTATCCCTAAACTCTCTTAAAGATTGAACTTGAGGAGCAATCTCAGAACCATAGGCAGCTGTAGCAATTAAGCATCTCAAACCTGATCCTTCTCGGGCTACAGTTGTTGTAACAGTCTCGGTAGGTCCTAGAACGGTTTTCACAGTCTCAATAGTCTCGGTCTTAGTAACTATGGTAGATTTTGTGACCGTGGTTACCTCCGGAATAGTTGTAGTTAATGTAATTGTTTCAGTTTTAGTCTTTGTTAAAGTTGTTTCTGCACCTGTCATCGTAGTCGTTATATAAGTCGTAGTTAACCTAGTCATGGTCTCTGTCGCGGTTGTAGTTGTAGGTATGGTTACACTCTGGGTAGTAGTTGTAGTTACTGTTACAGTTTCTTCAGTCAACATTATAAGCCAAAAATCGTCAAAAGATGCTTCACTATTACGGAACGTGTATAGTCCTACGGCTCCAGAGGAGAGCCTATTGTTTTCAACATCTAAAAGTGTTTAACCTTCAACAGATATCACGATCCTCTTCTTGTATACTCAAACTAAAAGATTAAACCAGTTTCCTACATCCACTCCAGCAGGAATATTAGCTTCACCAAGTTTAGGTCCAGCGCCTGGCCCTTCATCTTCATTTACATACCATAGAACAAGTTTTTAGTGTTCTTGTGAATGGTTGCGAGATAGTATTTTTTAAAGTCGTCGGATACTCTAAATACAACACCACCCTCTCCATTGAGTACCCTCATTTTTACTTCTATTTTATAATCGTTAGGACCTACTAAGCGATCCTGTCAACTAGGTAATACGCCTCCTTTGTTTTTATTATTATGTTTAGGTTTCTTGTTATCGCTATTGTTGATGTATAGTCTTCTAACGACTTAATCCTCCATGTATTTATATTATTGTAGAATCTCTTAGTCTTCTGCTTCAAGTATCCGGAGAATCTCTCAATTAATATTCCTTACACCGAATCTTTGATATCTGTATTCTACTCCAAGCCTATCTAGAGCCCACCTATACCATGAACCCCTATCAACAATTATCAATGGCTTATTCAGGCATCTATCTAAGACTATTCTGGTAAACTTTATAGCAACTATCATGTTCCTACTCCATGAAGCATAGATCGCTAGTATTTCCCCTGAATCAATGTCTAAGGCAGACTATACATATGCTCTAAGACCGTGAAGCTTTACCACGGTCTCATCTAATGCTACAGCCCTCCTAAACCTCTTCTCTACAGAGAATATCCTAGAGAACTTGTGGAACCATCTCCTAACACTCTCCCCAGGAAGCCATAGTTATACAATACCTTTCAGAAAGGTCTCTAAGAATTAAACCAGCAATATAAAGCATAACTGTATATGCTTTCTCATCTAAAGGATATTTATTGAACTTAAACAGCCTAGATACCTTATCAAGTATATAGTCTAATACATGCATAAGAGAATAGAATAGAAACCTGGCCATAGACATAAAAAGAAAAACTTAAGTAAAAGTTGACAGGATCGAAGAATAGTTAAAAACTCTTAAAATATTCCATTATGCTATCTCTTCTTTCGACCTGTTCTCCTAGCAGATATTAATCCAACCTTTCTTCCGGGAGGAGCATTTCTAGAAACAGTTTCAGGCCGCCCCAGTTTCTTCCTAGTTCCACCGAATGGATGGAATGCTGGAACCATGGCTACACCACGCGTCCTCGGGTAAGGTCTATGCTTAGCCTTCATCCAGTGGTATTTCTTCCCAGCTTTAAGAAATGGTTTATCATGTAACCCCCCTCCAGCTACAGTTCCAACAACTGCTAGAGACTTGGAACTTAACTCAACCATCTTCTTTGAAGGCATCAATAATATGGTCTTGTCACCAAGCTGAGACATTACAGTAGCATATGTTCCAGGAGCTCTAACAAGCTTCCCACCATCACCAGGCTTCAACTCAACCATCGAGACTACTGTTCCTTCCGGCGCCCTTCCTAAAGGTATAATATTTCCAGGTTTAATGGATGCATCAGCGCCCATCTCTATGATCTGCCCAACATATAGTCCCTCAACAGCTGCTATAGCGAATGTCCTGCCATCTTCAAGAGCTATCTCTGCAACAGGCGCACCTCTACCTGGGTCATGGTGAAGCTCCCTCACATATCCTAAGACTAGATTACTCGACCTAATAATCATAGATGGATACCCTATAGCAAACTTTCTCCTAAGAGAAGCTTTGAAAGTCGGAGACCCTCTACCAATCCTCTGAGCTCTAATCCTCCTACCCATTCACCAACCCACTTTACAAGATTCAATGTATCTTCTCAATATTAACATTAACGTAATATAACTGGTTGAAAACATTGAAATCTCTCAAAAATACTTAAAAGAATAGTTCATCTATAAGAATAGGGGAGGCTATTAGAGATGATTAAGATAAGAAATCTTGGCTCTGTTAAAACATTGCATAGAATGGTATGGAAAAGCTAAAAGAAGAAAGCTATCCTATCTTTTAAGGTATATAGTTTAATTATTTTAGGATCTAGAGTGTATTGATAAGGTTGAGATAACCTGATATGTTAGCTGAGAAGAGGCTTATAAGAATAGATGTTCTCATCCCATCTTCATTCTCTTATGAGTCTCATCACCCTATCGAGAAGATTGTAAGGATTGGATACATCGCAAGATGTCTAGCTGCATCTCGTGTAGACACATTGATAATATATCATGAAGAACTTGACTCCCCGCAGAGAGAGAATGCTGAATATATTAAGCTTGTAATGGATTACTTGAATACAGCACCGTATCTTAGGAAGAAGATCTATCCTTTAACTTCTAGATTAAAGTATGCGGGAGTACTGCCGCCTCTAAATATTCCAACTCATCCTGAAAGAGAAGACCTTAACGTGGAGCATTATAGAGAAGGATTAGTGATCTCTTCGAACAAGAAATCTATTATCTATGCAGGCTTAAAGAAGATGCTTAAAACAGATAAGAAGTTTAAGAAGGGAGCGAGAGTAATAGTTAGAATAATGCCTTTTCAAGATAAGATGAGATTCAAAGTATATTCTAAGAAGAAAGCTAAGATATACTCAGGGTTTAGGACAGCAGTAGTCTCACAGAGGCTTGATGAGATTGTTAAAGATTATGATGTTAAGATAGCGACTTCAAGGTTAGGCGTAGATATTAGAAGTATTTGGAGGGAGCTTGAAGAAAAGATTAAGAATGCAGATAGGATATGTATTGCATTTGGTTCAGCTAAGAGAGGTCTTAGAGAAATAGCTGAACTACATAAAATTGATTATGAGAAGACGTTCGATTACATCATTAATACTTTCCCAAACCAAGCAGTAAGAACTATAAGGACTGAAGAAGCAATAGCATATACTCTCTCCATACTAAACTTAATTACATCTTAGAGTAATTCTTCATATATCCAATACAAATCTAAGGACGACCTCATTATCCTTCTTCAATATCTCCATCCTCCAATATGTTGCAGCTTTAACATGGACTCCGATTCTATGCTGTCTAGGGTTAAATTGTTCTCCACATAGTCTAGCTGAAAGACTATAATTTTCGCCTACCCTCTCTATAGATTTTACTTCGACAACTTTAGCTATGAAACCATCGATATCGAATAATGCAATTAAGTATTGCAGCCACTCAACTAGTAAAGCTTCTAGGTCCTCCCCTACAACATTAACATCTTTCTCAATTCTACACTCTACATTCTCTGTAGAAGATATAGTATTGTAGAGTGCGAGAGCAGCTTGAGAGAAAGCTTCTTGGAATGATTCCCCGTAAGCTTCTACGTAAACATCACTAATATGCTCAAGAAACTTGAAACCGCCAACCATCCTATTCACAGTAACCAGATATAATCCCGGTATTTCTATCTAAGCTTCTTTTGTGGAGGTTCTTTTGAATTATTTATGGGGAAGTTGATATTCTTTTATTTTCAGAGAGTTTCTTCCCATCCTTCTTCCCATGATTCTCCTGTACTCCATCCTCCCCACTCTTCTTCTACGCGGATTACTCTACGTCTTCTCCTAACGATAATTACTACGATAGCTATTGCAACTATGACTACTGCAATTATTATGATTATATTCCTTATGTTTTCTTGTCCTAAAAATGGCCAAGGCCATGTCTGGGTTTGAGCAAAGCTTGTAGCTGTAGTATTCTCTATCTTGGGTGGATGTATCTCTACTTTTACGGTGTAGCCTCCTCCACCTCCGGCACCACCCATATTCTCAACAGCAAGGTAGAAAGTGTTCACACCCGTCTTCCAATCTCCACGTACTCTAAGAGTTACAGGCTCCCCCTTACTTTCAGATTTATTATGTCTGAGGGAAAACCCGTCTGGTGTGAGGAGGGATGCCCAGACCATTAGGTATGGCTCAGGCTTAACCTCAATGTATATCTCATCTTTAGGTTGGAGGTCTATGTTTAGCTTGTAGTAATCTGAGTAATCGTTCCCATATTCTTTCTCAGCTAAATATCCTCTAAAAGTAGTTACTATGTCTCTAGAGATAGAAGGAGCTTGGATAGCATCTTTCATGTTAGCTCCAGCATCCCTCCCAGAGTCTGCATCGAAGAAATACTCGATAGATATCTCTAGAGTATAGTTTAGGCTTCCACTACTCTTCCCAATCCTAACATATAGCGTGTTTTCTTCAGGATTAGCTGGGTCATATGCTAAAAGATACCTCATCTCAACCTTCTTTACTATGTTCTTCCCAATTACTTGGTCGATACCTACAAGCCTAGCCCTACTAAGAGAGTAGAGCGAGACCGTTGTCAGCCCAGGCTCAATACCCTTTAAGCTTCCAGTAATACTGACTTGGACACCACTCTTCAAACCTGTAAGCATGTAGTAATGATTATCTTCAAACGTCTTAGTTAGAGAACCACTAGTAGAAGCTGAGCCCGTAGAAAGATCCAGAGGTGTAGCAGTCTCAAAATCAAGCCCAGGCTCTACTTCTTGAGGATAGGCAAGCGGGATATATAATAGCATGGTGGATAACAATAAAACTATTAGGCTTGTCTTCTCCATCTCAGGAAAATAATCGTATCTCTCTCTGAAATAGTTTCTGCATAGAATATTCCCTTAACATCCTCAGAGACTACATGCATATAAACTTTGAAAATACTTCGGGCCTGTCTAGCTTATCTCCATGCCATCTTAAATACTGTTTTTAGGCTGTACTAAGTCTTAGGGTTATTCTTGTTTTCATTGATTCTCTTTTTCTCGCCTTTATTCTATCTCCAAACTCTATTGTTATTACCCCCTCCAACACTCCTACACCTATCCATGGATTCATCTATAGCTTAATAGACCCTCCGCCACGTCTTCTTCGCAGCTTAAACATTCCAGTCTTCCCCGATCATGCATATGACTATCGGAATCTATATGGTATGCGTTGAACTTGCTAATGCTAGTTTAACCTTGACTTCTTGTTAAACTATATGTTCTGGTTTAGCCAATTCAGGATGGAGACATGAAGGTTATGTTAAAGGTTCGAAGAAAGGAAGGGCGTGTTGAGTCTTTCTAGGAGATTGAGACAAGCTATAGGTCTTGAGCAGGGTGACAATGTGGCTGCTGAGGTTGCTGGGGATAGCCTTGTCTTGAGAGTGCCGAAACCTAGGGTGGTTGATACTGACCCGAATTTTGTGGAAGAGCTTCTTAGGGAGGAAGCTAGGTTTGAAGAGCATAGATATAGGAGGATGTTCCAAAATCAGGAGAATAGTGCTTGATACTAGTGTTCTTGTCGAATACATTCTATCTAGGAGCCCTTATCGCTTAAAAGTTACATCTCTGTTTGATAAAGTGAAACCTCATTTTAGAGCGTTAACTATTTCTGGAAGAGAATGTTAAGATTTTTCGGAACGGGTTAGAATGAGAGTGGTCATACTTGTTACTCTATTTCCTCCAAAGTGATTGGCTGGCACGGAAATAGCTACATATAACATAGCTAAGTATCTGACTAAAAGAGGGCATGAAGTGCATGTAATAACTTGGCAGGACAATGGGCTTCCCAAGGAGAGCCTAGAAGAAGGATTTCATGTTCACCGCATACGTGCTCCCAGATTAAAGTTTGTAGGACGATCTTTGTATGTTTTAAAGGAATTGTTACTAATAAAACATTCGCTCTTAATCAGGGAGTTTGTTGGTAGGCGTAGGGTTGATTTCCCGCTTTATCTAACCCTATTCTATGTTGGCAGAGCTTCTGAACCTATTCGTATGTGAGGTATCAGCCGCTAGGTTTCTAAGGGAGGTTCGATGGGCTGAAGGCATCCGCTGCCCTTACTGTAGTTCTGAAGCTATCATTAAATGGGCTTGGTACAGGCGTGTGTATCAACGGTATCGATGCAAGGCATGTAGACGTACATTCAACGATAAGACTGGAACAATCTTCGCCTATAGCCGTATACCCTTAAATGAATGGCTATTCCTTGCATATCTTCTAGGATGCCTCCACATATCTATCTTGAAGGCTTCAAGAGAGCTTGGACGTAGCTATGGAGCTGTCTACCGCTCAGCTAGGAAGATGATGTACGCTATCCATAGATTTAGGAGGAGGTTATGGGGTTCTAGGAAGCTTACGGGAGATGTAGAGATGGATGAAGTATATGTTAAGGCAGGCTTAAAAGGAGGAGGTAACTATTGGAGGATACTATCTCTTGGAAGGAAGCCTAGATATAGGGGTTTGAAGGCTGAGAGAGGAAGAGGCTCCTGGAAGAAGGATATGCCTCCAATAATAATCCTTGTTGAACGTAGAGGGGTGGAGCGTTACATTCCATCTACCGATGTAGAGAAAAGAACCATTGAAAAGATTGTCTCAAGACATGTAGAGCCTGGCTCCAGAATCTAGACAGACAGCTTCACATCCTATACCATCCTCTAAACCCTAGGCTTCGAACATGAAAGAGTAAACCACTCAATAAGAGAGTATGCTAGAGGAGACGTACATACCAATGACTGTGGGAGTAGGGCATCGATCCTGAAGCCATGGCTGGCTGTCCACAGAGGAATATCCAAAGACAACCTTGACTTATACTTAAGCTTCTTCCATCTCCAGAGATCCACAAGCAAACCCCAAACCTCCAAAAGACCAAGCTCACAATAAAAACTTAAACCCCACCAACAAACTCCATGATTAAGAGCGAAGCTGTTTAACACCTACCTTCCTTCTAACGTATCTTAGAAGTTTATCTATGAAGCCCACTTATTAATCGCCTCTGAGTAGAGAAGTAAAACTCTATGCAGCCATTAATTCAAGCCAGTATTCAGCTCTCTTCGCTCTCTCATCTGGGGTAAGTGCCCTCATCCAATAAAGTTTATCTAATAATTCTTCAGGAGTAAATATTACTGGGTCGCTGCGTATTTCTTCAGGTACATAGTCTCTACCAGCTGGGAATGGGTATTTAACAGTTATAGTACAGATGGCTGAGACGATTGGGTCGAGTATGAAGTTTATGAATGCATGAGCTGCCTCAATATTCTTTGCGCCTTTCGGAATAACAAAGTTATCAATGGTAACTATAGCACCTTCCTCAGGAACGGTATAAGAAATGTATTCAAGCTGTTTAGTTACTCTTATCTCTCTTTCATCTGAAGCATACATTACCCCAGCAACATCACCAGCCCATGCATGGCTTATCAAGAATCTTCCAGCTTCGAGACCTGACATATATTCTTCTGTTGAGGCGTAACCTGCTAGATAGGGCTTCTGCTTCTTCAAGATTTCTATCGCTTCTCTAAGATCTTCATCCTTAGAACTGGCTGGATCTCTCCCAAGATATATTAGGGCTGCTCCAAGTGTTTCATCGATACTTGTATGCATAGTTATCTTTCCTTTGTATTTTCCAAGATGACGGTCAACCTCGAAGACATCAGCCCATGCTGTGACTTCCGGAGAAACCTCGCTATTATTCCATCCAAGCCCTGTCGTTCCGGGGCCACTGTATATTACGCTATACTTGTTTCCAGGATCGTAGTATGGGTTCTTGAATCTATCGGGCACATATTTAAAGTTTGGTATCTTCTTTAAATCTATAGGTTCTAATACAC
>Ga0209393_1000077_pt1 | contig 48129 bp, 55 predicted proteins | sample SSWtaG_2_FD_184117 | JGI IMG/M metagenome (GOLD analysis project Ga0209393, IMG submission 184117) | Hot spring microbial communities from Sandy's Spring West, USA to study Microbial Dark Matter (Phase II) - SSWsed_130316 (SPAdes)... | ecosystem: Environmental > Aquatic > Thermal springs > Hot...
CCTCCATCCTTAGTTCTTAAAACTTCAACGCCTAAAGCTGAGTCACTAAGATTATTCATTTTGGCCGTCGCCTCCTTGACGGCTTCTCCCCAATTTCATTTTTTGAAATTAGTAGCCTATCAAATCTTGAAACCGAACCATCTAAATATCTAATAAATCCATCAACTAATATTACAATTACTTCTCGATCCTCAAATTCTCTACATTCAATTATTGCGTTCCTATCTTTCCAAGTAAACCTAACCATGTTTTCCACCTCCTAGATCTTTGGCGGCTCATTAAGTTGTTCAACTATGTTCTTCTCTACTAAAAATCTGTGGAAGACGCTTTTCGTTCGGTCATTACTATGATAAAAAGCCCCGTCTATGAGTAGATATGATTGGCCTCGATCTTCCAGCTCATTTGCGACAACATAGCTTCCAGGATAAAGCGATTTGAATTCGAACCAATATTGAGAGAGATCGGGTCGTAGAACGGTATGACGCTTCAAATCCTCATAATCTCTATGTGGGGCCATGCCGATCACCATTTAAGTATAGTTATGTAAACGTGTCTCATATTACATGCTGGACAGTTGAATGGGCTCACATATTCGCTTAGGTATGTTTTGTAGCGGTTAAGCTCTGGCGGAAACTTAACGATCTTCTGTGGATCTATTTGTATTAACTCGTACTTCAAGCGTTCAAGATCTATAATCAAATATTTGATTTCTTCAAGCAATGAAATATTAGGGTTATTTTTTAGTTCCTCAAGCAGTTTGTTAAGTCTTACCTCTAGATTTCTTCTACATTTAAGTTCTGATTTGGGGATACCTAGAACCTTGTCATGGCCTTGAGAGTAGTAATCTAATCTTACCTGCTCTCTATCAATGAGTAAGTATGCTTTAAACTTGTAAAGACGATTGTCTATTTCCAGATTATAATCTATTCCTATTTTTTCATCAAGCATTTTAACGATTGGCTCATATTTGGGCCATAGATATTTGTAGAACCTAGTTAGTGAATCGAGCATATCGACTTCGCTAGAAGAAATACTTGCTGAGAGGAAACGCTCAAATTTACTTAACGAGAACCCTGTTACATCAACGAGATCCAGGATTTGGCTTATTCTTTCAGATGGGACTTCCTGGATGATTCGTTTTAACTCAGACTCAGGAATATCCTTCCAATACGAAATTAAACGTTTATAGACGGCTAACCGAGGATCAGAGGATTCAAGTATTATCTCCTTAAGGGTTTTCGGCTTAACATATTTTCGTGGCGGTGTTTCAGGCGTATAGACTCCACCACTCTCATGAATAGGTTGGGGGATAGATGATATTTCGCTTTTGAGAAGCTTCTCAGCCTCATTTGAGGCGAGCTTTAGATCGCCTATTTTTTCCTTTAGCCTAAGGAAAGATTCAGGGATGTCCAGATATTCCTTCCTGTCATCTACCACAAGACTTTTTGTCATTTATTTAACCTCCATGTTGAAGTTAATAGGTTCAACCACGATTCTCGAATCCTCTTTTCGGATTATGACATATTGATCTTCTTTTAGGCCGAACTCTGGAGGTATCGATACGACTGTAGGCGATGTTCCAGCCCTCCTAACCTTTCTTAAGACTAGATTGCTCATGGCTATAATGTTTATATGAAAGCTTATATACATTTATTTTTGAACTAAAATGGTTCAAAGTAGTACTAAACCTCTAACACCTAGGCAAATAGAAATAATAACCATATTAACTGCCTTAGGAGGAAAGAGTAATTATGAGAACCTATATCGGGCTGTAAGGCAATCTCTTATGAGCCGACATCTTAAGTTAAGTGGGAAAGGCACATTCGATAAAGAGCTTGACTCACTTATAACGTTAGGTTTTATTGAGAAGGAAAATCTAGGAAGACGTCCTATCTACAAGCTATCGAAAAAAGTCTCAAACCTAGTTCTTAGTAAACAATGGCTTGAACAACACATTAAGACTTTAGAGTTCATGATGGAGAAGATTAGAGCTCGTTCTATTGAAGGTTATGTTGAGCCAAGAATAGAACGGGTCTTTATGATTGAAAAAACAGTTTTAGATACGAAAATAAATGATTTGTTTATTTCTGCACTTCAAGGAGAAAATCTAGACCAAGGTTTAAACGAGTTAGTAAATTATGTAAAAGAGAGATTCAAACAATTAAGAATGTTGAACTTTGAAGACAAAGCAAAACTCTATAAAGTTATAGTAGCTGATACTCTTAGAAGCTTCTACATGCTTGAAGTATTGATAAGAGAAGCATACCAATCAATAAAGTAAAGCTTATAAACAGTATAGAGCTACTACTTTCTGATAGTTGAAAGGTCCATGCTGAGCTACGGGCCCATCCTCGACGCTCTACATGGTGTGAATTTTCATCCTACAGTCTGATTCCGGTTTAAGTGATATTTAGAGGTTAATTAAATTCTTTCTCTTACTAGTTTTCTACTTTGATATAATGCTAAGCTAGATTTGAATGTGTTATGACTGTTTTATTTCTGGATTTTTTAGAATGATTTCTAGAATGGTTTTATTATGAATCTACAGTATCGGTCTCCTTTCGATATACATTCGGTTTCTTTCGTCTGGAATTGCCTTTTAAATGCTTTACTGAACAACCCTGTTAGATATCCTCTGAAGAAATGGCTTGTAGAATCTCTTTCTAGGTTCCTGGTTGGTAGGCATTCAAATAATTCTTCCACAGTTACTACCGCTTGAAGATTTTCTTGATCAAGCTCATCTATATTAGGTATCCCCCAGCCTTTTGGAATCCGTTCAGCTAGAGCGATCCTTAAAGCTGTTAAGCCGTCTACTTTATACTTCTTTTCAATACTTTCTATCTTACTTAACCCAGCGCTTAACCCCATCTCGTAAAGAAGGACTAAAGCAGCTGAACCAAACGTTTTATACAGCCTCCTAGATATCTCAGCAAAGCTCTCTATCGTGAGAATGATGCTTCTCTCTTCAAGTACAATTAATGGAAATAGGAATTTATCTAGGATTACACCATCTACTAATTCTTGAGAAAACTTCACATCTACAACTACTTCGGATTCTCTAAGAATTGAGGCTATCTCTTCTACAGAAGATTCTCTACCGGTTAAATCTACAAAGAATATCCATAACCCTTCTTCCTCCCTAGGACTTGCAAAATGATGCCCGGATAGAATATTGATATTCAGTTCTGAGAGTATCTTTGAGACGGATGCTAAAGCTCCTGGAACGTTCTTAAGCCTTACCAAAAACTCTGCTAGTTTACTTCCTGGAGAATAAACACCCAGCACTAAATCTCTTTCATACCTTTTCTTTATAGGCTCCATGTCTCCCTACTTATTCCACGGTGCAATTAAATAAATCTTATCTTTGATAATCTACAATAGTAAATCAATTCTACCACGTTCCAGATGACTTTAAAGTCGCTGCAATATCCTTTAGGTTCTTCTTAACTTCTTCAATGAGCTTGTTGAGATCTCTTGATTCAATAACTTTGATCCCATATATTCTAGCAAGTTTTCTCGCTTCCTCATTTAGTCCTGGCGAGACTGCGAGGATAACCTTCCTTACACCTACGTCTATCATCTTAGCATATAGAGCTAAGATCATCATTTCATTCGCTACCTCATTAGATAATTGGATCTCAACGACAGCATCTGGGCTCCTCATATACTTTACATCGTTCCAGATGGCAATTGAGAATTCATGTTCAACACCACTTTTTCCTCTAACAGTGGCTGGAGAACGAACATATAGACCAAGCTTTATCGCTTCAACTAGGATGGGTCTCAAATCTAATGTTAACTGCTCTATAATATTCTTAGCAGCTGGGTTCACTCTATATCTGTAGACTTTCTTCAAGACTAATTCTTCTTCATGGAATGCGTGATTATTTTCACAAATGTATCTTCTATCTGGAAGCGGTAGAAGAGACCCACAGTCTAGACATTTGTAAACATTTTTCTGCCTTTTATAATCTACACCTAGAGCTCTTAATAGTTTTCTACACTTAGGACATATTAATCTTCCATCTCTATGAAAATCTATTTCAAAACCTATGTAACCGCATGTTAAATGTTCAAGGACTTGACCTTTCTCTATGTTTAGCGACCCACATACAGGGCAGACAAGGTGGATTGAAAGTTTATAAGAATGACATATAGGGCATAGGGTAACGTTGATAGAAGCTTCTCTCACCAAGACCTCTGACTTGTTTAAGTCTTCTAATGCTGACTCAACTGCTTGCAGAGGTAAACCAGTGTCTTGTAGCAAAGGATACTCTACTCCTTTAACGTATGTAAACCTAGGCTCAATAACATCTATATCGCTGTCTCTTATTTTATGGAGTATCTTTTGTATATTGCTTCTTCCAATGCAAGCTCTTGCTTCCTCGATAGTTAGATTTTTAGAGATTTCAGAGGAAGTAAATACATACCTACAATCCATACATTCATAGCTACCCTTATACTCAACGATATTACCACTACCACATCTTGGGCATCTAATAGCTTCAGTAGGCATCTGTATTAATCTCCATATGTTCTTGCTATTAATAGAATAAAATAAACCTTTACAATAATAAAGTATTGTTTCACATCTTGGACAATGCGTTAACCCTTAACTCTACCCTCATCTCTATTAGCATTGATGAATAGACCATAGTTTAAATTTCTTCTTTAAGTATCCTTTCCAGTGTTTTCAAGAATCTATTATTATGCTCAGGAAGCGATATTGTTACCCTTAGACATGATTGGAGCCTGCCAGGACCTAGGTACCTGATAACTATACCTTTCTCCATAAGTTTTCTATGAAGTAGTTTCGCATCACCTTCTAGTAGCTGGAAGAGTATGAAGTTAGCCTCGGAAGGATAAGCTTTGATTCTAGGTATAGTAGAGAGAAGCTCTCTAACTCTCTCCCTTTCTTTGATTATTTTTCTCACATTCTTAAGGACTGTTTCATAGTCTCTTAATGCAGTCTTAGCTAACTCGATAGCTATTAAGTTTAAGCTATTCGGTGGTCTAACTCTATTCAATAGCTTTGCTGTTTCTTTTGATGCTACGATGTACCCTATTCTTGCTCCTGCTAAACCGAAAGCTTTCGATAAAGTCCTCACAATTATTAGGTTATCATAGGTTTCGGTAAGCTCCATGAATGTTTTACCACAGTATTCATAGTATGCTTCATCAACTACTACCGCTATGTCTAAGGCTTTATCTAAAATGTTTAGAACATCATTGTATTGAATAGTGTTCCCAGTTGGATTGTTTGGGCTACATAAAAAGATTACCCTTGTCTTATCATTAATAGCTGAGAGGATATCTTCTACATTATCTGCAAAGTTTTCTCTTCTCTGAATATTGATTACCCTGCCTCCCTGTAGTTCGACAGACACTCTGAAATAATCGTAGGTTGGAGATGAAAGTATTGCTTCACAACCAGAGTCTATAAATGCTTTAACAATTATATCGATTGCTTCATCTCCACCATTCGTGGGGATTATTTTCTCAGCCTTCATTTTAGCATATTTGGATATCTCCTCAATCAAGTCTCTATAAGTAGCGTCGGGATACTGATTAATCTTCAACTTAGGAATCTTGGATTCAAGATTTTTTAACCATTTTTGAGGTAGATATGGAGAAGTATTCAAGTCCATTCTAATAATCTCGCTAGGATTAAGACCATATTCTTCTGCTATCTTCCAATCAGGTATCTCGAAACCATATGGCTTAAAGTAGTCGAATAATTCTCTTACACGCATAGTTAGAATAGCGTTAAGCCTATTGTTAAAAATTCTCCTTTAATATATCCAGTCTTTATAACTTACCCATACATCTTCTACATATAATAGTTCACCACCTCAAACCGTCTGTACAACCTCTAGAATTAGACACTCTAACACGTCATCCATCATAGTATATGAGGGCCCTTCCTCCGCCTGCAGATCTTGCACTATAATCCTAGACCTATAGAGTGCCGCGCAGAAATAAGATCTTCTTCAATTCTTCCCTAAACTTTAAAAATACCCGTGCTGTATCTTTATCTTCAGTTTTCTCCCTTAATCTATTTTTCTTCCTTGATTAACTCATATTATAATATGTCTGAGATAAAGGAGAGTAAGATAATCTACAGTGGAAGAGTTGTAAGATTGAGAATAGATTATCTAAAAGATAGAAAAATAAAGATTAGAGAAGTTGTCGAGCATCCTGGAGCGGTTGCAATACTACCAGTAATATCAAGAGATAGAATTCTTTTAATCAATCAATATAGATATCCCGTAGGTAAATGGATACTAGAAGTGCCTGCGGGAACAATAAAAGATGGAGAATCTCCAGATGAGTGTGCATTAAGAGAATTGGAAGAAGAAACAGGCTATAAAGCTAGAATATTAAAAAAGATGTTAACTATTTATCCTAGTCCAGGATACTCGACAGAGTCTATTCACATATATGTTGCATCGGGGTTAGAGAAGTCTACTCAGAAGCTGGAAGAAGATGAGGAATTAACAATAATTGAGATGGGTGTAGATGAAGCGATAGAAGAATTAATGAAGAGAAATGAAGTAGATGGGAAGACTTTCTTAGCATTACTCTACTACAAGTATCTTTACCAAGGATATGGGTAATCCACGAAATGTAGGTAGCCTCTCCGAGATAAACGTCTATATTGATTATCCCATAGAACTTCAATAACTCCAGGCTCATCTATTACATATCCGATCTCAATTAGCTTCCCTCCAGCTTTCTCAATCTCTACGCAGGCTAAATTCCAGTGTTCTCTAGGTATAGTTACAACTAGCTCATATTCTTCTCCACCATAGAACACGAGGTTGAATAAGTCTATACCAACTTGCTTCGAGTATTCTAATGCAAGCGGGTCTACTGGCGGGTTAATAATTCTAAATCCTATTTTGCTAGCTTCTGAGAGTAGAAGTAACGATTCTGCCAAGCCATCGCTTGAATCGATTGAGGCAGACGCAAACTCAGTTAATATAAGCCCCTCATTAATACGTGCAATTGGTCGAGCCATCTCTTCAATAACCTTTCTTGAGATGGGTTTCTCAACTTTATTGATTAATGCATGAAGTCCCGCTGCCTCTACACCGAATAACCCTGTTACAGCAACTATATCTCCAGGTCTCGCTCCACTCCTCGGAATAATTTTCTTGGAGGCTTCAGCTATACAGACTACGTCGATAATTACCTGGTCTCCAGTATTTGTATCACCTCCAACTACAACTCCACCATATAATTCTGCTGCTTCCAATATGCCACTCCATAATTCTTTGAAGTCTTCTATGCTCATGTCTGGGGGGAGTGCGAGGGATGTTAAGTATGCTATTGGCTTCCCTCCTTTTGAGGCAATATCGCTTGTAGTACTTGTTACAGCTCTGTAACCTACGTCTCTCCAATTCATACCTTCAGGTATATCTGTACGCTGAACCATCATATCCACTGAGACTAGGAGCCTACTAGCGGGAGCTAGGTCTACTGCGTCATCTCCAGTCGTCAGAAGTGTTCCTTGAAGCTTCTTTAAAGTAGAATTGATATAATCTACTATCCATTTCTCACCTAAATCCTTCAATTTCTTCAAGGGATCCACCTTCTCATTAGATTCTTTATACACCATGAAGCAAACGAGATAACCTCTCTTTTTCCAAGCTTTGATCTGCCATACATTCTAGGCTTAAAGATTAATGGGTATTCACCTATCCTTGCTCCTGCTTTATGTAATAGATGGATTAATTCTACTTGAAAGACGTATCCTGAGTTTAATTCTGAGAGTTTCTCTACAACCTCCTTCAATATGCTGAGTCTTATAACTCTATAACCAGATGTTAAATCTCTAACACTAATGCCTGTCGATATTCTAGCTAGGAGGTTTGCCCCTCTACTTATGAGCCTCCTGATAAGGTTCCTCTCTTCCCATCCCCCACTATTAATATATCTTGATGCAATAATAACGTCGTATCCTTCCATCTCAGCTAGAGCGACCATTTCTGGAAGAATCTCTGCTGGATGACTCCCATCTGCATCCATCTCACAAACATACTTAACCATACTCATATTCTCGATAACATGTTTAAAGCCATCAATATATGCAGAGCCTAATCCAAGTTTTCTAGGTCTCTTTAAGACTCCGACAAGCCCTGTCTCCCTACCGATTTCTTCTGCTATCTCGGCTGTCCCATCAGGGCTTGAGTCATCAACAACTAGAATATATCCGTGCATTCCAGATTCTTCTAAGATTTGGAGAAGTCTCGGTATAACCTTCTTAATGTTTTCAGCTTCATTATAGGTGGGCATGACGATTACTACCTCATACATCTACTAAACAAGATTAACTGCCATAATAAAACTATCACAAGCAAGTAGAAGTCAGTATCCTCTGCGTCTAATGTTGCTGTTTTACATGTTTTAGTTTAACAATATGTAGTTTTTCAATTTAGAAGCCTAAGCTCTCGAACGTGAGGAGAGATGGAGCGTACAGCATTGCAAGTATGAGTATGATGAAGGATGTTAACGGAACAGTTACGTTATCATCAATTGGGTGATGCTCAAAGTGTTCTATAAAAGATGCTATTGCTCCCGCTGTAACTCCCGCTAATCCTAGTACAGCTCCCATAGGTATAGATACTGCGGCCATAGCTAAGTTCCCCCACCATGACTTAGTCCTCTTCTTGAATAAAGTATTCCTTACCAACCCTGTAACAGCATCTCCCACAGACATGAATAGTACTGGAAGTATACCAAACCAGTAATTACCATTCGAGACTATCCATCCCAGCGTTATTACCACTCCCCACATTATGCAGAATGATACTTCGTACATGTTCCCCTCAACTTGAAACCAGTACATTAGCTTACCTGTCTTGTGAGGCACGTATGTGAAGACTCCGAGGAGTAGAGCCATCGTTAGAGGGAGGAGGGGGGTCGTGAATGTGTGTGGGATAATTACTGCTACAAGCCCTCCAGCTAGTATATGGATTATCTTCCTATTATAGTAAACTACAACATTTTCAGGTAAACCACGCTTTCTCATATACTCATAAGTCTTCTTCGTCAGGAAAGTAACTAGGAAAATAACCCAAGCAAGTAAAACTATAGTTACTATTATTTCAGAGACATATAACTGCATAGATAGAATTGATACATCGAAAAATAAAAATATTCATAAAACAAAAAAGCTCTCGCCGAACACTATGAATATCCTAGAAAAATAGGCTTACCACAAAACTACATATTAGAAATACACATTAAAATCTATATCAAAGAAAGATATTGAATAATCTTGGATTTAGCCCCGGTAGCTCAGCGGGTAGAGCGGCGGCCTCGTAACAGTAATGGGCAGGGAAGCCGCAGGTCGCGGGTTCAAACCCCGCCCGGGGCTCCTCTAATAATGTCTTCAATGTTGGAGGTCAGCGTCTGCCCTAAACTATTAGCTAAAAAGTGCTCAGCCACGATGTTACTAGAATATAGATTCTACATATCGTCATTATTAGGATTAGGATCCCAAAGATCTTTTTGGCTGGATGTGTAGACTTGTAATTCTTGCTCCTGCAAACGATGCACCTGCACCTACCATCAGCAACATTATCGTTAACGATAGATCCCATTTAGCTGTTGATATGTGGTATCAAGGCTGAGAAAGATGGCGGTGTTACGGCAAACACGTTGATTCCAGCTACTAACTTAAGATTAAAAACAAGTTAGTATTAATGTAGGCATTAGTAGGAGTCTGGTCCAACACCGAGTAGTCAACCAAGTATATGTATTGGAGCGGCAGATATTAATGCAGGCTTAAAGTTCTCTTCTGTCCTTGCTTCTTTAACAAGTTTAAATAACATGTAAGTCATGTAGGTTGCTGCTGCTAGGCAGGTATACCATACGTAGATCTGATATGTGGATCTGCAATGTATGAGCCGGCTGGGGCGAACGTCGTTGCAGCCAAGGATAGTATAACAGCTCTCCTCTAATCAATTAATTTACTCCTCGCAAAACCTAATGCTGAGAATAAAGCCGTTATACCATTCAATAGAAGATTTAGAGATTAGACTTGATGAATCAAGTCAAGCATAAAACAATGATAGAAACGGTATCGCAGCGAAAGCTATACCTAACCCTAGTATACCAGATAACAAAGAAAGAATAGCTAAACCTATGATAATGATGACCTCAACATACGTTAGTATATAATCTGTCACGTCGGTTAAAAATGCTTGAAAATAGTGTTTAATCTAATCATGCGATGTCTTGACAAGTATTGTATTATTAAGAGAGCCGGTAAAAGCCAATAAGTAATCATGACTCATAAAATCTACGTATTTATGTAAAGCTTGAAGACAGATCAATCCTTGAACTGGTATTATGTAGAGACTTTTTTCTCTTAAACTTATCGGACTCATCCTACTCTTTTAGAGCGGCGGAAAACCTATATCATCCATTGATAGCTATTTATCAGATGAAGAAGACTGTTAAGAGTAAGAAGGTTTCATCACGCTTACCTATTGAAGAATTTGAATATATCGAAGATTTTGGAAGAATAATCCGAGAAGCTAGAGAGAAGATGGGTTTAACTCAAGAAGACTTATCTAGACAGTTAAATGAAAAAGTTACTATCATTAGAAAGATAGAAGCAGGAGAGTTTAATCCACCTATCGAGCTTGCGAGAAAGATTGAGAAGCTACTTAAGATTAAGATAATCGTTCCAGTAGAAGAAGACTTCGAATATATTTCAAAGTATATTGAGAAGGGTGAAGCAGTTAAAGGCGTATCTCTAGGATTCTTCATTAAGAAGATGGAGGAGAAAGATGTCAAGAAGCAATAATAGTAATGTTATGTAAAGAGTTTTAAAGAGCTCTTAAATTAGTTTATATTTGGAAGGGTACATAGAGATTGAAGGTTGCGATAATTCATAGAGTCGACCCAGGGCAGGAGGACAACCTAGATGAGCTTAGTGAACTCTGTCGTACTGCAGGTTACGAAGTAGTTTACAGGGTTAAGCAAGTAAGACCACCCCACCCAGAGTATAATATCGGTCCAGGGAAAGTTGAAGAATTGGAGAAAGCTGTAAGAGAACTGGGGATAGAGAAAGTAGTATTTGAGAATGAGTTGAAGCCTGTTCAAGAATATAATTTAGCTAAGAAGCTTGGAGTACCAGTAATAACGAGAACTCAGCTGATCCTAGAGATCTTTACACTACATGCTAGCAGTATTGAAGCTAGGCTTCAAATAAAGCTTGCAGAATTAAAATACGAGCTATCTAGAGCTAAAGAGAAGGTTAGGTTAGCTAAGAAAGGTGAGCAACCTGGTTTTCATGGTCTAGGAGCTTATGAAGCAGATGTATACTATGATGAGATTCATAAGAGAATAGTCTCTATTAATAGGAGGCTTGAAGCAATTAAGAAGCATATGGATTTAATAAGATTTGAGAGAAAAAAGCTTGGGCTACCGATAATCTCTCTTGCAGGATACACTAATGCAGGTAAATCTACTCTATTCAATCTCCTAGCTTCAGAAGATGTTGAAGTTAATTCACAGCTCTTTACAACTCTGACCCCAACAACTAGAATCGTGAGGCTTAATGGTAAACCAGCATTCCTCTCAGATACGGTTGGATTCATAAATAATTTACCAACCTTGCTTGTGGAGGCATTCTATGCAACTCTCAGAGAAATCGCACTTTCAGATTTAATACTCTTAATGGTTGATATCTCAGAGCCACTGCATGTAGTTGAGAAGAAACTTGAAACATCTCTAGATACATTAAATAGTATAGGAGCTAATGGTGTCCCCATCTTACTAGTCTTCAATAAGATAGATTTAGCAAGCGCTAATGATGTTGAGGAGAGGATAAGAAAGTTAAGTTTACCATATGAGTATGTTGCAATCTCCGCAAAGAATGGGTGGAATATTAAGAGTTTAGAAGAGAAGGTTTCTCAAATGCTCCGAGGGTTTATTAGGATTAAAGCTACGATTCCTTTAGATTTAACGTTAATGAAGATAATCAAAGAAATATACAGTAAGTCTAAAGTGATAAACATCGAGTATAATGATGGTCACGTTAAAGTTGATGTAGAGACAACTATCGAGTTGGCTGAAAAATTACGTAAACTCTCAGATCGAGGAGAATTTAGAGTTGGCTAAGACAGAGTTACTAGATATTGTTAGAATGGTTGCTGACTACCAGTTCGGTAATAATGTCGGACCCAGGATGTTCCCTGAAGATACAGTAATCGAAGTATCTAAGAAGACTGGGAGACCTAGATACATACTCCTATATGGGAGATTGTTAGCAACCCTAAGAAGTAGTGATGGTATGCTAGCATTAACCATAGATGGTGGAGAGAGGCTTGCAGAAATAATTGAGTGGCCAAGGTTTAGAGTAGTAGTCCATGATGCATGTCTTGATAAAGTATTAAAGATGAAGATCGTAAGAGTTGATTGGGTTAAAGAGGTAGATAGACTGCTCCACCCTAATGAGGAGGTCCTAGTATATACATCAGATAAGAGGTTGATTGGAGTTGGGAAGACTCAGGTTTCAGGGCAAACCATACTTAGCTCTAAAAGGGGGACAGCCGTTAAGATTAGAGACTTGAAAGAAGAATACTGACTAAGGAATTTCTACCGTGGATACACGGTTATGTAATTTAATAGAGAAAGATATTATATAACCTCGACTATAAGACTAACAGAGTATCTGGTAAGGTGTTTGATGAAATGAAGAAGCTACCTGCTAGACAATTAAGGAGGATGCAAGCACGCATGCTTGAGAGTCTAGGATTAAACTTAAAAGAGCTTGGAGTAGCTGAAGAAGTGATTATCCGATTACAAGATAAAGAATTAAGGATCAGGAATCCAGCCGTCATGTTTATGAAGATTGAAAATGAAGGAGTTTACCAGATAATTGGAGGAAGAGTAGAAGAAGTAGCTCCTAGCATTGGGGAGAAGATAGAAGAAGCATACACGCCCTCAGAGGAAGATGTAATGCTCGTAGCTATGCAAGCAGGAGTATCAGAAGATGAAGCAAGGAATGCATTAATTGAGACGGGTGGAGACCTTGCTAAAGCTATCTTGCTATTGAAATCGAGGAAAACCTAGCTAGTCCACGTCTCCTCAATCTTGATTGTAAATGGGTTCTCGGTTTTCACCAAGCTCTCAAACAGAATTGCAGCATCTTCAATTATCTTCTTCCTCTTATACCCCCTGATCATAGTTAAGTATCCACCATCAAAGTAAGGAGCAATCCTAGATTCTAGTAATGCTCTCTCTTCAATATTTCTAAATTTCTCAGTAGGTGGGATAAGCAGGTAACTATAATCTCTTATCTTGTTAAGCTCATCTACCCTCAATTTATGATATGTTGCTCTAAGCATTCTTTTAGCTGAAGATTTAGGAATTCTTGACGATTTTAGTAACCTGCTTCTTCCACTTGAATACTTCTTTAATGATTCAATAAAAGATTGTATAATATCATTGAAGAATGAATAAGATTCTTTTGAGATTTGGGGGCCGACCCCATATATAGTTTTAGCTGCCTCAAATAATCCCCACAAGGAGCAGGCATAATGAATCTTCGTAGAATATCTTTTACCGTATATTTCTTCAAAGGTCTTGGTTCTTTTACTGAGAGCTGATAGCCCACATTTAGTTAATTCTCTAATTCTATTTAAAATAGAGTCTACTTCTTTATTGGATTCTAGTGTGGATAAGAGTATATTGAGAGAGAAGATCGCATGAATATCTGAGAAAGATTTCTCCATAGGTAACCTGAGTCCACAGTATAGAGATTCCTCAGAGTTTGTAATTACATATTGGAGTCTGAGGTTTCTTAGAAGTTCATCGAGTCTTAATAATTCAGCATATATGGGCTCATCTACCACTACCACGCTCTTAACTTTTCTAGTAGGCTGGCCTATCGTCTTTGATAATTCCTCGATTTTAGCATGATTTTCAAGTAGGTCCCTAATACTTAATGTTACAGATACATATCTCCCTCTCAATAAGCTTTTAGAAATAATATATCTTAGCATCTTGAAGATATTCTCTAATTCCCTCCCATCATTTACTCTAAGATTTACCTCATGTTTTATGTTTATTATTGATGAAGCTATATCCGTCATGGTTTCAAACACTTCTTCATCATTACTTGGCGCTCGATAGCTTCTAGCAACTACTCCCGTAAGCCAGTAGTCTAGGGGGTAAAAGTCTAACCTCCCCGTAAGATGCATTTCTGCAGTATTTCTAGACAAGAAATCTTGGAGGCAGTATTCTCTCATTATTGATCTTGATGATTCTTCAATGAATTCCTTAGGGTCTCCCCTCTCAGAAGTCTTTCTTAGATGTTTTGATACATCGTATACGGGCATACCTATCCTAGAAAGCTTATGTCTATATTTCTCAAGCCCCATGTCAAGTAGCACAGTATTAACTAATTCACGGATCAAAGGTGCTGTTAGATACTCTATCTTGAGATTATGTAATTTTTCTTCAACTATCGATGCAATCTCCATAGCTAGCTTAGGTGTAATATTCGCTTCCTTCATAAGTGAGTTAATTATCTTAGTCTTATCAAATGGTTCAATTATATTTTCGCTCCTCCTAACTATCAGCATCTCCTTAGTTCCAAGAGCTCTCTCAAGCTTATCCAGATTTTCTAGTACTGTTAAACCAATTCTTGATATCTTATATTTGCCTGTTTCTTTATGGACTTCGATCAATCTAGAATCTAATAGCTTCTTTAAGTGGTAAGAAAACTTCCCTGCATCCCTATCCTTCTCCATCCCTAGAGAATCCATCAACTCTGAGTATCCCATCTCCTTTTTAGAGAGGAGCCTCAGCATCTTTAATCTCGTAATTGATGCAACGGACCCTAAAACATTATTGATATTTATGCTAACTTCTTCCAAATCAAGTCGAAGAAAATTTGCGTACTTACTCTAAAAATGTTGAGCGCGCTCATTATAGAAGGTATGAACTAGAGAATACTTTGATATTTCTTTGAGAATAGTCTACTGAAATTATGTGTCAAGATTAATTTAATGTAAGCTCAAGTCTGTGAAGAATTTTATAAGCTGCTTTATTTTTGGATGTTGGGGATTGATATTGGAATCTGAGTTCTATCAAAGAGTTAGAGATATTGTAGATGATCGAATTCATGGTTCAACGAGGATTGCTCTCAATCTTTTAACTTTTCTCTCAGAAAAATTAATCTACCTTGAAATACCTCAAGTAAGAAAAGTATTAAATGAGGTATTACGTATAGTTAAGAAGAGGTCATCTATTATCTTACCTGCAAACCTAGTATATATTCTAGGTGAAGCTATTGATCTATCAACTAGTAGGGGAATAAAACCTGATATCCGAAGGATAACCGAGCTACTCCTCTCATCATATAATCAGAAGATTAGAAAAGCAGTAGAAAATGCAGTAGACGTTCTAAGAGGTTGCAGAAGAATCTTTACTTTAAGCTATAGCTCCCAGGTAATTAATACTTTGAAGAAGATGTTAGGCGTTGAAGTATCAGTAATTGCTGGATGGCCTATCCTAGATGGGGTTAAAGCTTTGAGAGAGCTTACTTCCCACGGAGTTAAAATGAGAATTTACCCAGATTCTTCAATTTATGAAGTAGTCTCTTCTTCTGAAGCTGCTCTCCTAGGATGTGATGCAGTCTTATTAGATGGCTCAGCGGTTAATAGATCTGGTTCTAAAGTGGCTGCACTAATCTGCTATGAGAAATCTATTCCTGTATACGTTATCTGTGACTCAGTGAAGCTAGATCTCCAATCTATCTGGAAGCCTGAAACATGGAGTTACGAGTTTGAAGGAATAGAAATGAGTTTCCAAGTATTTGAGAAAGTAGAACCCAGTCTAATTTCTAGATATATTTCTGAGATAGGTCAAGATACTCCAAGAGATTTTGTAGAGAAGGCTTTGAGGGAAATAAGAGATTACCCATATAAGCTCATCCTTTAGTTGTAAGAACACATAGTTCTTCCTTTGAGTTACTTATCACATTTCTAAGAGTAGATCAACATGTTTTATGGCTTCATTTTATTTTAGCTTTATCTTTCTTGCTGGGTTCTCCTCGGTCTCTGCGGAGCGTATGGTATTGGTATGAATTCAACGCCTGGTCTTAAGCCAGCTGGTTGCGGATAAAGCTCCATTAATTTATAGACTTCTTCAGGTATCTCTGTCTTGACATCTATCCCCAGCCTTCTAATCTCTTCAACTGTTATTGGATAATCATGTGTCCATCTTCCCTCAACCATTATCTTAGCTAATTCTCTTGCTTTTTCCTCCCCCATTTTTTCCACTACCAAGTTATAGATGGTTTGCTCCATCTGGCGTACTGCTTTCTCAGCTATATCAGCTAGGATGAGATATTCTTCTTTTACTTTTTCTCTTCCTTTCTCATTTACTAGTTTGAGTATTGAGGCTGCAGGCAGTACTCCTAATCTCTGGTCAGCTATCTGCGGGTCTAGGGGTCCAAGTACTGCATTCTGATCCATCCATATCTCATCGGCAGCTAGAGCTATCAATGTCCCACCACTCATTGCATAGTGCGGTATTATTGCGATGGTTTTCCCTTTATGTTCTCTTAGCGCTAAAGCTATCTGAGTCGCCGCCAAAACAAGACCTCCAGGTGTATGTATAATAACAGCCATAGGCATGTCTGGTGGAGTCATTCTTATAGCTCTTAATACTTGCTCTGAATCTTCAATGTCTATATATTTGTAGAATGGTATCCCGAAAAGCCCTATTCTCTCCTGTCTATGTATTAATGTTATAACTCTACACCCAATCTTCTTCTCGCATCTCCTCATGAGCTCGAGTCTAGCATTCTGGAGAGTTTTTATCTTATATTGTGGCCACAAGAATATGAGGAGGATCAGGAATAACCAGAAGATGACCCCTATGTCAAATCCTCCATTCATGGAGTTACAGGTTATATTCATTAATATAAGGATTCAATCCATAAAGCTAATCTTAACAGCTGCTCATCCTTAGAAGATTTCTAGATCAAATGTATTCCAGCTTATTCTATTAAGCTATCCCAGAAATCTAATTCATACTGTTGTATTGTTTTTGCAATAAATCTATATCTCCCCCAATCAAGATATCTCTCAGAGATCTTTTCAGCTTTCTCTTCTAGTATGCCAAATGGTCCTGAGAATAAATCGAATATCTTCGTAGATTTTATATTTAAGATTCTAGCATGCTCCCCAAGCTTCTTAACGTTTTCACCCCACACTGGTAAATTTACGGTTAAAGCTACTGCTACATCTCCTGGTGAACCATTCAATGCAAGCCATGAAAGGAAGTGAGTGTAGGAGACAGCTTTTAGAGACAGCCTACTATAGTCTAGCTTAATGTTAAGTTCATAGGCTAGATCATGTAATGCTTTTAATGCTTCATAATCTCCATCTACTAGCATTTTGAAGAATTCAACTTCATCTAGAGCTATGGTTCTAGATAATACATGGGATAAAGCTTTCAGATCATGTGGTATAATGTAGAGTTGATTCTCCACGAATCTATTTAATACCTCTCTACTGGGTTTCTGTAATGATGGGTGGGTGAGGATCTTCTGATTTAAGTCTTTTAGTTCTTCTCTTAAATTCCCTATTATATTGGCCATTTCTCCTCACTATATGCTGCACTCCAAAACATATATTCATATTTCAATGCTAACTCAAAATATGGCCGCATCTCATCCACCGTAAGACTTGATGAGTCTACTTCATTCCTGAATATATCAACGATCTCTTTATATTCTCTAGAGAGATATGTTGAAGCCCATCTCCTATAGATTGTTGATGGGTTCGATTCAAGCTTATCTTTATGTTTTTCAGCGATCTCAAGATATGTCCAGAAGCATGGTAGTAGAGCTGCCATAGTAGTCCAGTAATCCATCATGTAACTTGTTGAGAGAAGGAAATTCATGTATGCAACATTAGATGGATTAGGAGTTGTAGATACAGCATCTTTAATCGAAAGATTCATGTCTGATAGAAGCTTCTCATAGTTCTCCATTTCTCCTGTAACAGTCATATATGCTAGATGTAGAGCTTTCTTAGTTTGCATAATGTTTGGAGCTTTTGCAGAAGCTATGCTTAACACCTTAGTCATGGTAACCAAGTAATTGTAGTCTTGAAGAATGTAATACTTGAACTTAGAAAATGGAAGCTCACCAGTATAGAGTTCTACTACGAAAGGATGGTTTAGTATCTTTTCCCATATATCTGAAGCCTTCTCCCTTAGGATAGATGATTTACTCATTCCGCATCTAAGGCAAATATATCATAAAGGGGGTATTTGAGAGATTCGCTTGGAAGAATAGCTTACTTGAAGCTGGGTCTCCTTGATAATAGCTTGGGGAGGCTAAGAGGCTTGAAGGGTTTTCCTTGATTATGTTTTTTTATTTCCTCAATTAATCTATCCAGCTTCATGTATTCTATCTTTCCCGTTTCTCTTATTCTAACTGCTAGTTCTCCTCTCTCTTTCTCTCTATCTCCAAAGACTACTATGTATGGTATCCACTCACTCTCAGCATCCTTAATCTTCTTATCAACTGTTTCTTCTCTATCATCTATATCAACTCTAATCTGTTCTTTCTCAATTTTGTCTAGTAAGTTCATGCAGTCTTCTACATGTCTTTCAGCAACAGGTATTAATCTGACTTGAGTTGGTGAGAGCCATACAGGTAGCATTGGCTTCCCTCCTTTCTCCATAATCATGTAGGCTTTCTCAAGCAATGCATAGATAACTCTCTCAATTGCACCGCTTGGAGAGCAATGAAGGATAATAGGGTATTTTCTAACACCATCTTCATCCACGTAAGTTATACCATATTGTCTGGCATTCTCAACATCTATCTGGTCTGTTGAAAGAGCTGCAGCCTTCTTCTGACCATCGATAAAGTTAAACTCCCACTTCAATATGAAGTAGAAGAATCTTTCATTCCACATCTCTGCGAGAACAGGTCTACCGAAAGCTTTCACCAACTCATAGATGAATTCTTTGTTTTCTTCATAGAATTCTCTAGTAAACCTTATAGCCATCTCTAAATCGTCTTTCTTTAATCCGGCTCCCTCAAGGACTTCAAGGCTTAGCTTAAGCCTCTTCTTCATCTCTGCTTTAGCTTGTTCTATATCCTTAACGAATGCATGAACATCAGGCATCGTAAATGCTCTAAGCCTCCTAAGACCTGCTAGCTCTCCACTTTTCTCTCTCCTGAAACTATATCGAGTTAATTCATAGAGCCAGAATGGTAGATGACGGTACGATAAAACCATGTCACTAGCCATTAAGAATTGACCGAAACATGCAGCAAATCTCAGAAAGTATTCTTTATCTTCTGTTTTAATAACATATTGTCTAGCAGGAAATCTATGTAAGTATTTCTCTAGACTTGGATGATGCATATCATACATTACTGGTGTCTCAACTTCAACGGCACCATACTCGATAACCTTACTTGTAACATACTCTTCTAAAAGAGATTTAATCAATCTACCTTTAGCAGGCCAACGCATATTCCCAGGATCACTGCCGCTTTCATAGTCCGCTATCTCAAGCTTCTTCATTAACTGAACATGAGGGGGCTGCTCTAAGACAGCTCTAGACTTAGCTATCTCATAGCGTACTAAATACTCTAAATTACTATAGTTTTTGAAGTCAAACTCTTCTACAGGGATCATCTGACCATCTGGAGTTAAGATGAACCAATAAGACTTCAATTTCTCCTCCATCAATAATGCTTTAGATAGAGTCTCTCCCCCAGATTCTGGAAGACTGCTATAACTTCTAAGCTGCTCAGCTAATGGGTGTCCTTTAACTGAGATCACTAAACGCTTATTCCACCCAAATGGAGCACAATGTATATCTATCTTCTTTGAAGATGCTTCTTCCCTAATCTTTTTGAGCATATTTAGTGCTTTGTAGGGAGGAGCCAGGTTAATGCTTAGATGAGCATATGGGTATACAACTAACTTGTTTATCTTCATTCTACCCATAAAATCTAGAGCATCTTTAACAACCTCACTTGCTAATTCTTCAGAATCATCTTTCTCAATACTTATGAGAAGTAGGAGGGCATCATCTACTCTATACACTTTCTTTTCTACATCTTCATAAACTGAACTCTCTACCTGAATCGGCTCATACTCCACAAAATCTACATGTAGTTGGAGCACTTTCAATACTTGAACACCTGCGTTAAAACTTTGTATAGGCTACTTTAAACCTTTCTTAACTTCTATGATCTAGGAAAAACTTATGCTATATAGCATAAGCCTCCTATGTAGAGATAAAAAGATGTAGATAGGGATGTATCTAAAGAATGAAGAAAGATAGATTGGCGGCTAAAAACAATGGCTTCTCAGCATCCTGACAATGCTTCTACCCCAAGTTAGCGTCATAGCGAAGTAATAGCTGGGGAAGGTGGAATACATGGAGCATACTATAATTATTCCATTCTAGGATGTCAAGAAGCCATGCGGGATGCAGGAAGGTAGAGATATAGATCCACAAGTAGTAAGGAAACTCTTAACAAAATATGGAGAATATTTCTCTAAGAATAAGCTGGGTGAACATGTTTTCCTAACTCTTAGACTTCCAAACCCATTAATAGAAGTAATCGAGAAGAAGATATTACTAGAAACTCTCGAATCTATACCGAAACATAATGATGTGACAGGTAGTTCCTCCAACGGGTATCCTACCCTCTATTTTTGAAGTAATCCTCCATTTACAATAAGCTATGTTGACTTGGTTAGAGTTAGAGAAACATATAGAAAAAGTTATCGTTGAGACTATAAATGAGCAGATAGATTACCATGGTCTAAAGCTGAAAGAATTAGTAGGAGAAGCCTCCCTAGAGAGATAAAAGTCACACCGCTTATAGAAGGCTTGAACTCTCCAACTACATGCCACTAAATATTAAATAAATATATTGAGCTGGTTTCTCCAAGCTACGTTAGAGTCTTTATAGCAAGGTCTGACTCTGCATTAAACTACGGCTTTGTAGCTACTACTCTCCCTTCAAAACTAGCTTTATCGAATATTCGAACAGTTGAGGCTCATTCAGGTATAAAAATATATCCAATAATTGGAGCAAGCGCTTACCTTTCAGAGGTCACAACTCACCGGAGAATATTGATGGCTTTGTAAATGAATATAGAGGGGTCTGGACAGTAACAATACAATCTGCTTATAGATATGATTACTCTGAAGGTAGAGTCATAGAAGCTATGAAGAAATTAAACGGTATCCTCCCATACAGTGAACTGAAAGATTTCACTGGAACAAAGAAACCTATTACTAGTCTAGTTCAGAAGTTCTTAGAAAAATATCATGAATCTCTTGAACCAGCGATAGATGCTGTAAACTATGTTGCATCATTAATCCCTGCTCGTAGGAATAGGAAGCTACACATCGGGTTATATGGATACTCTGGGAGGGTTAAAGGTAAATCCATGCCACGGGCGATACTATTCACAGGTGCATTTTATTCTCTAGGGATGCCTCCGGAATTCATAGGTATAAGAGTATTAAAAAATCTAAGTGAAGAAGAATACGATATTCTTAGAGGAGGAGCCCATGCCCCTGCACTTATCCCACAACCACCCCAGTTAATTGAAACTAGAGTAACAGCGACATTTGTTATAGAAGCGATAGTAATCTAGCCTAGACAAACACTGAAGAGCAGGTGGAAAACAATTTTCTCACGTAACCGTATTCTAGTTTTTCCAATGTCTAAGCGGAGATATATTGAGATCAAAGTTGCGAGAAGCAAGAATATGATAGGAACTGACAATGTAAGAAGCTCAAATTGCAAAGAGAAAAGCCTGACAATATTTAAAAATACAAATAATTAAAAACAACCAACCTATATCACCTAGTAATGCCTGTGAGATTACAAAGATTGCTAGTAAAATGCATATAACGCTCCATATTGAGAAGACGTAGCTTGCGGGGGTTATTAAAGTCGGGTTTTCATCAGAGGTTTGAGCTGTAATTTTTACCGCTAATCAACGTGGTGTTGGCAGCCGATGTATTCACTAAGGTTGCAGCAATAAAGCCTACTAAATCTAGCCATCTTAGAAAATACAATGAATTAATCTTCATGAGTTACGCTAATCTACTTTCTTACATCCCAAGCTAAAAAGATCTACCTAAAACTTTCCATTACAGCGCTAATCCTGCTTGCCAGCTTTTTCATAATTTTTACTTTTTATCCACCAGAGCCACCCATATTCCAAGACCCATTAACGGGAGGATATGGGTCAAAGCGTAAAGTTCTTACTAGTTGAGATGATAATATAAGTCGTTGAATCTTTCGATATGACGAATAACAACATCCTCAACTATGTATACAGATTTTATCTATCGATACTAATCATCAAACTGAGCAACAGAAATCCACTAATAAAATTAAAATCTCTCATCAGAGAGAATCTCTAAATCTTACTGTAAAACGAATATAAAGGTGATGGAGACGGTAATCCGAAAGGTAAAATTAGACTTTTTAACTAACTAGATATCAAGACTATTCAAGAGTACGAAGAAATTTAGAGGAAATGAATTGACCGCTAACAGAACCTGCATTTAATTTTATACACACGATATTATTCGCCGGGGGTGGGATTTGAACCCACGAGCCCCGTCTGGGGCATCGGCTAACACATCTTATTCTGACCTATCATCCCAATACTGATCTCGAGGCCGACCCTCTACCTGGCTGAGGCACCCCGGCTTAAGATTATCCTGTCTCCGGAGCTAATTATCAGAGTGTATAGAGTTAATTGTTGATTTAAGTCTTACTGAGGGGCGTGCATCCCTCCGAACTTTTAGGTAAATGTAATATTACAGAATGAAGTTGGGGCCGGCTTGGTAGCCCCGGCCACCCACATAAATCTTTAAGTAGACCTCACTTCAAGCCTTTCAGGCTCGCTGAAAACAAAAATAGCTCCGTGTGGGTCTCGCCAGGCTTATACCTCAGCCCTCCCCAGCGAGCCCATTTGATTCTTTATGTCTGTCACCATCTTTAGAGCCTCCTTAAATCCCTAGTCGACGTAGCTCACTATTCTTCCATAAAATTGCGTTTGTAAGCATTGTTAAATATCTTTGAGCTCTATGATTATATCCTTCACCCTTCTAGCATCATATTCTCTAGCCTTGAATAATCCATGATACTTCATAGACTTATATTTGATGTGAGAGGTGCAAAGCGAGTAATGGTTGGTAAGGAGCGCCGGTATTGGGATCTAAAGCCAGACTATAAGCTTGGTGAAAAAATGAGCTTGCTTAAGATTGCAAGGTAGAAGCTCATCAACTCTATTAATGTTGGTTGATGCACAGCTTTAGAATCAATCTGTGAAAAGCCATTCGGTCGAGTCGATGTTAACATAATGATTATTGGAAACATATCTATTAAGGCTGCTAAAGCCCTAATTCCTGCATTCTTTATCGTTGAGTATGCTCTCTTGCTCTTCTTAATAATACGGTTGCTTGCCACAGCATCTACCTAGACGATCCCTAATAAATCTTCTTATATTCAATTATTGTGTCCTCCTCTCATGATGTATAGACCACCAATACCCTTCAGCATACGATATATGTGCTCTAAGGAAATGGGATATTGTCTAAGGTGTACCATTTGTACCTTTATATACCAACCATGAAGCTTAGTGGTAGTAATGGGCATTACGGTATCCATTAAGGTTCGTAAAGAGATGTCGAGCTGGCCGATAGGATGGTTAAATACGGGCTTGCTAGGAGTAGATCTCATGCATTTAATATACTTATTGAAAAGGGCCTGCATAGTGTTCGGATAAGGCTTTAAATACTATTGAGAGGTAGTATTTCCCGACTTAGGCGATTATAAGAAGCCTCCTTAACTATATAACTTCTTATCCGGACACTATCAGGGCCTGAATGAAGTTATGAGGGGGATCGAGTTCTGGGAGCAGATATATGGAGATGTTGAGGGGCTGGAAAAGTCGGGCTTCAAGATCGCTCATGATGGATTGAGTAAAATGCTGAAGAGGGGAGAAGTAGATGATATACATTGATATGAACATTATCGTTTCATATATTGATAAAGAAGGCCCTAACTATGATAGAGTAATAGCTTTGACTATCTCTAAATTCCGTAGCCTGGGTGTATTGTTGCTAAGGTCGCAGAAATCCAAACGAAAAATCACCTAGAAAAAGCTTAAATAGTCTAGAGATGAATTCTTTACCTACACAAGTAGATGGGGAGAGGGTTGTAAGTCAGCTCACACTACTTGAATTAACATCTATTTAGGCAAGAGCTGAGCTGGAAAAGCCTATAGCACTAGCTACATACTCTATTAGAAGATTTGGCGCCTCGATAATTGAGACCGATCTTAATAATGATTGTGAGAAAAAGTTTAAGATACCTCCCCACTCTCAGACTTGAAGCCTTGATCTACTCATATTAACACATCTATGGCAAATATGGAGCGAACATGACGGAGACTTTATCAGTAAAAGTAAATTCGCCAAAACTCTTGGAGAAATAGCTTTCAGGGGGGCGAGGAAAGGAGAATACGGGTTTATCATTCTCTCATCTTCAATGAGCCCTAATGCCAAATGAAGAAGAACTAAACTGACAAGAAGATTGTTCGAAATAATTTTGAGGTATAAATTTCCTGTTCATGTTTTTAACAAAATCAAAGCTTACGTTGAGGGATTTAGACTTATTGAAAGAGATTGATAAGAATGCAATCCTACCTGCAAATTTGAGATCAGAACTGAAACGCGGAGTAATAATCTCTTTTTCAATCTCGACCCTCGATAAGAAGCTAGCTGAGATTCTTCAACCAGGAGCACCAGCACTAAGAGAAAGGTCGGAGACTATGGAAAAATATAGTGAAGAAAGTTTCCTCACAGGAGCTTGTTATATTCCCGTTCTACCATTTCTTTCAGATACAGAAGAGTAGCTTGAGCTTATGAAAACTCAGGCAGCTGCCCCCATACATATCTTCTGGATCGCCTTGATTCAAAGTCTACTCGCCGGGATTACAGTAAAAGCTGTTGTGATTTTCGGTGAGAAATTGGGTTAGCGTGGTTTTCTTCTAAGAGAACTTAGTTACATGGATTTCTGGAGATTCTCAGCCATCATCGGACTCATTTAGGGTGTATGGCATGTCCCAGTCATCCTTCAAGGACATAATTATCCCAGCATCCGGTGGAGGAGTATTCATGATGATGATCTTCTGCCTCCTACTCTCTCCTATTTTCAGCTACATTAGAATAAAGTCGAGTTCCGTCGTTGCAGCTGCTATTATGCATGGTACCCTCAATGCTACTAGAGGATTCAGATCATTAATAGTAGAGTTTAGAGATAGAGTAAAGACGAGAAGAGAATTAACGAAGACAAGAATCATAATATACAGCCTAAAGATATAGTAAGATGGGCATACAGATAAATTGGACATACCCAGCATGGAGAAATGCATATATGAGGGGGTGAGGTAAGCAATAGTATGTCTGTAAGCTTTGGGGGTAAGTTTCTTCCAACTAAGCTTGAGTTGATTAGGATTAAGCGCTCGCTTTCTGTTGCTAGGAATGTTCATAGAATACTTGAGGATAAGAGAGATGTCTTGATAAATAAGTTGAATGAGATGATTGAGAAAGCTGAGAAAGCTAGGGTTGAGCTCTATGCGCCTCTACGGGAAGCGTATAACAGCCTCTCTAGAGCATACATGAGTATCGGGATCTCTACTCTAGATACGATAGCTTCAACAACACCTGAAACGATAGATCTTGAGATACGTTTAAAAACAATTCTAGGAGTGAAGATCCCAACGATAGATGCAAGATTTACTGAGCCTCCTCTAACATACGGGTTCAAAGATACTAATGCATATCTAGATGATGCTGCTCAAAACTTTAGAAAACTTATACCAAGGATATGTGAAGCAGCAGAAATAGAGAATACAATATTTAGGTTAGCGGAAGAATTGAAGAAGACTCAGAGGTTGTTGAACGCATTGGAGCATGTAGTAATTCCAAGATATGAAGAAGCAATAAAATTCATCTCGATGACTCTTGAAGAAAGAGAAAGAGAAGAATTCGTAAAACTAAAGCATATCAAGAGGGTGCTTGAGAGAAGGAAGATGGAGGAGGTTGAGAGGGTTGAGCTTAAAGTCTAAGGTTAAGGAGAAAGTTGAAGGAGAATTTAGAGAGCTTGAGGATAAATTGATGAAAATGGTACAGGAGAAGCTTGAAGAATTAAAAGAGAAAGTAAGAGAATCTTCTAGAGCTGTCTTGGGATAAGCTTAACCATTAGTTAATTTTTAGTATGGTTTCGTGAATGTTAACCGGTTTAACAATATGTATGGAGCATATACTGGTTTATCTACCTCCCACCAAGTTATCCAATACTTCTCCTGGCTGATCTCACGTATACTCTTTAATATGTTTAGCATGTTATCGCTTATCCTGAGATTCTTTACTGGATACTCTATGCTACCTCTCCTAACCCTGAAGACCCCATCTCTCGGAAGAGTTGAGAAATCACCTGTTCTATAATTCTGGTATCTTAGATACCAATTATTAGTAACGTATATTCCATCATCGATACTTGATATTAAGCTATCTAAAGGCTTACCGCCACCTTCTACGAGGAGATTGAAAGGCTGTGGAACGATTAGCCCAGCATTTGCAGTAGATTCTACTCCAAACTTTTTAGCCGTAGTTGAGTTATGTAAGTATGTTTTCATAACCCCTGAATCTATGATAACATTCCTTCTCGTTGGTAGCCCTTCATCATCGAATGGCTCAGCTCCAACCGTTCCAGGGATGGTAGGATCATCGACTAGTGTTAAAACGTTTGAAGCTATCTCTCTTCCTATCATGTCGGCTAGGAAGGAGAGGCCTGCATCAACGTAGAAAGCTGAAGAAGCATCCCCCACCTGCTCAATGATACTTGCTGAGATCATTGGTCCGAGTAGAGCTTCATATGTTCCAGGTTCACACTCAGTAGGATTCACAGCGAGCTTAGCGATCTCCCCAGCTATCTTCCCAGCCATCTCTGGGTTAAAGCTTTTATCATCTGTAGCTATAGAGACGAAGTGACCTGTTGCATCGTCTGCTGCGAAGGCTCTCACAGAGATGGATATGCTTGAGGATTTTGATACGCCTTCAGCTCCGTTACTCGTCTTTAGTATCCTTCTTCTCGTAGTGTAGGTTAATGTGCCTGCAACCCTTCTTGCACCTTCATTTAATGCTGCATTTACCGCGGTCTCAACGTACCCAACTAGGTATTCAGGTAAACCTTTGATTTTACCAATCTTGAGTAGCTCAGGTTTGTAGCTAAATGGTCCTTTAGGTAAGGGGGCGTATATATCTGATGGTTGACTATTCTTAGCCATCTCAACAACATCCTTCACAGCTTTCTTAATAGCTGCATTCGAAGTATCGTCTACTTCAATTATAGCTCTCTTCTCTTTAATAGCAACATATACAGCTGTTTTTTCATCCATCATCTCTTTAACAACAGTTACTTCATTATTTGAGAATCTAATCATCCTAGTCAAAGCTTTGTAAACCTCGATAACGGTATCTGTTGCACCTAAGCTTGAGGCTAACGAAATGAACCTGTCCAAGGATGTCATCACGAGATATAGAGATACATTAGGATAAAAATATTTCAATAGAATAGATGTTTGAGTGATTATAGATATTCTGATTGAATGTTTTTAAATTCAAGTAGAGTATATTCTATAGAGGTATGGCTCAGAGCATCAGCTTGGAAAAGGTTATCTCACTTCTCAGTCTCTCCTATGAACAGGTGGTTTCAGTCAGCTTACATAACCCGAGACAGTTTGAGGCTCAATCGGTTTCAGGCTATTCTAAGCTTCTAGTAGTTTTGAGTAGAGGAGATGGAAGAGTGAAGATTATAAATAGGAGGATTGATGGTGTACAGATATCTGTTACAATTATTGATGAATCTCTATTCAGAAAAGACTGCCTTAATGAGGAACTTGGAGGAGCTGCGGCACATCTACTCCTAATACCCTACACACCCATACTAGGTGAGGAATTCTTGAGGAGCATGGAGGCATCATATTTTAGACATATATCTATGGAGTCTTTTAGAAACCTAATACTAAGCTACAAGCTTTCATCAACCTTCTTCATAGTAACTCCAGAATACATACTCTACGATAAGCTGAAGAGGATCTCTACAATCTACCCGTTATCTAGGATCCATGTCAAGAATCTAGATAGGGGGAGCATAGAGATAGTATTAGGGAAGCTTAAGAAAAGTCTAGATACTCTAGTCTATGAAGGCTACCTAAAGAAGAACGTTATTGGGTATTCTCCTACAGAGAAGCTTGTAGATAAAGTACTCTCAGAGAAAACATTAATCAATACTTCTGAAGACCTTGAGCATATCTTTAAGCTATACATATCTACAAAGCAATCCTCAGTCCTTGACTTCATAAGATATGCAACACTAGACCCCTCCACATTAATGATTCCAAAGATACCCGACCCGGAAGACTATCTCTACACAATAACTAGTCTTGGCCCCCAACCATTCCCGATAAGACTAACGGTTGAGGAATTCGTTAAAAATCTAGTAGGAGTGGACGTAGGAAAAGTTAAGGTTAAGAGGAGTGGAGGAATACTGAATGCAACTTATACTGTAGAATTCTACAGAGGGGGGAGGCTTGAAAGAATATTCGTTAAGAAGTATCTTAACTGGTCGGATTTTAAATGGGTTGCAGCATGGCTCTGGGCACTTGGAGTGAAAAACTTCTCTATTATGGCCTCGACTAGGATGAGTAATGAAATATTCTTCATAAACAAGCTAGCGGAACTCGGATTTAATACAGCTGAAGTACTCCACATAAACTGGAAAGACAAAATCCTCTTCCAGAAATATATTGAGGGGGAAAATACTATACAATACATTAAGAGTAGAGGGCTGGAAAAAGCAGGGGAAGCTGCTGAGAAGCTGGGTAGAGTAGTAGCTGAACTCCACTTAAATGATGTAACTATGGGGGACTGTAATCCATTCAGCTTCATATTTACAAGTAGCCAGGAAATATACTTAACAGATCTTGAACAATGTTCTCTGAAAGGATTAAAGCCATGGGATTTAACAGAACTCATCCTATATACTGCACATTATCTTCCAGCAAATCTAGTTGAAGAATTCGCATACATATTCTCAAAAGCATACCTAGAAAATGGTGGAGATCCAGGAGACTTGAAAGAATCCACTGAGCAGAAGTATACTAGGCTCCTCTCACCTCTCACTCCATTCTGGATACAATCTAGAGCAATCAAGGGAATCCAAAAAATATTAGAGGAGAAAGGATATTATTAGAAGTTTCCATCAGTCCTTAAGTAATATGTATCTCGCTAAACTCTTCTAAGGTCTTCTAAGCTTATACTAGCTATTCTTCTTCTCTCAGGATCATAGAGGTATATTGTATTTTCATCTTCGTCTCCAGTCATTCTATGGCTTCCATCACAGAAGGGGTAAGCGAGGCTTAACCCACACATGCATATCGCAATTCTTTCACCAGACTCGGTCGTATGTATGAAGGGTCTCTTAGCTGTATGAATAATTACGCGAGGCATACTACGTCAACTAAAGATGATAATATTTTATTAAATAATTTTCACCCATTTACTCAATCAAGGATCTATGAGAAAATTATTTAAATTAAGAAGTTTCCAATAATATGTCTTCCCAGACCCCCTACATCTAAACCGATACTAGGCATACCCTACCCTATAAGCATGGACAGTGATTTGATAAGCTCATGATGTAGTGAATCATATAGTTTATTTATATAAATTATATGGGGCTGTGAATAAACTATCAGTTATAATTCGTCTTCACAATACTATCAAGATAAAATGGAGGTTATGAAGTTTGCTGAGTCTTATGCCAGAGATGCCCTGGCAACGTCTAAGACTGATGCCAAGGTATACTAATTCTGTTGCCTTTAAAAGTATATATTGGATGGTCATTCGAAGACTGATAAGAGTGGTGCATGTCTTCTATGGAAAGCCTATGAGCTATCGCTAACTAAAGGAAATACTCATAGATACTTTAGGCTTTGACTATTGTTGACGTTGAGCCAAGACCGCCATTAATGAGAGAAGAGATGCTGTATAAGAGTCTTCAGAGAGTTCAAGGAGCTGTTATGATTGGTGTCGATGCTGGAAGCGATATCAAGATGTTAGAGAAGATGGTTGAAGATGTTAGAAAAGAGATTGCTGATAAAGCTACTAGGCTGATTCCAGGATTCATAAATATAGCCAAATATCTAGGACTTGACTTGGATGATATTAACGGATTGAATGGACTAACTGGGCTACTAGTATACATTAAGTCAGCATCTTACCGAAAATCTATCAGGTATCTTGGACCCTATAAGGCCAGGGGTAGAGATGCTTGGAGGATAAAGAAGTATAGCAGTAAGGCTTAGAGATACCTAATAATGCTTACGAATGCAGTCCTATGGAAGAATGGAGAGATAAGTATACCAAGATATAGAGATATGAGAAAGGTTCTGAAGATATTGGTTGAGTCGAGGAAGCAGATGGGGCTCGCTGGAAGGAAGGCTGGGGCATAAGCCCTGGCAAGACTCATATGAACTCTTTATAGCTCCCAGCGGGCCCAAGAGGTCTGAAGTGAGAGCTATGCTGATTTATTTATGAGTGGTTAGGGCTACTAAACCAGCTCTCCCTCAATTTTTCATTTAAATCAGCAGCCTGATATGCTCTCTTCCAGCCGCCTCAAAAGACCCAAACAATATATTGTAAAACCTATTGCTGCTCCTCTTATCTATTACTTCTTCAAGTTTTCCATAGACCTGCAGTCTATCTCCTTCATGGAATAATGCAGTATAGGTGAGGTCGTAGCAAGTTAGTTTTTCTACGGGATACCTGTCCCCGCTTATCTCTGCGTACCCTTCTACTAAGTAGATTGAGGGGGTAAAACATGAATTAGATGAGTCTACTACTTCAAGCTCTGCTTTAGCTATCCCAACCTTCTTATAAACGTAATCTCCATACACCTCATTCAACTCATCTATCTTCCTTACACCATATACTGAGAAATCTACTCCATGGTATGTTCTCTTATGCTTAACCCTCTTAGCAAGCTTCTCCGCATCACTCCAACTAATAGGATAGACCGTACTGAATCTCCATAGACTGTGGTCGTAGCGAGGTGAAGTCTTCTCCTCCAGCATATCGATGACTTTCCAGTAATTTTCTCTACCATAAACAACTAAGTCTACATCTGATTTTTCATGATGTATTCCTAGCAAGATTGAGCCTGTTACACCCAGATACTCTAAGCCTACACCTGAAATATCTGAGATCTCATAGACAAAGTCTACAAGGAACTGCTCAAGAACGTCTCTAGTATCTTTCACGATAATATTCTTTAAACCTTCTATGCAACTATAATGCTTCAGTACTTTCATAGATGGAAGGAAAAACATTTCTGCGCCTAACATCTCGTCAAGCCTAACATATTCTGGTCTAGAGGTCTTAAGATAATCGAGAAGCTTCCTCAACTCACTCATACTATACTTCTGAATAGTTCTACGGAAGGCTTGCCCCCCTCTTCTCCATGGACCAGGACCAGGAGTATACTTAGGGTAGGCAAAGAACCCTTCAGGAGGGTGGACATCTCCAACTACGCAGAACATCCAGCCATCAAAATCCTCTAAGAAGTCGTGGTCTCTAACAACATTCATCTAAACTTAACCAGCCAGCATATAGATATTGATCAACCGAGAATTAAACATAATTCTTATAGAGATAGACTCTACTTCAATATCCAACCTTAACTATTATCGAAAAGTCTTTAAACTAGATGGGAGAGATTAATCCGTGGATGATGTGAGCGGGTAAATCGGATCTTTCGGATGAAGAATGATACCCGGACTGATATTATAATCATGTGTTTCCGCCAGAGCATAGTAAGAAGTTAACTAATCTTATCATGGTTGTTGTTACTTCGTTGCAGGTATGATTCTATCTCTTTCATTATTTCCTATGAATATTCTATATATTTTCTTGTCTTGGTATCGTACTTCTTCTAGCCTCCCTTCTACTACTACTGTATCTCCAGCAGACGCTATTTCTGCATACCTACTCCTCATAGACATTATCTGTGAAACGTATCGGGCTTTATCATCTCCTTCTACTAGATTTAGTACTCTGACATAGTATAGGTTTGGGGTTGTCTTACCGAGTTTCGAGTCGACTACTCTACATAGTATCTTCGCTCTACCTATTTCTCTAACTATCTGGGATAAGCTTTCCCAGTATTCATCTAGGAGTGGAACAATCTTGGATGTGTATAGTCTATTCTTGAAGACTCCTGTTAATAGTTTTCTAGATTCAAGCTTCAACCATTCTTCTGGAGAGGTGTTCGAGTCCATTCTAGTCTTAATTAACCAATCAAGTGTGTTTACGGGTTTTGTAAGATTCATAGCTCTTAATTCTCTGAGAACTTCAATGAATCTTTCACCTGAGCCCAGCCCATAAACTACTAAGTCTATATCTGAGCTCGGGTCATCAAGTCCCAGGAGGATCGAGCCTGAGACTCCAACTTTTATATTTGCAGAATGCTCTATCATCTCTTTTAATACTAAAGCATCTCTACCAGCATCCGTATCTGCTTGGTTAAACTCAAGAGGATTGTATATTTCTTGGACATCATGTAACGGGATTGTGGGTGTCAGTTGACCGGTAAAATCCAGCTTCTCAATGTATTGAGGTTTATTCTTCTCTAAGTATCTGATGGCTTCTCTTAGACTCCTAACCCTGTGGTATTTACCATCTAGCATCTGCACATAAACGGGGATAGCTATAATCTTTCCAGGAGGATGTAGAACACCCTTTACAGCATATATATCTCCATCAACCTCTACATAATAGCCTTCCAGAATCTTCAACCTACCTCTCATTATTAATGCTACATCAAATATCTATATTTCCTTAAACTATCTAATAGTGTTGAAAAGAGTTAGAACAATCTCTATGAGAGGTTTCACAGTTAAGCTGATGATAGATTCTAAGGTTTATCCTCCATCATTTACTACTAGACTGATGGCTGAGAATCTTCCAGATCTTAACGGCCTGGATGTGTTAGACCTTGGAACAGGCTCAGGGATACTCGCGATCATAGCATCAAAACTTGGAGCACGTAAAATCATCGCTACAGATATTTCTAGGAGAGCTCTAGCTAACGCCTCCATAAATCTTAGGATAAATAATATTGAAAATGTTGAGCTAAGGTACGGAAGCTTATATCAACCTGTAAAAGGTGAAACCTTCAATGTGATAATCTCCAATCCACCCATGACCCCATCCATCCAGCCCCTCCCCAGGTACACCTGGGGTGGAGCAGATGGAAGAATCATACTCGACAAGATAATATTGGATTCACCTAAATACTTGAGAAAGAAGGGTAGATTGATTATCCCAACTATTTCACTGGTTGGGATAGAGAAGACTTGGAGGCTGCTTAACCAAACAGGGTTCAAGGTTAACGTTTTAGATTATAGTTGGAGACCTTTCGGGAGGAGGCTAATGGAGATAAAAGATTACATTGACAAACTTAAGCATGCTGATTACTTCTATGATACTCTTCGGAGACCATGCTGGAGGATAATCCTCTATGAAGCTATCCTTCCATGATCTCTTCTACTGCCCGTCTAAGCCTTCCAATACCCTTCCTAATGTTATCTATTGAGTTAGCGAAGCTTATTCTTATGTATCCTTCACCGTAGCTCCCCATAGCTGTACCATGTAGGAAAGCTACACCATACTTCTCAATCAAGTCTAATACGAATTCTTCAGAGTTCTTACCAACCCTACTCAATATACGGGAGATATCTACAAACGCGTAGAATGCTCCAGTAGGCTTAACAAATCTTATGCCATCTATCTTAGAAAGCTCTTCAACAACAACATCCCGCCTCTTCTCATACTCTCTAACCATCTCATACACAGGCTCCTGGGGCCCCCGGAGAGCAGCTATAGCAGCATGTTGAGCAAAAGATACGGGGCAAGAAGTCATGACGTTCAAGACTTTAACAAGGTATGGATGAAACTGTTTTGATATAGCGGTGTATCCAAGCCTCCAACCCGTCATCGCATACCTCTTAGAGAATCCATCTATAAGCACTACTTTATCGATGTCTGAAGCATAATTTAGTGGAGAATAATGCTGTAAGCCATCAAAAAGGATCGGTCGATATATCTCATCTGAGACAATGTAGAGTTTATGGTCTTCAGCAAGCTCAACTATACCTCTAATCTCTTGACTTGATAAAATAGATCCACATGGATTACTAGGCGAATTCAATACAATCATCCTAGTTTTAGATGTTATCATCTCTGAGAGAACATCAGCTTTCATAGAGAATCCATTATCTATCGTGAACCTGTAGGGTACGACTCTCGCACCAGCATATCTCGCAGCAGAACTATATGCTGGATAACCAGGATTAGGATATATTACTTCGTCCCCTTCTTCTAGAAGAGTTAACATTACTGCAAAGACGGCTTGCTTAGCTCCGACAGTAACAGCTATATTACTTCTCCAATCAAAATCTACCCCATAGACCTCTCTAAGATACTCGGAAATCGCCTCTCTAAGCTCTTGTATCCCAGGCGTTGGAGTATAATGAGTTTCATTCCTCCTTAATGCTTCGATCGCAGCCTCCTTAATATGTTGAGGAGTGTCAAAATCAGGTTCACCAATCTCTAAGTGGACTACATCTATACCCTTCCTCTCTGCAAGCTTAGCTTTCTCAAGAACGATGAAAGCCGCTTCAGCCTGTAGATCAAGTATACGTCTCGGGATAGAGAAACCCTCTACAACCATTCTTCCCACAATCTAGATAAGCTAACTCTAGAGTAAAAATATTAACTATATATGCTGAGATACTTCCATCTATCTACGATAATTAAAATCTTGAGGAGTACTAATGGTAGTAATCCAAGAAGGTGTGGATTTGACTGTCAAGATAACGTTTTTAGTATGAAGTTGAAAGCATTATTACGGAGAGAGGTATTGAGTAAGGCGGAGAAAAAGCTCTGGCGTAGGCTCTACAAGTATGATAGAGAGCAGAGATACTTAAGGAAAAGGTCTGAGTTAGATGAAGCTCTTGAAGAAGTCTTTGACCAGACCACGTTAATGACCATCTACAATCTAATGAAGAAGGGATTAATCAAGGAGTTTTACGGAGTTGTTAGCGCAGGCAAGGAATCTAGAATATATCTTGCAAGAGATTCAAGCTTAAATTATGTAGCTGTAAAGATATATTTAGTGGCTAGCGCAGAATTTAGAAAGAATAGAGTAATGTATGTTTCAGGTGATCCAAGATTTAAGCGTATACCAAATGATTTTAGGAAATTCATATATCTATGGGCTAGAAGAGAATACAGTAATCTTGAGGCAGCCTACAATGCAGGAGTGCCTGTACCTAAACCATTATTCGTTGAAAATAATGTTTTAGGAATGAGCTTCATAGGAGAAGATGGGCAGAGGTATCCTACACTAGCAGAAGCTAAGGTTGAGAGAGATGTTCTCATAGAAGTCTACCCACGAGTAATTGATGCTGTAGAGAAGCTATATCGTGAAGCGAGACTAGTTCATGGAGACCTTAGCGAATACAACATCTCCCTACTACCAGAAAACCATATAGCCTTCATAGATCTATCACAAGCAGTACATATAGAGCAGCCACAAGCTGACCAACTTCTCTTAAGAGACTTAAGGAATATCGTTAGATACTTCAAGAAGAATGGTTTAGAAGTTGAAGATTATAGAGAACTTTTTATGAAGATAACTGGTCGCACACCAGTATTCGATGTAAGTGAAGAATAGGTGGGGGTGACAGAGAATGGAGACAAACTACTTCATAGTGAATGTACCATTAGAGAGGGTTGGAGTCTTGATCGGCCAAAGAGGAGTAGTAAAGAAGACTATTGAGGAAAGACTTAATGTTAAGCTTGATATAGATAGCTCGTCTGGAAGTGTTAAGATAGAGCTAGCTAAACCATTAAGCGAGGTTGGAGACCCTATAGCTCTCTTTAAAGCTAGGGATGTTGTTGAGGCAATCGGTCGAGGATTCTCTCCTGAGAGAGCTTTCAGATTATTCTCTGAGAACGCTATCTTAAGCATAGTAAAGATTGACGACTACATAAAACCTACTAGAAGCAATCTAGTGAGAGTTAAAGCACGGTTAATAGGTCAAGAAGGAAAAACTAGGAGAATAATAGAAGAAACCACGGATACTTATCTATCAATATATGGAGATACAGTAGCGATAATAGGTGAAAATGAAGAAGATGTGAGAGCAGCAGAAGAAGCTGTAATCTCTATTATAAATGGTGCACCGCACCCCTCAGTCTACAAATTCTTAAACAACTACTCAAGAATGAGGAAGATGAGGATTATTAGAAGATAGCCTACCCATAGCTATATAGGTTATTCTGAAACTTTTGCTTTAAGGAAGTCTGGTAGAACCCCCTGCTCAGCTAGTTTTAACGCTTGACCTTTTGTAAACCTCCACCATATATCCCCACGTTTATCGCTCTGGAAATCCCATGGACTAACTAATACGAGGTCTCCTTCCTTAATCCAGATCCTACGTTTAAGCTGGCCCCTAATCCTACACAGCCTAGTCTTACCATCACTACACTCAACTAGAACTCTATCATACCCATACATCTTAACTACTACACCGTAGACATCTCCTGGTCCAGGCTCCACCATCTGCTCAAGCTCATCAGGTTCAGAGACAATTTTTCGTTTCCCCATTCTAAGGATATTTTCTTCATGCTTGTTATTAAGCTTCTCTATAAATTACACCTAACATATATCTGTTTCAACAAGTTGATTAGAGATTATAATTTGAAGTCAATCCTTAAAATCTACGTTATTTTAAGATAGAGTTGATGTCTAGTGGTGAGTTTCTAGTTTATATTGATGGAGAGTTTGTTCCGAAGTCTCAAGCGAAGATCTCAGTCTTCGATCATGGTCTACTTTATGGTGATGGCGTCTTCGAGGGTATTAGGAGCTACAATGGTGTAGTCTTTAAACTCTCAGAGCACATAGATAGATTGTACGATTCAGCTAAAACCATCATGCTTGAGATACCTATAAAGAAAGAAGAAATGATAAACATAGTCTTAGAGACTCTTAGGAGAAACAATCTAAAAGATGCATATATTAGGCTATTAGTTACAAGAGGTGTAGGAGACCTAGGATTAGACCCTAGAAAATGTAGTAAACCATCTATAATCGTTATTGCCCAGCCTATGGAGCCTCTACTTGGAAGAGAAGTAAAGGAAAAAGGTGTAAGGCTCATAATCTCATCGATTAGAAGAGATAGAGTTGATGCTACAACCCATCAAGCAAAAACATTAAACTATCTTAACAGCATACTTGCAAAGATAGAGGCTATAAACGCTGGAGTAGATGATTCAATACTACTCGATGAGAGGGGATTCGTATCAGAAGCAAGTGCAGCCAATCTGTTTATAGTAAAGAACAGCATAATATCGACACCACCCCAAACAGCTGGAATACTACCTGGAATAACTAGAGCAACCGTAATAGAAATTGCTAGAAAAATAGGATATATAGTAGAAGAAAGAGATGTAACACCGCATGAATTGCTCACGGCAGATGAAGTATTTCTAACAGGTACAGCTGCAGAAATAGTTCCAGTAGTAGAGATAAGTAGGAGGAAGATAGGAGACGGTAAACCTGGACCAGTAACGAGAAGATTAATGGAAGAGTTTGAAAAAGTTAAGGGAGACCCAGCATATGGTGTAAAAATCTAGAGCATGGTCCTGAAGATAAAGAATGAAGACTTAAAGAAGATAATTAATCATTGTCTAGAATCTTCTCCAGAAGAATGCTGTGGGCTACTCATCGGGAAGAAGATACAACATGAAGTAATAATTGAGAGAGTTAAAATTACTAAGAATATCTATCCATACGATAAGAGAGTTGGGTATGTAGTTGACCCTCTAGAGTATCTTGAAGCTGAAAAAGAAGCTGAAAAAGAAGGGCTGGAAGTAGTCGGAGTCTATCACTCCCATATAGGATCACAACCTTCACCATCTATGAGAGACTTAGAGCAAGCCATACCGGGGTACATCTATCTAATATTATCAGTATCATATAATCTAACCTTTAGAGCATGGATAATAGAAGAAGAGAAGAAAACCTTCAGAGAAGAAAAAATAGAGATAATTTAGCAAGATCTAAATGTAAATTTCATATCATTAATTAGAATGCTTAATATCTCAGGCTCAGCTCCCCCAGGGCTGATTCATCTAAGATCAATCGCCCTTCGAGTCCATCATCATAGCCATAATCTAAATCTCCCAGAAGACTATATATCTTTAGCGGAATGAGTGTACTCGCTCCTCTCCTGAAATTCTAAATACATAACTTGATGGTATTGCTTAATAATCTGTATCTTTAATTTGAATATATGTATTGTGGGGAAGTTGGAAGATTAGTTGTTGGTGTTACTGGTGCAAGTGGGGTTGTTTATGCTAAGCGCCTCCTAGAAGTTTTGAAGGAGAAGAATATTGAAACTCATGTAATTGTAAGCAAGACTGCTGAGAGAATAATTAAGCATGAGCTGGAGATGGATAGAGCTGATTTCGACAAGCTTGGAAGATACTGTTACAGAGAAGATGAAGTCGACGCACCCTTAGCCAGCGGTTCCTTCAAGATAGATGGAATGGTAATTATCCCATGCAGTCTAAAGACATTAGCAGGTATAGCTTCTGGATACACAGACAACCTAATCCTTAGAGCTGCAGATGTAACATTAAAAGAAAAGAGAAAACTTGTACTAGTCCCTAGGGAGACACCTTTAAGCGCTATACATCTACGTAATATGCTTAAACTAGCTATAATAGGAGTAGTAATCCTTCCAGCTATGCCTTCATTCTACCATAAACCAAAAAGCATACATGAGCTGGTAGACTTCATAGTAGGTAAGATACTGGACGTATTTGGGATAGAACATGATTTGTTTAGAAGATGGGGAACAGAATTATATGAGTGATAGCCCTCCATCCATGTAACTCATGATCAACAGTAACCTAGTTTGTAGATTAGTAGAAAGATATTTTAGTCTTTAAGTATAATAAGGATTACATGAAGTATAGGAGGATTGATGATAAGATTATTGTTAGGCTTGACCCTGGGGACGAGGTAGTTAAATGTTTAGAAGAATTGAGAGATAGAGAGAAGATAAATGGATTCTTCTTCGGGATCGGCACAGTAAACTATCTAAGACTAGGGTTTTATGATTTTGAGAAGAGAAACTACATTCAGAAGATATTAAGTGAAGATCTTGAGGTTACATCTCTAGTAGGAAACATAGGGAGGGATAGGATACATTCCCACATAACGGTTACAGACAGAGAATACCGTGCATACGGTGGCCACATGATAGAAGCGAGAGTCTCAGGAACGGTTGAGATAATAATTTCAGAGATTGGGATAGATCTAACTACTAAGACTTCTGAAATAACGGGTGGAAAAATAATCGACATCTGACAAAAGGAAGATGGAGGAGGATCCTCCGCGTAATATATGGAGGATAAGTTTTGTCCTACAGCTTCATTAATGAGCTATGATATCACGCTATGCTTTCTTGTAGGTCTCAATCATGGCTTTTCCTGAAGGTGTTATCTTATATTTATAGGGTTTACCTTCTCTTACTACTAGCCCAGCCTCAACCATCTTCTTCAGTAACCGAGCGGTATGCTCCCTACTTAATCCTAAACTTACACTAACCTCTCTAGCACTCATCGAGCCGCTAGACAGTACCTCTAAGACCTTGATCATACTTTCATTTAGCTTTCCATCGTCTACCACGCTTATCCCTTCTTGTGATATACGTGATTTAACGAATGATTCTTCGACTCTCCTCCTCAACCTCAAAAGAAGATACGTGTATATTGTTGTCTGAACTACAAATAATATGGAGAATATAAAAACTAGGACTGTTAAAGGGTCCATTGCTACTAAACCTCCTGTGATATCACGCTAAATCATAGAATGCAACAATTCTAAACCTTCCTCGACTTCTCCCTTCCCCAGCTTCTCGGCTGCCTCCATAAGCTTAGCTAAACCTTCATCACTCAAGACCCCCAAGTACCTTAGAAGCATGATTGTATAGATACTTTGACGTATATTATTTATCGCTTGAGTTTTTGTCCTTGCATAAGAACCCTTAGAAACCCCCCTTATAGATGCTTTAGCAACTGTATCAAGCTTCCCACCATTAAACTGAGAAGCATACTCTATCAATATTGTTTCAGCTTGGGCTTCAGTAAGAGAAGAACCCTTAATCAAAAACATTAAAACCTTATCTCCATCAATATTAAGCCCTGAATCCCTTAGAAAATCTAAAACTTTCTTCTTCACCTCTCCCCCCTCTAGGTTATACAAAAATGTAGACCAGCCACTATTTAGTGGAAACGTAGCTCCACGGTAAGAGTAATACTTAGGTCAATCCAGCATCATACAATGTTAGGAGAACTTAACATAATTTACTCTAATCCACCTACCTTACTTATTTAGATTATTCCAGACAGGTTCGTTAATGTCCAGATAAAGGGTTATATAGGCTAGGAAGGCTCCTTATGATCGCCTAGGTCGGGAGGCAGCCGCCTCTTAATAGTATTTAAAGCCTTATCCGGACACTACCGACAGGTTCCATGCAAACTCTTACTAAGGATAATGTGGGATATTGTAAGAGTCTTCAGAGAATGTTTTAGGGTAGTATTGGTTACTCTTCTCCGTAATGTAAGGTTGTAGAAGTTTGTATCTTATATTGTTGCCGGATCCATGTCTTTCTAGGAAGCCTCTATCAGCGAGTCTTGCAAGATATGTTGATGCTGTAGAGAGGCTTAGAGGTTCATGGTATTCTGCGATGTATGCTTCAACCACATCTCTAGAGGAGAAGAAGCCTAGTGGGAAGTACTTAGTAATTACTCTTGCAAGTTTAGCGACTTTACTACCTTCTAATAGTGGGTGGTTTATGCCTTCATTATGTGAGCCGCTGTATAAGTCTAGGAAGTCTGCAAGCTGCATAAGCTTCTCTCTATCTATCCTACCCTCCATTATGAGGATGAGCCTATCTCCATCATCGTTCGTCAATTCCAGCTTTATCTTCCTTCTAGATATTTGTGGGCTCAATGGTGAGGCAGATAAATGTAACGAGAAGATTAGATATAACTTTTAGATGGCCAAAGATCCACTTGTATTCTAGAAGTAATATGCTGAAATTACTCAAGTATCTCCACCCATTGACCTTATTACTTCAAGGATTGAGATAGCCATCCAGAATTGAGTTCTAGTAAAGACGGGCATGTTAGGATCATTAATTATTTCCTCGATCATCTCGATAGCATTCGCAGCTCTAATAGCTGGTGGATACTTTTCATCGAAGAGTGTATCTGAAGCAGCTTTAGCAACTCTCCTAATATTCCTAGGAGTATTAGTATCATTAGCTATGCTTTCCAAGATCTGGACAACATTATCTCGTTTAGCTTCCCAACTCTCACTCTGAGATTCTTTAGACATCCTCAGACCCCCAAAGCTCCCAGAAACACAAATACTATTCCACCATAAAAGCCTACTTACCTATACAAGTATCTAGAATTATAGGAAAAGATACTCTAATCTTCTCAAGATAAGATTCATTAAGCTTAAGTAATATGCTCTGGGTTTTAGAGAAGAGAGAAGCAGATATACAATAGTTGAAAAGCCAACTTTAAAACTTGGAAGTATTGTTTAGAGAAGAAATTATTAGGAGGATTTATGAATTGTGATTGGGATGGAGTTAGTCTATCTATACTTAATGGGATTTGCTTCTGGATGGGCTATCCTCTACTTTATAGTTAAGTGGAGGTACGCTGACCGATTGAAGAATTCAGGTAATCTTAGCTTCTATCCATTCTTCATAATGTTGAGATCCAACAGGATAATTAAGTATTTAGACAAGCTTTTATCTTCAAATAGACTATTCTGGAAAGTCCTATCAAATCTTGGTTTAGCAGTCTCTATAGGTTTATCCTTTTTCGCAGTCTACTTTCTGGTAGATAACTTGAAGACTTACATCTTTATACCTGAGCAGGTAGGTGTAGGAAATATTGTTATTCCACTAGTCATAGGTGTAACTATAAGACTCGACCATCTCCCATATATGTTGATCGCCTTTGCTGTAGTTCTTGTAACGCATGAAGGAATGCATGGAATAATTGCGAGGCTAGAGAAGATAAAACTAAAGTCTACGGGAGTATTCCTTGCTTTCATTATTCCAGGAGGGTTCGTTGAGCCAGATGAAGAAGACTTTAAGAATGCTTCAACAATATCTAAGATGAGGGTGGCCGCTGCAGGTAGCTTCGCAAACTTGGTTGTAGGCATGTTAGTCCTACTCCTGATGTTAATAATCTTCCTACCCACTGTTATGGGGGTAGTAGTCTTGGAGACTTCTGGTGAGCGGGATGGACCACAGTTGAATGAAGTAATCTATACTGTAAATGGTGTAATGGTAAATCATGAAACACTTTACCAGAACATCACCTTGACAGATATACTTGTTGTAGAAACTAATAGAGGAAACTATACTTATAAGATAAAAGAGTCTGCAACAATACCTATTGCATGGATTCTTAGAAGTTTAGGGGTAGTCAGGATAGATTACTATAGACCTACAATATTTAGTTTGGGGGATCCTGATATAGAATACTCTCTCTATAGGGCTCTATGGTGGATACAGTTAATCTCCTTCGGTGTAGCTATCTTCAATATGCTCCCAATAAAGATCCTCGATGGACACCTGCTATATATGTCGCTAATACAGTCTAGAGTGAAGAATGAGAAGAGATTAAAGGTCATAGACAATATATTTACAGCTATCTGCACAACACTCCTAGTCTCAAATATAGCATTTACGTACAAGACCTTCGGATTCTTCCAAATATAAGCAAGCTAGCTCTTTAACCTCTCAAGAATCTTCTCCACGAGCTCGCATGCTCTACAGACTTCTCTACCCGTGGGCTCGCCACACTTCCTACATCTTCTATCCTCCTCTATACTTTTTATAAAAACCTTCTCGAAGCTACTCAGTGCAGCGTACAGCGAGCCTGGAAACTTTTCTTCATACTCTGTCAAGAAGACTCTAACTATGTTTCTCATAGACCTCTCAACATATGGGCAAGCATATGTTTGGAATGGTATATTAGAGAGCCAAGCATACAGTACTACTTCATACTCAGGTATAAGGCGGAAAGGTGCAACCCTCGGAATAACGCCTTCAACCTCCCTCCTAATACCTATAGGTGTAAACCTAGTGTCCCCCCGTAGAATATTTAGGAAGTATGTTTGGACAACATCATCAAGTGTATGAGCTGTAGCGATAACCGTTGCTCCTACCCTCTTAGCTGCAAGTGTTAAAGCTCTTCTCCTCAATACACCACATATAGTGCAAGGCTGTAAGCTTATAGCATCTGCAACGCTATTCTCTACAACTTCTGTTAAAGTAAATCCGAAAAAGTCTTTAAAGCTAAAAATATAATGTGGTATGCCGAGGCTTTCAGCATACTTGATAGTATTCTCTACCGCTTCATCCCTATACTCTGGAATCCCCTCATCGATAGTTATAGCAGTAAGGCTAGCTCTTGGAAAATCCCTCTCAATCTCATAAAGAATCTTGAGGAGAGATAAGCTATCCTTACCACCTGAAACAGCTACAGCAATCTTATCAAAAGGCTTCAGAAGCTCATATCTAGAGATTGTAGCCCTAACCCTATCAACAATATTCTCGAGAAAACATCTACGACAGAAAATTTCACCAGAGTATCTCCTATGATAAATAACCTCACTACCACCGCAGACACTGCATCTAGTATCCATCAAGAAGCCACCAGCACACTTAACTAAACACCTCTCCTACATAAAAAGAATAATAAACTCCTAAAAATCATATAAATGAAAACTAAATAAGATAGCTACAGTATTTTTCTCTTGAAGATGGGCTGCCTGTATTAATACTTCTTAGAACCGGGGTCCGCCAAGAGATTCTAATGCCAAAGAATAATGGCATAGAAATGGTTTAGTCTAGTGTACTGAAGAACGTTTAGATAAGAATACCGTCCGTGCAATCTCTCTTCAAGATGTCTTCCAGTAGTCGGGTGTATGTTTAAGGAAAAGAGAGATTATAGTCGTCTTAACTCGTTCTCCTAGAGTCTATGGATTGAATATAACCTGAGGAGTCACTAGAGATTCTATTTAAGGATAAAAGGATAAGAAGTAGCATGCAATTTAAGAAGGAAGAATGTATTGATGTTATTATTGATGTATGATTCTAGAGAAAACTACTTCCAGTATTTTGGAGGGTAGCTTCTTCTTAGTTTTTCAGGTGACTCCCATCTAAATCTCCATAACCCTCTCCCAACATCTTCTAGTACAATCGATAGCTCACTTATCATCTTATCACTTATGAGTACTTCGTCTGCTATAGGTGATATAACTATATCCCCTTCTATCTCAGGTGAATGGGCATCTTCAGTAAGCACAGTAATCCTGCATGCTCTAGGGATTATCCATACTTTTAATGGTCCACCAGCAGTCTCAAATTCTGTTTCTTCAGCATTCTCTAAACCTGGCCACAACCCTATCATCTTAGCCAACTCTACAGGGATAAGGACTTGAGGCGTCTCAGACTCGTATCCGCTATTTAGAAGTCCTATAGTTTCTACTAGTTTATCCTTACATAGAATCTTTATCTTCACTCTTACTACCAATATCTTTCACCGCTTTTATCCTACCAATTCGCGTCTTATGATCTCTAACGAGACCTACGTAACTCCTTTTCATATTCTACACGTATGAATGAGTTACACCCTTAAAAGCCTTTAACCAATCCCCCCCATCTCCCACTAACCACTTCAAGAGAACAGAAATCACTTAACTAGATAAGAAGTCAAGTTAATATATAACAACACATAATCCAGTAAATGGGGGCGGTCATAGGGAGCGGGGAAACACCCGCTCTCATCCGAACGCGGAAGTTAAGCCCGCTCCCGCGTCGCCGTTAGTGAGGTGCGGGAGCCCTCGCGAAGGCGGCGTGCTGCCCCCACTTCCCGATGCTTCTTCCTGAGTTCAAGATAGAATCATTATTGATTATGTTAATACATGTTTACCTATGTTCACCTTCACTAACTTGCTGAATCTCTGATAAGAGCTTCTGAAGCCAGTTCTAGTATATAGACTCAACGTTTAAAGAGAATCATAGTGTCCAAATAAGTATTTCATTCATCTTCCATCTTAATTGTTTGGTAGTATATTGTGTATAGGTTTAGGTTCTTTATCCCTTGTATATTGTTTCTTGCATTCATCTTATGGTGGAATATCATCGTCCTCTCCTTAAGATATCTGAAGAATCTCTCAACTCTATATTCTACTCCAAGCCTATCTAGAGCCCATCTATACCATGACCTCTATCAACTATTGCTAGGGGCTTGTTACTGCATAGTTTTAGGGCTTTCTTTAGGAGTGTTATAGCGTTTAGGCAGCTCCTACCATATGAGACGTCTATGGCTAGCAACTTCCCTGAATCTACGTCCACGGCAGACCAAACATATACCCAAACCTTCTTAACACACAGCTTAGTCTCATTAACAGCCATACATCTTCTATACCTAGGCTTAGAAGTAAATCTAACCTTAGATGAAACAATCCTAGCTAGATAATGTATACTTGCTTATAGGCTCAAGAGAAAAGCTTAGAATCTTAGACACCTTCCTACAACTACATGAAACATATACCCAAGAACAGCTAGAACCTTAACCTCTCTACTTTTCTATTACGTTTAAAACAGCTAGAAACCAAGGACGCAATATCTATACATAGAAGACTAAGCCCCAGACTTTAAACATAACCCCTTATCCGGACGCTGTCTGAAGAGTATCGTAATTATAGGGTATCCTGGTCTTCAGAGAATGATTCTAGAGTCTTCTTAGGCTTTATGAAGCATTCAGCTAGTCCAACCTTCCTAAGTGCTTGGAGTATCTCCTTAACCTTCCTAGGCTTCAATACTAGAATATATGATAACTCTCCAACGGTCATCCCACCCTTCTCCTCAAGAATATAGAGTATCTTAGCCATGTCTGCTGAGAGCTCTACTCTAGGCTTCTTCCCAGTGGCTATCCACCTATACCTTGATAGCCTAGCCTTCCTAAATGATTGTGTAGACTTCGTGTTAAGCTTGGAGACGATAGACCTAGCCTCCTCCAACCCTCCAGAGAATACTGGCTCAGCATCATATACTCTTCCACAGAACCTGCACTCAACACCTATAAACTTGAATGACACTCTAACCATACTACAGAACGGGCAGACAACAATGTAAACCATTAAGAAGAATATCCAACAGCAAGGAAATATACATTAACTCTCAAGACAAGAGCTAGACTAACGAAGGAATAGATATCAGCGATTGAGGAGAACTACAAACATCAACTATGAAGATTTGATGTGAATCTGGCGAGTGTGATCAAAATAGACTGCTGAGCAGGCAGGCTCTCAGACACGGTGAGGATTACTCTCACGTACTATACTTCAAAAAGTATTGTGAGACACATGTTGGCGTGCTGCCTTAACTCTGACAAGACCATTCGATTTCTGAATATTCACGGCCTTTTTATGACGTTAGCTCACATTTTAAGAATAAAGTAGATTCAACAGTAACTAGTAATGTTAACCTAAGCTGATAGTTCAAGCTTGTTCTTCATAAACTTGAAAATGAGGTCGTTGTCAGAGACTAAAGTAAAAGCGGTAAGTCATGTCTATTGATGTTAACTCCAGTATTTTAGTATCTATAAGCTTGCGATGCAATGATCTGATAAGCCTAGTCTTCTAAATCTTTTCTCAACCCGTCTGGAAGATCGACTATCACAACATGTTAGCCTAGAATCTTACTCTTTTCTATATCGGCTCAACATATACTTCGTTATAATGGAGTTGTTTTTAGAATACAGTTTAACTTATGCTTGTTAGTATAGCTAATGATGTTTTGAGGAAATACCTGCTGGGCTTATAGAGATTGTTAACTTCAACTTTGAGTATATCCATAAGGATATTGAGGTCTTTAGTCCTCTACTTAAATTTAGGGGTCGAGTGTATTTTACAAGGGTAATTCAAGGCTGCAGAAAAGTTAAAGTAAGATGTCAGACTTATAGTCTCTTAATCTAGCTCTATAAGGTTAGAAGACTTCATAGAGGGTTAGTTAAATGCAGAATGCTATCTTGAAAGTTTTTCTATTGCTTCTTTTAGTAGTTTCATTGTTTCGTTTAGCATCTCTCTTGTTTCTCTTGATTCTCTTGTTAGTGTTTCTAGTATTGTTGTTAGTTTTTCTGATATTTCTCCATACTTCTCCATTATCATTCTGAAGTTTTCATCTGTTCTCTTTGCAAATTCTCTGAATTCATTCCTGTAGTCTCTGAATTCTTTCCAGTAGTCCATGAATATTGACTGCATAGCTCCAAAGCCTTCCTGGAGCTCTTCATGTAGTGGTGATGGCTTGATTGTGAAATATTTTATGGCTGGTCTAGGCTTGACTTCTCTAATATCGATAGACTTAACGTATGCAGGGGATGGTGGAGACTTCAACATCTCAATAAATTTCTCTATGGCTGCTTCATCTCCTTGAGCGAAGATTGTTACTGAGCCGTCTCTCTCATTCTTAACATAACCTGATAAGCCAAGCTCTTGAGCAGAATCTAGAACAAACCTTCTATAACCAACCCTCTGAACCCTACCATAAACCATAGCTTGAAAAGCTTTCAATGTCAAGCATAAACAGAGCCGCCTTCACTTATAAAGCTTTCTTAATAATCCCAGAGATCCTGTCAACTAGGTAATACGCCTCCTTTGTTTTTTATTATTATGTTTAGGTTTCTTGTTATCGCTATTGTTGATGCATAGTCTTCTAACGACTTAATCCTCCACGTATTTATATTATTGTAGAATCTCTCTGTCCTCTGCTTCAAGTATCCGAAGAA